>Ga0065711_1034466_pt1 | contig 23729 bp, 6 predicted proteins | sample Hoacrofraction12_FD_59098 | JGI IMG/M metagenome (GOLD analysis project Ga0065711, IMG submission 59098) | Hoatzin crop microbial communities from Cojedes, Venezuela - Epithelial fraction 12 v2 (version 2) | ecosystem: Host-associated > Birds > Digestive system > Esophagus > Crop | place...
TTTTTTTTTTCTTTTTTTTTCTTTTTCTTTTTCTTTTTCTTTTTCTTTTTCTTTTTCTTTTTCTTTTTCTTTTTCTTTTTCTTTTTCTTTTTCTTTTTCTTTTTCTTTTTCTTTTTTCTTCTTTTTTTCTTTCTTTTTCTTTTTCTTTTTATTTTTATTATTTTTTTCCTTTTTTCTTTCTGTTTCCCTTTCCCTTTCATTTTTAATTTCTCCTCTCATCTTCACCTTGACTTTTGCCTTCTCCTTGTTCCTTTTCCCTTTTCCTTTTCTTCTGTTTTCTTTTTTTGTGGTTTTTTTTCCCATACTAACATTTTTTGAAATATGGAGACTGATACTTACATATGTGGTATACAATTGCATGAAGTAACTGATTTCAAACCCAGATGCAGGCATAATCTCTAAATTATTTTTGGTCTATTTTTTCTTGTGACAGCTGCTTGTAAAATACTGCCAGAAAAACAATGTTCTTTTCACTTGACCACAGGCATTTAACAATCAAGTAAAGCTAGAGGACATGGCCTAACGTCAGTCATTCAATATGGCCAGGAGGTAAAGAAACAAAAAAAAAAAATGAATTCTGAAGTGCTGGAGAGATGTAAGAATGGTCAAAGAAGAAATGATATGAATGGCAATCCTCTGCTGGAATCTTCATTTCTAAGGACATGTAGCAGAGCTCCTGTTGTTACAAAAAGGAGAGAAGATTGGAATTTTGTTAGGTCTTAAAATGACACAGAAAAATCAGCTGCAAACAACATGAAGTTTAAGAAACCCTTTACTTACAGTATCACATTGGTATTGTGTTTTGACCCTTGGCAGGATGCTGTGGCTTGATTTTGACAATGAGAGAAGAGAATTGATTGCTTTCAAAAGGTTACACTTTATACTGCTCACATTCAGAATAAAAAAATATGAGCAAGAGAAATTAAATCCCTTGAAAGAATAAAGAACATATAATTTAACTATATTATATTCAAACATCGAACAAGGAACATATATGGATCTTTCTGATTTTTTCACAGTGCCTGAACTAGCAGCTGTGGCTCTGTGAAGTCCAACAGCATCTCCCATGCCTGGGTCCCATCGGGAGAATGGCACTAGGTTCCACAAGAACTAAGGATGCAATGCAATGCAGGTCTTGGCCGTGGAATAATGTAAGCTGACAGGGACAGGTGAGACTTCCTCCACTAGGAACCACCTTACACCCAGTCTGACTCCTCCTTTGGAGCCACAAACTTTCCCTCAGGACCTATTTATTTTTGTCTCCTACACATGCTGAAAGCCATGCATTGTATCTCTGTACTACCATACACCATGCATTCTCCTTCCCTATTATACTTGTAGCAACCTGGTTCAAAGAGTTTAGGACACTGATAAGGCAGAGGAAATACAGCCAAAACATTTAAAAATAAATATAAATGGATTTCAAATTTACAATGGCACTGTACTTCTGTGCTGTATCTTCTGCATCTCAGGCATAGAGAATACTCTGGTTTATAGCAGCATATGGGGCAAAAAATACAATGCTTTACAAGACCAATTCTTTTGTGACACTGTGGCTTTGGAGGAACTGCTTGTAAGAATCACATAAGGCTTTGAATGAACAAATCCCATTTGTAGCAATTAACCTCAAGAACTGGGAACTTGCTTTACACTACTGTGTACTTCAAAGGTGACGGCAACATAAACAAAATCTTTACCCGTCTTTCAAACAGTGACCTTTTCAGTGAATGCAAATAGCTTGTATAGAAGATAATTCATATTCTAACACAATGCATCTCTCTCACTCACGATCATTTTTTACAAAACAAATTTCTCCTTACTTTTTCTTTGTATTCAACCAGTTTGTTTTCCTGTGAGCAAAGTTAAAGCTCATAAAGCGTGATTCATGGGACCAAGTCCAGCATTAGATTATGGTTGTTTTACCTGTAGAGGCAACACTTTTGGATCATAAAGTTCCCCTAACTGGCAGATGGCTCCAAGATATAGGATCAGATATCAGGAGCACTTTCTTAGGCAAAGAACTTTTGTCTTTGCCTTCCACCTGCAGATAGGATGATTTTTGTCAGTTGGTAAATCTGGATTCCCATCTGTTGTCCTGAACCACGTTTACTATCCTAAAGTCTGTATACTTACTTTAGGATGGAGAAGATGTCACAATGAACAAGGGCATTACAGAATCCCAGAAAATTTGGCTGTGATGGATCTTGAAGGTTCACCTAATCTATCCATCTGTTCCGATGCAGGATCCATTATACCGATACCATTCTTGACAGATTTATAACCTGGTCCTTAACAACTCTGACAAAGACCTTCCTGAGCAATATATGCTACTACTTCTGTATCATCATCATTAGAATGCTCTTCCTAATACAAATCATGCATATCTTAAATTCCCTTTGAAATGTAAGATGATTACTTGTTGCATTACTCACAGGCCTGTATTGCTACTTTGAACAACACTCAGAACTGTTACTTCTATTCTGCAGAAACCTTTTACAGAGTTGAATATTATCATCATGGGCCCTCTGAGTCTTATCATTTTGGAACTAAACTATTAACAGACTTGGCAAAAACCCCTACAGAGCCTAGTGGAGATGTTTCAGTACACTACTGAACACTGGACAGCAACAATTTCTCATTCAATAAGATTCTCTAGCAATTTTAGAGGCACGTTACAGAACTTTCACTCAGACTTTATTCCTTAGATTGCCTACGGGAATACTACAAGAGACAGCAGACCCCAGGTAACAGAGAAGTATAAAGAGTTAAAAACACTTGACCTACCTTTTTCTCACCAGGAACACTGATAGGTTCATAGTGAATCTTTTTTTACTTTTTAATCTGCTAAAACTGTTCTTGAAGGTAAGGAAAAATTGTTCCATTGGAAATTAAAAATATCTACCTCTTCTGTTCCTAACATTGACTAAAATCTTCAGCAGTGTTTCCTAAACTTTGTTTTCTCTGTCTAGATCATTAAAGATCATTATCTTTAATAGAAGTTTAACTATTCTGACAGATAAATGTGTAATAAAATACATACTTTTCCCTTGTTTAACCATATGGATAAATTTGCAAGAAAAATTCAATAATTTTTTTTAAATATACAGCTATGACATCTTCAAGTCACTAGGCAGTTTTCATATTTCCAGCTTCAGTTGTCCTGTGAGATAATGACCAGGCTAACACACGTACAGGGAACATCATAACGTAAAATTACTCTACTCTGTTAATTTTCTTTGTAGTAGCTAGTATGGGGCTATGTTTGGGATTTATGTTGATAATACAGGGATATTTTAGTTAGTGCTGAGCAGTGTTTACATAGAGTCAAGGCTTTTTCTGCTTTTCACACCAGTCCACCAGCAAGTAAGATAGGGGTGCACAAGAAGCTGGGAGGAGACACAGCCAGGACAGCTGACCTAAACTAACTAAAGGGATATCTCATACCATATGATGTCATGCTTTGCAATATAAAGCTGGAAGAAGAAGAAGGAAGTGAGGCATGATAGGAGTTATGGCATTTGTCTTCCCAAGTAACCGTTACACATGATGGACACCTCTTTTCCATGCAAAAGGCTGAACACCCGCCTACCGATGGGAAACTGTGAATGAATTCCTTGTTTTGCTTTGCTTCTGTGCAAGGCTTTTGCTTTACCTATCAAACTGTCTTTATCTCAACCCAAGAGTTTTCTCACTTTTACCCTTCTGAGTCTCTCTCCCATTCCACCAGGGGGGAGTGAGCGAGCAGCTATCTGGTGCTTAGGTGCCAGCTGGGGTTAAACCACGACACTCATTAAGGCCTAAAAACAACAAAGGACAAAAGTCTAGCTGGAGGGCTTTGCAAGCTGATATCTATCCACCATCCAAGAGAACGATAAGCACAGAAGATAGAGTCAAGTACCTGGAAGCCACACAATTCATGATGATGCAATCATGCACATCTTATTAGATAGAATTAATGAAAGAAATAATTCTTAGCAATTACTACATCCTAGCTACTATAGCTAAATTTGCACTATGCCCCTCTGCCCCACAAAACAAGCACAACTGTGGTAATAATTCACTTTAATTTTTTTCTCAAAGTGTGAAAACAAGTAATGAGAAGATAAGAGACAGACTAGAAATCCAGAGAGCATATATCTTTGCCTCTGTAGTCACAGAGCAGGCTATTAAACAGTTGAAGTGACTCATAAGCCACGACACTTGCAGTGACACCTTGTATTGGAGCTTGTTCCATTAAGTCATCCGTTTTCTCAGGAGCAAATTGGAGGTTATGCAGCGTCATTTCTGTTGGATATATATAATGTAACTATCAGTGTCTACAATAATCAGATTTCTGAAGTATACTCCAACACTTACAATAATGTCTTCCCAAGATTTTCATCAGAAGACTTGAATAAGGATAAGCTATTGTTAACACTGTAGATCTTGACAACTTGAAAACACTGCTTTCTTGAATTGATTGCTCCAGTGATAAACAACATCAGAAAGGCTGAAATGTGGAGTACCATTCCCTGCTTTCTGACTTTAGGTACAACTATTTTCAGCATCTTTTGCTTAACAAGGAAAGACCAAATAATTCTGCAGTTTCTCTTTATTGTGAATATTGCCCATAGTTTACATCATAAAATTTTCCTGCTTTTATATATACATTTTTTTAATTTTCAGAAAGATTGACTTCAGATTGCTAATCTAGATCTTACCCTTTATCACCAAAATTAGTTCTTCTGCTCTTTCACCAAAATCAACTGTGTCAGACTATGCTTAACAGCACTGATCTGTGTATGTATTAGAAATTTACCCTCTTGTTCAAAGATATGCTGTGCAGATAGCTCACTACCCTTCACCATTACATTAACAACAGTTTTGGCAGCTGGTAATTTGGAAGGTGTAATTGTCCTAACAGTCATGAAATGACAAATTGTAGGCCACTGGCTATGACAAGTTCATCTGATTTATTTCAACCATGCATATATATTCCACATGTAATTTCAATAGCTCAAACTAGAAAAGTCAAGAAAATATATTTTTTAAAAACTAGTCATCTGTACCCCAGTACTTCTACCTTTGTCGCTTAGTTGTTCTCAAGTGCACAATTTTCTAGAGTTAGTCTGTGTTCTGGGTTTGTGTGGCAAGATTTTGGTAGCAGGGGTGCTATAGGGGTGGCTTCTGTGAGAAGCTGCGAGAAGCTTCCCCCATATCTGATACAGCCAGTGCCAGCTGGCTCTAAGACAGACCTGCTGCTGGCCAAGGCCAAGGCAATCAGGAACAGTGGTAGTGCCTCTGTGATAATAGATTTAACAAAGGGAAGAAAAAAAAGAACTGCGGTGAGATGACAGTTAGAGAGGAGTGAGATGAAGTGAGAATCAAATCTGCAGACACCAAGGTCAGTGAAGAAGGAAGGGGAGGAGGTGTTCAAAATGTTGGAGCAGAAAGTCTTCCCTTCCAGATCATGATGAAGACCATGGTGAGGGAGGTTGTCCCCCTGCAGTCCAAGGAGGTCCATGGTGCAGCAGATATCCACCTGTAGCCTGTGGAAGGCACCCCACGCCAGAGCAGGTGGATGCCTGAAGGCGACTGTGGCCCCATGGGGAGCCCCACTCTGGAGCAGGCTCCTGCCAGAACCTGTGGACCTGTGGAGAGAGGAGCCCATGCCAGAGCAGTTTTGCTGGCAGGGCTTGTGATCCCATGGGGGATCCACGCTGGAGCAGTCTGTGTCTGAAGGACAGCACCCCATGGGAAGGATCCATGCTGGGGCAGTTTGTGAAGAGCTGCAGTCCATGGGAATGACTCACACTGGAGAAGTTTGTGGAGAACTGTCTCCCATGAGAGGGACCTCACGCTGGAGCAGTGGAAGAGTGTGAGGAGTCTTCCCTCAGAGAAGGAAGGAGCAGCAGAGACCATGTGTGATGAACTGACCATAACCCCCATTCCCCATCCCCCTGCACTGCTCGGGGCGAGGAGGTAGACAAACGGAATTGAAGTTGAGCCTGGGAAGAAGGGAGGAGTGAGGGGAAGGTGTTTTAAGATCTGGATTTATTTCGCACAGTGCTACTCTGATTTGATTGGTGATGAATTAATCTCCTTTTTCTCCCCAAGCTGTCTGTTTTGTTCGTGACAGTAATTGGTGAGTGATCTCTCCCCGTCCTTATCTCAACCCTCGAACCTTTCATCATAATTTTTCTCCCCTGTCCAGTTGAGGAGGGGGAGTGATAGAGAGGTTTTGGTGGGAGTCTGGCATTTATCCAGGCCAAACCAAAACAGTCTGGTATGCAAGTAGCAATTCATCTGGGTTTTTTATAAGTCAATTTCTTGACAAAACACATAATGACAATAATAATAGTAATGTTTTTCTCTGTCACTGGACAATCATTCATACAACATGTACTACCCTCCAGATAACCCTAGTGAAATCTCCAAAGAATAATTTCTGGCACTTTTCCTGGTAAAATAATCATTTTTCCATGAAATAAAATTTCTTTGTAAAATGTTATTCTTCTCTTGAAAAAAAAAGTCTAGTGACTGTTGGATATGCTTGTAGAGCAGCTTGAACATTTTGTGACACAGTAAAAGGAACTGGAGCTTTGGATTTTCAGTACCCGCCTGTCTGAGGTGTAGCAATTAATCAGACATTGGTTTAAGGTTTGCAGAGCCTTTCCTAAATTTCAGCTTCTTCAAACAACTGTATTGTTCCTGCTTCAGTTACACTCTAGCAGTGTCTAGACAGAGTATCAGCAATCCCAGCACCTTGTTGTGCACGTGCCCTGCCTGCAGATTGTACTACAGCATGCACAGAAGGGGTCTTTGACATCTCACCAGCACACCATCTATGTCTTTGCTATTTGTCAAGGATAAAGGTCCTCTGCATTGTGTATAAAGTTGCAGCAATCTAACATGCATAGGTGTTTTTTACAGGTTTTTCCTTAGTCACTGACAGCAAGTCATTCCTTCTGGATAAGAGCATGCAAAGTCACAGGATTAGTTAACGTGTCAGCAGGTCATCCAAAGGCATTGGAGAACCATCAATCCTGTACCTGCATTTTGCAAAGCAAATATAGTGCATGATTCATTGTCTGGTTCCCAGTTCTTTCTCCCTCACTTCTTTCAGTGTGAGCCACTATGCCTGACTGCATGTAAAGCTTTTTAATTCTGAATTACTAATAGTCATGCTTCATTATAAAGGCTGACAGGAGAATTTCGGTATTTAGGGCAAGTATGTAAGGTTCAGTACTCTATGGTAAATCTCCATTTTATCACAGTCTTAGCCATGTTTGCTATCACCAATTAAAGCAGCTTCTAACAGAATGCAAAATCCAAACCTCTGCAATCTGTTAATATTAAGCATTAGCAACTTACAAAAAAAAAAATCTTAAATAGTGATTTGTATAGTTTTTGGTCAGGGCTTCACTTGTGACCATAAACCGAGAATACTTTGATAATGCCATAGTATGTAACTCAACTCATGCTAACTTAGGAAATTTCTTTCCTCAGCAGCTCTTTACACAGTAAATACATTTACTGTAGTTACCAAACATCAATTCACTACTAAATTCAGAATTATTTAGTATTTTCTATCTACCTACAAGCAACAAAGAAGACCACACGTGGGGAATATGGGTAAATATTCAGTTACCATTTTTTAAATAACTTTTTTAAAAACCTGAGTTTTAGAAGTTGAACATGTATACATGGACTTCTGCATTTCAGTCCCAATCATATTACAATGAAAATAAGTAGAATCTTCGAAGAAATATTGCTCTTCCTCTGTTTTCTCCTGACTCTGCCTGAATTTAACACCTGACAAGTGACTGAATGCAAATAACAATTTGTATTAAAAATAATGCATTTCGCTGTGAACTCTTCTATCTTTTTGATTGATAACAAGTTATTATAGTTGTATAATTCAAAGCTTTCTGTCTACCACAAAGAGTAATTAAAGTACCAGTTACTCAACAGATTTTTCACTGGAATAATACTACTCTAGAGGCAGCTTTTTTATTATTTTGTACTGAATATTTACAGAAATTTAACACCTTTCCTACTAGAAAAGCATACCAAAACATGACCATCCATTAAGGAAAGCAAGGAGTACTTGTTGCTTGTCTGTTACATGGATCCTGGTATCCATTTATTTTGGATGTGTCTAATTTTGACTCTGCTCTAAACTGATAACATAAACCAAGCACAGATCACCTCACGACAGAAAGGTTGGTAAAGAAAACTTTACAAGTCACTCAGGAAGGTATTCATCTCACTTCACTTCAGACATCTATGTCTGAGTTAATCACTGCATACACCCTTTATAGGCAATGGAGAGAAATAAGCAGTTTTAGGATGCAATTCATCTGCCCTATTCCAGACAGCTACTTTAAGATGGAATCAATCACCCTTTCAGACTGTCTTCTTTTCACCATTCTCTATAAAGCTAGTGCACAATGACTGGGTCAGATGTAAATTCCTGCAAGCATTTATGTCTGATGAGGTAAATCTTGCCGTGAGATATAACGGGAGAACTGGTTGCATACCTGTGGCACACAACCTGAGGTAACATAGCCCTGTACGTCTGTGGAAATAGTACATTTTGCTCTACTTTCACTCTAGTTTTCTCAGTCTACCCTTCTGGAAACAGAATGTGAAATTCTAACTCAGTGTGAGTATCTGTAGTAAGTTATCATGCTGACCACACATCAGGAAATGTCATATACATATTTTAATGCTGTTGCACATTGGTTTACACATGCAACTTCTCAGGCAGGAACCCCAGATGACAATCAAGAGGGGCTGTGCTAACCTTCCAAAATCAGCACCTGGTCATTACTGGCACAGCACGGCAGGTGTCTCAGCTGCTGGGACGCTGTTCCTGGCCATTCTGGTAGAGGAACAGGGATGGAAGAGCATTCATTTCAATGGGAATTTGAATATTGCTATGTTTCCCCTGTTTTGTCAGCTCTTTACTGACCAGGCACTCGGTAACTGCTAGAACTTCAAGGCAACAATGTGCTGATAAGGCTATAAAAGGAGATCAAAATGCATAGATTGCTCCTCTAGTTTTGTAATACTTTCATATGAATTAATGGCTCTGATTTTGCATTTTTGCATAAAAAGATGAAGAAGCTGTGTCTCTTAATTAACTGGAGGAAAGAAAAAGAGAATTAGCCAATATCATTTGCATGAACAACGTTCTCTACATAACCATTTCAGTGAAAATTCATTAATTATTGGTTGAAAGAGTCATAGATTGCCATCACCCTTTGCATACAAAGAATTTAATGTTCCTCAGTCAAAACTTGGTCTTATACCATGCAGCATTGGCATTTAGATCAGAAAAGTGAAGGGAGAAAGGGACTTGTAAATTGCAAGGTGCATGTACACGTTAGCAAAGTGTTCCATGGTCACTAATCAGAGACTGGCTGCAGACCGGTCACGGGGTGGTGAGAAATAGTATATTGTATATAGTTGGTTTTGCATGTTTATTGCTATTATTATTGTTATTAGTAGTAGTATTTCATTTGTCACTTTATTAAACTGTTGTTATCTCAGCCCATGAGTTTTATCTTTTGTCCATTGTTCCTTCCCATAATTTTGCCAGGCTAAACCACGACAGCCATAAAAGTGTCCTTCTTTTGAAAATGTGAAACCTAGGCTGTAACCTTCACAGGAGTTTAGCAGCTTTTGACAGAGGGCATGGAGATTTCTATAATGTTCAGAATGGAAGAACCACAAATAAGCTACATAATTTTAATTAATGTCTGTTTTCCACCTCTTTTTGGAGCACAGAGTCAGGAAGTGTTATAGTCTATTGTATATATAATCCACCTTTTTCGCAGAAGGATTTAATGGCGGGCTGGAAAAGCTTCACACACTGTTGTTCTAAGGCTACATAATTACAGATTTACCCAAGGGGCCAGAATAGCTCCGCCTTAGCCCAAGAAAGGGGTACTAAATACATATGTGCATATTTAAAAAAATACCTAGTTGTAAAACCTCAGAGACCTTTGTGGATTTGTAGGCAAATCTATTTTATCCTGCACCATGAAAATAAATACTACTTATATTATTATGTTTTCATTAGGGCATGCAATTAAGTTAGACACAGAATGGGGCAGATTCTTGATCTCATACTTTGTGCTGCTTTAGTAGCATAAATGGGCTATAAAGTCAGTTTAACAAAGCAGATGAAGATTCTCTTGAGGGGAGAGAATATGAAATGGAAATATGCCATTTCTTTCATAATACTGATTGGATTATAGTGGCATGGTTCACAAAATGCTGCTGTGTTATGGTGAACCCTTTGAACATAATGGCCCTTTGGAATTAGACTCACAAAATTAGGTCTGGGATCAGACCCAGGACTGCTGTACAATGATAGGTTCTTTATATCTTACCACCTGTGTCCAGTGTATATGGGTGCAGCTGAGAAGCTGATCCAATGTATTTAACAGCTTATTTACACCACAGCCTAGTAAAAAGCAGTCACCATGACACAATAATCAGACACTCCTCGATTATGTCTGAACTGTGTGTGGACATGTAGTTTGGCTACACATCTCCTTGTAACATACAGACGAGATACTCAAATAGGAGACAGATAGTTTTCCATTGCCACCTTGATTTGCTCATTGCCTTTATTCCTTCACCAAGGCAGCCTTTACCGGTCTGAGTTATTGTGAAGAGTAATATATTCTGTATCATCTAACTCAATCGAGCTTTTGATCTTTGCCTGACTGAAAGTATACAAGATGTGGGCAATTACAAGGGTTTGCAGAAATTTGCATTTGGGGAAAGAAATGCAGATTGTAACTGTTCTTAATGTCTTCTGCAGCTTGTGTGACAAGCCCCTCAGGAAACAGTGTTTTGGATGCTAACTCTCTTGTTACCATATTAATTGCCTTTGTCATGACAGATTTGGCATCTGAAAATGGCTGGGAACATGCTGTGCTCCTCAAGAGACCAATCAAGGGCAGGGGAAATTGGTTTATTGGTTCCCAAAGCAGCCTGTGCTAAAGGTGCCGCTATTCAAGCATAGTTTTGAGTCTCCAAACTTGAAAGAGGAGCCAAAGACACTTTGGGCTAAGGAAAACAGAGCTTTCATTTCGAACGGTGAGGGGGAAACTGAGAAGTTTATTTCTCTGCCAGTATGACTTCTGCAGTTAGCTTTTGTGTGCAAATCTGTGTGCCACAGTAAAGCGGGTGGGACCAGGAGTTAAGGTTGCCAGAATCCAGTGAGGTCCCAGCCTTCCCAGGAGGAATCTTCAACATCTTTGATTTTAAACTAAATTCAGCTAAGCTTGTTGAAGTACATGCTTTCAATCAAACTCTTCCCCATGATCAAACAATACGCTTTCAGAACAGGCTGGAAACTGGAGGAAAGGGATCGAGGGATAAATATCAAGGGATAAATAATTATGAATGTTATTTTAAGTGATCTTGGATTTATAACGTAAGAACAAGGAAATGTTAATTTCTGGTTAATTTTTCTTTCTTTGAAAAGAGTGGCAAGCAGCTGTTATGCTGTAGGTGATAGACTGTAGGTAGTAAAGAGATGGGCTGGGATGGCAGGTGGTGGGGCAGTGAGGAGACTGGAAGAAAAAGAACATGAGGAGAGGAAGATCACAGGCACATTAAAAAGCCAAAGGAGTTGCCACAATAAAAAGAATGGAAAAAACCACACCTGATTCAATTACTTACTTCAGTTTATGTCCAGAAAACTCTGATTCAGTCAAAATTTAGTGATGCAGCAGAGTTGCTATAGTGTTAAATAAGAAAAGAGAATCCTTTTCAGCATGAACTGCAGAAAATATACAGAAATTGTGCAGCCTGACCCTATTATCTTTCCCATGTCTTAAACAGACAGGGAAGACATATTTTGAGTTTTTACTGACATATGCAACATAGGTTTTTTGACACTCAGTGAAACTAGTGAAATGTTAATGCTGTAGGGCCAGAACAGTAAGCTTATTACAGACAGTTTCAGTGAAGGGCGGGGGGGGGGAGGAAGGAAAGTCACTAAAGAGAATGGCAAAAAAGGCAAGCTTGATTACTAGCTTGGTTCAGGCATAAAGTAAGGGAAGAAAAAGAAGTCTTTTTGTTTGATTTTTTTATTTGTTTGTTTCTTCCTGTTAAATTATCACAAACCATACTTGGTCCTTAGGCCTAGCTGGTCAAAACAGGTGGCTGGAAAAAGGATATAGGAAGGCTGTGTCCCTGTCCTCTCACCTTGCACTACCCACCACAGCAGGCCCTGTTACGAGACTCTGCTGCACTGAGCATCCCCTGTAACAAGAGCTTGCTTATCCCCCACACAGTACTCAGTCGTGTTAGAGCTCATGCATCCTTACATATGCCATACGGACACCGAAGGTCACAGAATACATCTTTTATGTCCTGAAGCCCTTAGCAGAAGCAGTAAGTGCTTCCATAACGTGGACATGCCTCAGAATAGCACAGAAATCTGCAGAAACAGGATAGGGAGAACTGTGCCTCTGGAAAGATAACATAATATTTTAGTAACCAACAAAATGGTAAATTTTACAGCAGAACTTAGCCCTAGCAAGCAAAAGGGATGAAGCAAGGAATTATGCAAGACACTTCCTGTTCCCTTCTTCCTCTTATTTAAATGATGTACTTTTGCAGAAAAACAGAAGCTGTGAGTCAGGGAGAGGCACCAGGATCAGTAGGATTTAAGTGAGAGCATCAATACGTCATGACAGATTTTGAATGGCGTTGCATCTATTATTCATTACTTACTCACATCCAGGTCTATAGTTAAGGGAAGCGATTTGACAGGCAAGACATGTACGTAAATTGCCCATCAGATGTTATAATCCACTACTGAGGGAACATTTCTAAAGTCTCAAAGTATGACAGAAAACATAATACACCCTGCATGCCAAGTATGTAGTTGTCCAAAATGCTTGCTCTGAACTTTACAACCCTTTACATTTGCAAATTTCAAGAATTTGTGGGAACTCAGAGAACACTATATGAACTTTCAAAACAGACAATACTTCCTCAGAGAGTATACCAGCAGTAGAGAAACTCTCCTGATGGTAATGTCCAAGGAATTGCCAGGAGGAAAGTTAGATAAGTATAAACCTAGCTCTAACTACTTGTAGATTACAATGCTACCAAGACACTAAAGTTTCTGCAATAAATTTTGTTCAAGGGGATCTCAAATTGCATGTTTCCTAGGCAGTTACACTGATGGATTTAGTTGCATTTTGTAACACAACTAACAGTACACATTTTCCTCCTTTTTTCCGATCTGAAAAGTAAATTAAACAAGACTTTTTTACCCTGAACAGACATTCTAGGACAAATATAAAATATCTGATGCCCTTGTTTGCTGCAGCATAGAAGAAAATTGTTTGTTATTGCTATAAAGAAACTATTAGGAGAAACAGTTCTTGTTCATCTATGATTTAACTCCTACTCTTGCTCAGTAAACATGGTTTGGTTCTTCCTCTACCAAAGAGATCATAAATGACTTCCAGTTTTTCCATCTGTATTTCTTTTTTGCCTGTCACAGAGACCATTGCTCAGATAGGACTAAGTCTTTTTCATCTCTAGTTTCTAGTTTAATTGCTACCCAACCTATGGGAATTTGTACACAAGATGTCAATTGTAGTAAGTACAGAGACTGAGATATTTATTTTTCTTTTCTGTTGGGGTAAAACCACCTGTCTCTCTGCATTATTAGGGCCCATAGAACAATAATATCAAGGACAGCACTCTATCTAGCTCCCAACTACAGTTTTCATGGACTTCAAGTTAGTCATTTTCTATCTTATATTCTCTCCCTATCTTATATTCTCTCCCTATTAACACTATGATACAAATAATAACAATGAGAAAACCAGGGATTGTCATTGTCATCACAGAGGAGGAACTGTGGTGTCTTCTGATTCATCTTTTCCATTTAACTGAATGACATCTTTGTTAGTATGATAAAAAAGGAGAAGAAATATTCTTTGTCATCTTGCTATCATCATTCAAGATCTTACTCATTATTTAGTAGTACAGTATATGATGCACCTTACATGACAGAACTGAATGCATTAATCTATACTGAGACTTCAGAAGGAAGGATAACCAATCTGTGAAAGGATTTATGTTGTGTCTAGGGAGACAGATGGACTTCATAAGAAGTAAAGAAATTAGCTTATGCATGTAGTCAGTGCCCAGTGTATCACTTGATATAACTCACCACAGAAGTGTACATTCAAGGTAATCCTGAAAGAATAATTTGTTAGGTAAAATGAATTCGGTCCAGAGACTAGTAAGGGCAGGAGAAACATCTTTTTGCATCTCTTTGCAAACACTCTAAGGGTCATATCTTGCAACAAGGATACTAATCAGACACTGTCTGATTTCTCTCCCTTTCAGGTATCATAATAAGTGATTATAAGCGAATAATGGGCATATTTTGACGTTAAGTAAATTTACAAAGTTTGGGAATAACAAATATTCAATATAATTTAGTTAAGCCAAGCCCCAAAACTTTAAAAGTGGATTACAAAGAAAAGAAATATTTCAGTTGGAAATACTTATTTCATTCCTGTAAGATCCACTTTTTTTTTATCTTATTCTTAGCCCTTTATACAGTTATTATAATAACTGAATGAAAATTCAAAAGAAAATAATATTTAGAAACAATTAATCTTAAAAAAGTTTTGGAAATAAACACCTCAGTTAAATGAAAATACAGAGCTATTATTTTGAAAATTACTAGTCTTTACTTTTTTCAGAGAAAAACACTCTGTCCAAAAAAATTGATTCAACTTTCCAGCTTAGAACCATGGATTATAAAATGAAGACAGGTGCTGTCACTGGTTATCTTAGCTCAGATCCTCCTAGATGCAGTTATTCATGATATCTAAACAGCCAAGTTTCTAAATTTCTTTTACTACTATTAAATTTTTCTGTATAGCTGCTTTAACACTTGCTAGTCTTTTACACAGGCTTGAACATTAACCTTGAGCAAAAACTATAAAAAAACCCATAAAGGAAATGATTTTATAGAACCTGTAAATTCCACATTGTTGCCATGATTTAGAGTGTCTTTAAGATATAGAGTTTATTCAGAGCTGAAACTTTTGTTTAATAATGGGATACAAGAGGCCATGGCTTTTTTGCTAAAGTACTGTTTCCAGATACATGTTAATGTAATGTTGATTTTATGAGTCAATGACCAGAAGAGCTGTCAACAGTTAGTCTTCAGGAGATTCACACTGAGGCAGCACCTATGAGTCCCAGGAGAAGGTTAAACACAACAAAAGATACACAAGGCACAATTCAAATACAAAATAAAAGATAGACTCTGCCCTATTTACCCAATTTGGCAGAGTATCTTTCTAAAATACAAATTTTATGCTGTTCCACTGTATATTGTTTTTATATAGATATCTAACAGAAAACTTCTTGAGAAGTGGCTCTTCCACAATGTTTGCCTGAAAAGGAAGAATTTATGTAATAGTTTAAAAAATGCAAACAACTGTTTTTTTCATCTTTGTGTCAAAGTTTTTAAGCTGAATGAGGCACTAACCACAGCTACCCTGATTTTTCACAACAAATACGAGACATTCTGCAAATATTGCTGCAATATTCATGCTAAAAATTAAGCATCTTTACATCACCAGAGACTCAAAACCTTTCATTTAAATATTGTCAGTCACACATGAATCAAGATTCATTCCACAGAAATTGGTGGTGTGAAGTCATCTTAAGCAGCCTAGAAAACGCATCCAAGGAAAGGACCCACTGCACCTAACATTACCTTCTCTGAAGCTGAGTGAGCAGCACCATATGTAGTCAGTGGGGGAAATAAGCAGACACTCCCAGAGGAATTTTCACGCCGTCCTGAAATAGCTGTCCAACACTTGTAGGATGAATCACTCTCTCTTGCTCACTCTTTCTCAGCTGTAGACTACACCCTTAATGACTATCTTAGTCTTGATGCCTAACTTTTAGGCAGCAAAAGTTAGGTGAAATGAATCCTGCCTTCACTGTGAAGAGCGAGAAGATTTTTCTAAGGTTTTCATAAAGAAATTAAGGGACAAAGAGAGACAGCAACCTGTGGGAATGAAAAATATTTTAGAAATTAAAAGTTTTTAAATGCCAAGACTAGCCAAAAGTAAAAAGCCAGTATTATCTAGAGCATGTCACTAAAGACAGGGAAGTTTTGTGGCATTTGCTAAGTTTTGTAAGTGTTAGTGAGATTGCCTGAAGAAATTCCTCATATGTTGTATAATCTGCCACAGAACCCGCTATGAAAAATATTTGGCAAACTCTGCCACAGACTTTCAGTAGCCTCAGCTCAGACTGTTGCTGAAACACTACAAAGAATATAAGGAAAAATGTTCTTTCTGATATAAACTTTTTTGGGGAAAGTATATGTAAAAATTACACCTCACCCTCCTCCACCCCCTAAAATCAGACAGTGTCATTTTGCATTTGCAATGCACACTTTTAAATGTCTATACAAAGGGTAAATCAGGCACTACCTATTTGCTGTTTTCCAGTTAGACTTGAGGAGGTCAGAGACATTAAAAGCCACAGTAGAACCAGTCTCAGCTATACCATCCATTTTATGTGTCTGTTGAAGAAAACAATGTGCTGTATCCAAGAGCACTTTGTCCTGAAATGACTAATGCTGCTGCTGTACTGTATTTGGAGGACAGCATGTTAGGCATAAAGAATCAGGATCCTCAGCAAGAAGCACAGCAAGAAATCAAAGAAGTATATACTAACCATAGAGAAGAGACAGAAGAGATTAATAGAATATAAGAGCTGAATTATTCACTTTTGCCTCAGGAAATGAGATAAGCACATAACAGGTATGCACTCTGGTACTGGCTTACTGTATTTACAGAAGAAATATGGGTAGGGACACTATTTGGGATCCTGAAGTGCCCACCCTTAAGGTGTATAAGGTATGGTAAAAAAACCCCAGGGATTTAGGCAAATATCCCTAAACTCTGCTGTTCATCTTTTCTGTTTTCCACTGTTTCTTTGATTTGCTGCTGTATTTTACCTGGAGATCTTGATTATTACATCATAGCAGCAGCAGCACTAATTTCAAAGGAAAAGGTTTCATAGGACTTGACAATCACAGAACAAGAGAAAGGAGGGTTGGCACAGTCCTCTGGAAGTCATGTAGTCCAGGACTGTCGCTGTAATAGAGCAGATCAGTGTTTGGGATGGCCAAGTTTTGCACAACTCTAAGGATGGTGATAGCACCGCTTCACGTGGTAGTCTTTCCCTGTACTTCCCAACACTCGTAGGATGACGCTTTTCCAAATATGCAGTCAGAATCTCCCGCACCACACCACAACTTGTGTCTGTTGTCCCTTGTTTTACCACCCTCATAATCCACCCCAAATCTTGTTCTTCCTTCCATAACTCCAGCATGAACTATCTTTTACAAGAGCTTCATGTAATCTTTCTGTTTTCTATCTGCAGTAGGACTCAGTAATCCTATCACTTGTGCAGCTGCTGTTGGCTTAAATAGAGATGTCAGACTACTCCTGAATTATTTAGGAGAAACATCACTGGAAAACTAATTTTCACAGTTCAAAGTTGTTAATTCATGAGAAGCTCCGTGATGATTTCATGACTTAATATGGTTTGGAGGATAGGTGCCATGCCTGCATAAGTGCAGACACACTTCTAGGCTTCCTCATGCCACTTTATATGTGACAGTGTACACAAAATTCTTCTTCTGTTGTTCCTTTAAAATATACTTCTGGGTCCCATCATCAAAAGCACGTCTTTGCCTTGTGGGGTTTTGTGCTATTGCTTATTTGTTTCTTCCTCAGCCTCCTCAATTCTTTTCCTGGCTGTAGATCTTATCCTACTCATTTGTTTAAGCAAAATTGCCTTTGATGGTTTCTCTTTCCTCACCTCCCACCTATTCCAATGAAATCCACTTAATGTTGTCTCTTTTCCTCTGCACTTTGTATCTGTGCAATATTGCAGTACTCGTTAATAACTTCCTTGAGTACTTTAACAATGGAACAAGACTGTTAAAGAGTCTTTGAGAAGCAGTTTACAAATATACCTGTCCACATTTTGATAGAATAATGCACAGATTTTTCTTGACTCAGGTAATAAGAAATAGTTAATAAAAGTTAAATGAAAGCAAATGTCAGTAGTCACAAGTTACTTTGAAATGTGTTTGTCTTCATGCTGTAGTGAATTCTAGCCTGCCTCTTATGAATACTGTTCATTGTGTTTACTCACCTGAAGACATAACAGTCCATACAGCTATCACTACTGCATCTTGACAAAATTAAGTGCTAATTGTAATCCCTAAATCATAATCAAATGATTATGATTCAGCTATACAAGTAAACCTTTTGGAGGGAAAAATGACACAGATATTGTATTATATTGCTGTCCCTTTCATTAAATACTTTTTCATCTCCAAGGTTTGTTGTACACTGTCCTGAAGTGAAATGAGCCCACAGATGATCTCCTGAGATATCTGCTACAGTGGATTTCCACAGCAGGTCCACTAAGTCAGACGTCAGGCTAATGTCAAGTCCTGACATTATATCCAATAAAAACCTGTGTGTCAGGAATCAGCAAGTTTACATGTTCTCGGCTAATGGTATCAGAAGTCTTCAGTTAGACTATCGTAGACAAAGAAGGGGCCTTTGGAAAAGCTTGCAGACCTCCTGAAGTTTTTGTTACATTTGAACTCATGCATAAGGGAGTATGACACTCTGAAATCTGAGTGTGTAACCTGACTGGTTTTCAGCCTCATCTCCGGTTTTGAATCACATTTCTTTTCCTTTTCTCCTTCCTTACTCTCTTCCAGCACTACACTTGGAGTTTCACATATGGAAAACACAGGCAAATGGGTACACTGCCACCAGGTCCCTGACTTGGGCAGTCAGAAGACCAGAAACAAAAGACATGTAGCAGTAGAAACATGTCTAGATGGTGCCTTTGAGTCACCCCTGCAGGAGTCAAGCTATGAGCAGCCTCTTCCCTCAGGATGGAGTTTTTATATACTCATAGTAGATTGACGTCCATAGCACTGATGTCCTATGGTCTCAGCATAAGGCATCCAAGAACCTAATAAACAAATAATTGTTTCCTTAAAAACAAAGCATTTCACAGAAGAAACTCTTCGTAACAGTCTATAATCTGTGTATCTTTCCCTAAGGCTTATTATTTTCTGTCATCTGGGAAAGACTCCTATTACTTTGAGACTTATGTTCTTGTCTCTGACTATTTTCTGTCTGTGAAAAGCTCAGTAACTATATACCCCATTCTCTTTTTCTCTCTTCTTCTCAAAAGTATTTTTAACCCTTTGCAACACTGAGCTAAACCAATATACTAGGTTACTTTACACACTTGTGTACTGTTGATCCTGGATGAGTAGCATTCAGGTCTTACTGATAAGTTTCCAATATGAAGTGAAAGAGATATCTGTCGGGGCCATCCAATTTACTACCATGGAATGGGCACAACGTCTCATTTTCCTAAATGAAGTAGAAACAAACAGGAACTGACAGTTTCCTTGCCCACAATTTCTGTGCTGAGCTTTCTGACATGGCCAGGATTCCTCTATCTGAGGAATATGCAGTCTGCTGGCTTTCCACATCTATTTCTGCCTCAGACAGAAACAAATCCAGTCACTGCCTGCATCTGCGAATTAACACGGAAAGCTTTTGGATTCTCTTGCCCTTGTTTATATCTCATTACATTGGGTCATGGCTACATTGTTTCAACTATATTACTACAAAAAAAAAATGTAAGTACTTCTATCGTTTAGAGCTTGTCTACTCATGGAACTATTGAGAAATAATTACTCAGTAATAGCTCAGGAATGCCTGGCTAGGTATAAATGCATTCTTATTTCAAAACACCTATTCCACTATAGATTATCTTTTTCTGATGACTTCCAGATTAGACACATAGAGCTGGACACATCTCACATTACTTTACAGGCTGGTTTTGTCATTTTTGGCAGCTAGTAGTGGAACAAGGCAGATACCATCATGAAATTATTCAAATTTCAGAGAACAAGGTTCTTTTCAGATTTTCAGAAAAGGACCTGGGATTCTTCCTGGACACCAACTTGAATATGAGCCAAAAATTTACCCGTGCAGAAAAGAAGACTGCTGGCATCCCGGGCTGCATTAGGAGGAATGTTACCAGCAGGTTGAGGGAAATGATCCTTCCTTTCTTCTCACTACTGGTGAGGCCACATCTGGAGTCCTGTGTCCAGCTCTGGGCTCCCCAGTAAAAGAGGCATACTTGTAAAAGAGACCTACTGGAAAGGGTCCAGAAAAGGATCCCAAGTATGACTGAGGAACTGGAGCATCTGTCCTATGAGAAAAGGCTAAGAAAACTGGGACTGCTTAGCCTCAAGAAGGGAAGGCTCCGGCGGATCTTTCTATTGTATATAATTACCTGAAGAGAGAATACAGACAGAGCCAGGCTCTTTTCAGCGGTACTCAGTGACAGGCCGAGAGGCAATGGACACAGACCGAAACATGGGAGGAGTCATTTGAACTTAAACACTTTTTTTCTATATCTCCCTCCTTGGAGATACTGAAAAGCTGCCTGGACATGGTCCTGGGCAACCAGCTTTAGGTGGTTCCACTTGAGCATAGGGGTTGGACCAAATGACCCCCTGAAGTCCGTTCCAACCTCAGTTATTGTCTCATTCTGTGATTCTGTTCCTAAAAGTTGCACTCCTCAATAATTAAGAATGTGAGCTACAATTTGAAAACAATAAGACCTCTACAAATTTGACTGTTTGGCTTGCAAAATTTTCTTAATAGCAGATATAAAAATATTATGTATACATGTGTGTGCATTATAGTTTTCTATATCTACCTATAGCTTTATCTATATTAATCTCTGCATATATCAGAAATAACAGAAAAGCAACTATTATTTAAAAGATATGTTAAAGTGTATTATATGTAACAAATACTGTGCAAAAAAAAAATCTCCATACATCCACTAACAAAACAGATCAAAATAGAAAAATCATCATTTAGAGAACAGCAAAATGGGAGTAGACATTACTAAACATAATTTAAAAATACTCATTAATCTGTCTGTCAGTTCAGATAAACTAACACAGAGGAAGTAGCAGACAGCACCTAAGTGAGAGAAATATGAACAGTAAGAAAGGGTAATGTATGACAAAAAAATTATTGGGGTTGTTTTTAAATATTCTGATGTAGAGGTAGGAAAGAATACATTTCATATTTTGTTTAAAGCCACAGTAAATATTATAGATCAAAGTAATTCTATATTGCATTTTGAAGGCACTGTACCTTTGTTTTATGTATATGTATATATATGAGCACTCACATACTTATCACAATGAAATTATACCCCTGATACGGAACTGCAATGGCAACAGTAGGTAATTAAAATGGCAATAAGTTTTGCTTTGAGCAAAGGCAGAGTACACTGTCATTAAAAAGATGTGATTTGTAAATGGTGGAAATTCAGTAGGAGTAGGAACCCATGAATGTGGGTCTCAGGTCTTAGCTACACCATACTAACTATCCTAAAGCACAACCGCAGCAGTTTATAGTCAATCCCCTATTTTATAGACAGGTAGACAAAAAATGAAGGTAGTCATTAAAGAATAAACAGAGCAATCTATGGTGTGACTTTATCAAATATTTCAATCCAAGAACAAGTGCTTTATTTAGTAAGTGCAATTTGTTCATGAAAGAATTTTGCTCCTTTGTCCTAAAACCTTACTACTAGAAGTAAAAACATGTGTAAAAATATTTCTGTCAGCAAGACAGAAGAAAAACATATCTCAAAACTGCAATTACAGAAAATGAGTTACAGCCATTTTATAGGTTTAAAGATAACTGTCTGTCTTTCTGTCTTTTTGCTTTTAAAATCCCTGACCCAGAGGAGCTGAACTGAGATCAGCTCAGAAAGACTAAATGTTCCCTAACAATCTTTAGATTTATCTGATGCAGCCACTTTCCAAATTCCAGCACAAATCTACAACAATTTAGTCAGCATAGGATAAATGCTTTTGGTGATAAGATTTCATTAGGAACTATCTAGAGAGAATGAAATTAACATTTTTTATTGGGACTTTGGATTAATTATCCAGTGAACATCTATTGACTGAAGGTTGAGCTTTTTTTTTTTTTTTTTCAGCTTTCAATGGATATGTTCCCTCATTCAGTTCTTCAGTTATTTATTGTAAATGTTGATGAAGCATCCCCTAGAGCCTCAGCTCCTCCTGCCTAGATTCGAGAACTCTGCTGAGATGCTGTTTAGGAAACCGTCTGTCTAAACTTTCTTTATAATCAATAGTGAGAGACAAATATCTCCAAAGGGGTCTTCAGTCTACGTCATCACTTGGAGGTGCCTCCCTACCTCCTATGTAGGGCACTTGAATCGGCTGCAATCCTATTTAGGCAGCTCACGTAAGAACTTAAAGCTAGGTTGGATGTTTTCAGACCTAAGTTCCCAAAGTTTCTTTCTCCCTTTCTTTTTCCTTTAACATTTACCGAATTTTTCTTCGTTATTTTTTTACCTGAAGAAAACTGAACTTCTAATCACATGTTCACTCACTTATTTTCTTACAGTTATACAGATTACAGTATTCCACCTCTCCATGTTGATAAAACTCGTGCTTAATCAATATTTATGTAATACAAACAATACTTACTTCAGTACATTATTGCCAATGAATAAATACTAACCTGGCCTGCACACACAGCCAGTTAAGATGCAGCACATATTAAAGTTCTTAAGAAAGTATTACAGGATTAAAGATCTTGGACTGAAATTTAAACACCAATTGAATTCTAGAATCATGGAATCATTAAGGTTGAAAAAAACCTCTAAGATCATCAAGTCCAACCATCACCCGAACACCACCATGCCTAGTAAACCGTATCCTGAAGTGCCACATCTACATGTTTTCTGAACACCTCCAAGGATGGGGACTCCACCACTTCCCTGGGCAGCCTGTTCCAACTCTTGAACACTCTTTCAGTAAAGAAATTTTTCCTAATATCCAGTCTAAACCTGATGCAACTTGAGGACTTTGCCTCTCATCCTATCAGCAATTACAGAGATCAGAGAGAAGAGACCAACACCTGCCTCACTACAACCTCCTTTCAGGTAGCTCAAGAGGGCAATAAGGTCACCTCTGAGCCTTCCGTTCTCCAGGCTAAACAACTCCATTTCCCTTAGCCGCTACTCATAAGACTTGTTCTTGTACTGAGGGGCCCAAAACTGAACAGTATTCAAGGTGCGGCCTCACCAGTGCCGAGTACAGGGGCACAATCACTGCCCTACTACTGCTGGCCACACTAGTCCTGATAAAAGTCAGGATGCCTTTGGCTCTTCTTGCCACCTGGCCACACTGCTGGCTCATGTTCAGCCACCTTTCGACCAACCCCCACAGAGCCTTTTCTGCCAGGCAGCTTTCCAGCCACTCCTCCCCAAGCCTGTAGCATTGCATGGGGTTGTTTTGACCCAAGTGCAGGACCCGGCATTCGGCCTTGTTGAAACTCATACGAATGGCCTTGGCCCATCAATCCAGCCTGTCCAGATCCCTCTGCAGAACCTTCCTACCCTCAAGCAGATTGACACTCCCACCCACCTTGGTGTCATCTGCAAACTTACTGAGGGAGCACTCAATCCCCTCATCCAGATCATTAATAAAAATGTTAAACAAGACTGGACCCAAAACTGAGCACTGGGGAACACCAGTCGTG
>Ga0065711_1004811_pt1 | contig 23720 bp, 13 predicted proteins | sample Hoacrofraction12_FD_59098 | JGI IMG/M metagenome (GOLD analysis project Ga0065711, IMG submission 59098) | Hoatzin crop microbial communities from Cojedes, Venezuela - Epithelial fraction 12 v2 (version 2) | ecosystem: Host-associated > Birds > Digestive system > Esophagus > Crop | place...
TGCAGATTTACTCATTTTTGGTATCTGCTGATGTGCATGAACGCAGACAGGCCATCTTAATTTATCTATTTGTAAATTGTTGGGGTTTAGTTTTTATAAAAACTGAGTTTGAGTTACAAATCAAATTAAAAAAAGTTTTACTAGGAAAAATATGTGTTTATTTGTAAACTTTTAAAAGAGCAGCATTTTGGTGCCTGGTCGAATTTAGGAGAGTAAACGTTAAAACAAACAACCAAAAACTTGTCCAGTTGTTCCTGGAGAAAGGGGAAGCTGTTGCCTACCTACAGAATAGCAACCTATAGTTGTACATCCTGCTGTTTCAAGTATGTTCCAAGTTGAAAGAAGGGGAAGAGTAACAGAAACTGCATTTTACAAATACACAATATATGTAATAAGTGAATTAATCATGTCTTTGTGTATCTAAATAGAGCGTGTCTAAACTGTAAGTATAGGGGAAGAAATTGGCTTAATTGATCATTATCTCATGAGTGTTGCTAAGTAATTGGAATGAACTTATTTAACTAATCTTTTTTAATAAGATTGAGAATAACTAGTATAGATTCTCAATATAAGCAGTCGAATTTCTTTCACAGTGTTACATTCCCAGGGGATGGAGTTTAAATAGATGTTGATCTTCTCCTTCATAAACCTAGTGGCTAATTGTCTTGCCCAGTGTTACCATTTGCAATATTGCATGAAAAGCAAGATTTAAGCTGGCTAGATAAAAAGTGACACATCCATTATAATGAAAGGAAAGAGAGAACTCTGGCTCGACATCTACATCTTTCATCATTAAACTGAATGCTAAAAATAAAGTGTGTATTTTAAAATACCATTGTGTTACTTTGAAGCTCAATGTTTTTGTTGCCTGCCTGTCTCTTGCTCATGCTTGTCTTCATGGCTTGCTTGTTACATGTGGCAAATGGCTTAGTAGCATTTTATAATTCATACATGGAATGCAAATTTCTGCTGTGAATCTGTAATGCTGCAATGTGTTTATTCTTTTAGATATAAAAAACGTGCTGGAATCCATCGGTTCAAATATCACTACCTTCACAAAAACGCTCCCTGTTCAGAAGATTTTAGCAGATTTGACGATATATCTTACACAGAGTGAAGCATATGTTCAAGATTATTTTCCAGTAGTGGAGCAGTACGATTTCTACAGGTATGTACAAGAAATAAGACGGGAGTGAAGTGCTACCCATTGTTAATACTTTGTAATGTTTTAATGTTCTGTAAAGGCAATTAAACTATTAATGATGAACTTCATGAAACAAAGATGCTATAAGGCAATTGTTTGTTACTGGCACTTTGGTAAAAGCCAGAACTGCAGCTCTTCAACAACTGGGTGCTGTTCCACTACAGAGCAAGAGGTAGGTTCTACTCTGTAGGCCTTCAGATGTTCTTCAGAAAGGATAGACGTAGGTAGATGTCGAAGATGTAATGCATAGAGGAATGGATTGTTTCACAATGCCAGGGCGACTTCTTATTTAGGGCTTGTTTTTGGTGAGTTGTAGGTAAATTGTGAGAGCATAGGACCAGAAGCCAGTCCTTTTTTATTGCACCATTTCTACCATGGAGGAGGAAGAGCAGGGATTCTGCTTCACACCTTGTAAATCTTTGTGCACACATGCTTGTTCCTGCTGGTGTAGCATGTGTCCTTGTGAATGCATGGGTCGATTATACCTGGCAAAAAATACATTCTTCCTGTCTGAGACTCATGTGACTCCTATAATTGAGTAATAATCTCATATTTCGGAGCATAAAGCCTTTCATTTCATACCATTTAAGTTTGTCCATTTTTCGTCATTTTGGTCCTCAAGCTTGTCAAGTTCTCCACACTTTTTGACACTTCAGTTGATCCTAAATCAGTAATTGCTTCTATCTTTGTGTCGTAATCAGTTTCACTGCTACAGAAGAAGTGTGCTAATGGTTTTAATTCAATGTTAAATAGAAGTGAGCAGAAGGCTGAACTTTAAGAACCTTACTTACAACCTTAACTTTAGCCCATTCTTTTCCTGGCAGTATTTGTGGTGAGCCTTAATTTGACAAATTTATCAATATTTTCTTTGAAGCTCAGATTGCATTTAACCAAATAAATATATTGCTCCATTCTGCTACAGTATGCCTCTGTTAATCTTGTATTAAGACTGAAAAAAAAAAAATGGAGAACTGTATCTCATCTACCTGGCACTTCATACCCGTTCTTGTCAAACCTAACCTAGTAGTAATTCAAGTACAAATGAAACCAACAAGCCTGTAGTTGTCCAAATTATTTTCTATCCATCCTTTTCTTAATTACACGTGCATTATTTGTAGTTCTTAAGAAGTACTCTTTTATGAATGTACCTGTCAGAATTAATGGGTTTCTTTATTGGCCGTCCGTATTCATTGTGATACTCCATTTTCTGATTTTTCTGGTCCTGCTTTCTCTCTACAAAGGTACAGGGAGGAGAAAAGGGAACTTCAGAGATATAAGCTGGGAGAAGTGACGACGAAAGGGAAATGGAAGAGCAGAGGGAATTGGGAGAGGGTGAAAAGCTAGAATGAGATATAAAATGCGTGAATAAATGGAAGTGCTCCAAACATGTGGACAGATGGAACTGTTACGTGATTTAATTTAAAATGAAAGTTCAATTACTCTCCAAGATCTTTCTCCTGATCAAGTTCTGTTAGTTGCTCCATACATCAGCCTTTGTGTGTCTGTGCTAGAATGCTTTCAGATTTTACTAGCCTTAAATACAGTTATTTACAATTACAGGCCTAACACACTGTGTGCAAAAAGTAGCAAGCCTTACAGTAAGACCAGTTATGTACTTCATGACCAGTGGCCAGTCCACATTCATAAATTCTTCCGTTGCTTCTTGAATAAATTACTGTTTGAGCGTCTGTGTCCTGTGAGTCATTGTTTGCTCCACTTGGAGCCCTTAGGGACTTCAGTACAGTCCGTCTCCAGTAAATGGAGCTGGGAACACCTTGTTCCTGTGATGTTTATTCCCCAGCTCTTCAGTACCAGCTCTCTGTAATTCAACAGAGATTATGTTCTGGCCCAAAACATATGCTGGTGTAGGAGAAGCATTTTTTCATTGCTAACATTTGTTGCTCAACCAGAACCACAGATGGGCCAGTTAGCAATACGGTATTGCCTGATGTATTCTGCAGGTCTCCAGTGTGTTATTTGCATGCTAATAACCAAGCACTTTGGCTGTTATTCCTTAGGTGGCTGGGTTGTCTCATTCTGTGCTGCATGGTGGTCCTGATTCTGGTCTTTTACTATCTTGGGTTGCTATGTGGTACCTGTGGTTATGATAAACATGCTTCTCCAACAACCAGAGGCTGCATCTCCAACACTGGAGGAAACTTTCTTATGGCGTAAGTTTCACTTATTGGTGAAAAATAAAAGAAAGCGACATGTAGAAGGTTGTTTTCATTTATTTTGAAGGACATATGTATGAAATGAATTTGTTTTGTTACATTTGTATATGTGCTGGAAAAAAAAATAGAACAAAAAGCAATACTAGTCTCACATGCTTCCACTGAGGGACTTGGGGATTTTGGGTTGCTCTTTTATTGAGAAACGTAGCTGAAGGACAAAATGTCTGAATGTACTGTTTTAAGGTGAGTGCTGTAGCTAATGAGTTTCTGTGTAAGCCCATATGGAAACTGCAAAAACTAGGAACAGATAATTGAAAATTTAAAGGGAATTTGTAGCTTTTTAGTACGCTTGAGCACTTACTCCAAAGAAAAAAAAGCCGTGCAAGGAGACAAGAAACACTTGACTTTCTCAGAGCGCTTTAGGAGGTTTGGGGTTGCTTTTGGAAGTTCCCAGTAGCGGTTTAATGTCATTTCTGTTGGGTGCAAGGGAAGACTGCATCTGTCTAAAACTCATTTTAGAGCACAACACTAGAGTGTTGAATTTAAAAAAGAAAATTGTACGCCTTTGTGGCTCTTAAACTTAACTTTTAAAAGAGTTTTCATGCCCAGTGCAAATGTGAGCATTTTAGATGCACCTTAGCTGAAGACGTATAAAATGTTTCAGAGGGCAAGAACATTTATGGAAAACAGAAGTATTTCAACCATCTGCCAGTTTTTATATCTCTGTTATAGCTGTTAACTGTTGACTTCACTGTTGCGCCAAGTATGTGTACTTTGTTCTTAAAAAGCAAAAACTTACTCGACTTATTTCTTTTGCAGTGGTGTTGGATTCAGTTTTCTTTTCTCCTGGGTGCTGATGATTGTAGTGGTGCTCACTTTTATCACAGGTGGAAATGTAGAAAAACTGGTCTGTGAGCCCTTTGAAGATAGAACTTTATTCAAGGTGAAGTTATTCAAGTTATTTAACAATGAATAGAATCCCCATGAGTCCCAATGGTCTTGTCAGTTATGTAAGGCATAATGTTTTTTATGGGACACTTCAAGTGAGTTTGGATCTGGTTTTACTTTCCACTTCCACACTGAATAGAGGCATTCATCCTTTCTTGGTTTAATTTGCTTTGCAATGTAAACACTGCATGCCTGTCTTCTTTGGAGATAAATTTTTCTGTGATTCAGCATTTCTTGGTGATGTGGAGCTTTAATATTCACTTTCTGCACCAGAGAGGTTGAACTCACTGTTTTGCTTGTATATCCATTAGTGAGTGATAAGCTTAAATGTAGGTATGTGTCAAAAAATTGCTTATGAATAAATTCTTTAATTGAAAACTTGGAATTATAGTAACATTACTGAATTTTGCCTTCTAGGTTTTGGATACTCCTTACTTACTAAATCAACACTGGAAAAACTATCTTTCTGGAATCCTGTTTAAAAATCCAAATATTAACTTGACTTTTGAAAAAGTGTACAGGTATTAAAGTTATGGTCAAGACTTAATTCGATTTGTACTTACTGTTTTTGTGATATCTTCCATGCTTCATGTTTCAAGCACATGCAGAAATTGCATGTGTTCCAGAAGACATTCTGGTATTCTAGTGAATCACTAGCAAAAGCAATTTTCTCCTATATATGAGTCATTAGAGATAGAGTAGTATTGTGTAACGATACTAGTTGAGCTCTTTGAAAAAATATTTTGCATCTTTATAAGAAAGCAAGTGATTAACAATTTCTGCTGATCTTAGACTGAGCTTCAAAAAATATAGTCAGAACGTTTTTTTTAAGGGGCTGATTTTCTTAGAGTATGGAAACATTATTAATCATTCTCTTAACACTTGATTCTCAAGGTGGTTTTTAGGCTAACTTATGTATTTTTATTTTTATAGTGATTGCAAGGAAAATAAAGGAATTTATACTTCCCTTCATCTAGAACACCTATTAAATATCAATGAATTTCTAAATATTAGCATGGTAAGTAAAGAAAATCTAAGTGAGTTTATGGTTATTTTTGAAGGCTGGAAAGGTGTTTCCTCTTAAACACAGTATAGCCTGTCCGGGTTTTATGGGATTTTGGTTTTTTTATATACAATTCATCCTGCAAGGAGGGAAGAACTGTCCAAGCTAATGTGAAAAAAAGAAATCTATTTACAAATAAGATGTTCTTTACCAGTCTTAGTGGGCTATGGAAGGTTTTCTGATATGTTTTTTTTTTTTTATGGGTGGTGATAAAAATGTTTTTAATTTTGAAACTTGCATAGAAGGTTCAAGTCTAGCATCTTCCAAAGGCTGCTTACAGTGTTTAATGAGAGTCTTGTTCTTTAAATAAATGCCTTTCTTGGTGTGTTCTCTTCTGATTCTAGTCAGATTTATGTTGGTCCGGGATATGACATGCTGTGGTCCTAAGGATGGTTCTGATTTCGATGGGAAGGGGTTTGGATAAAATGAAATCTTTTCAGTTAAGCTGTAATACTAGATGACTCTGCTAATTTTGGGATTGCCTGTAATACTGATCTTCATTACAGAAACCCTAGGGATCCATGTTCTGTTCTGCCAGGCAGTGTACCCACACTTAATAGATACAGTCCCTGCCCCAAAAAATATACAATTAAAATGAACAGAGAAGGTTCACTAAGAGGGAAAATTATTTTGAGTTTCTGCAACAGACTAATGGTGGATGCTGGGGAGGAAGTCAGGTTTCCAATTGCTCTGCTGTCTGTGCAGGACAGGTAACATTTTAGATTTGGGTGCAGGGCAGGAAGACTTCGGGTAACAATAAGCAAGTCATCTTTAATCACTGCTAGACATCGAGGAGTCTCATCCAGTCCTGTGGTCAAGACAGCAGACGGTGTCTGTGCTGGCCACAGCTGAGACACTGAATTCTCGAGATTACCTTGATCAAAGCCAAGGGTAGAACTTAAAATTTTTTAAGATGACATTTGCTGGAGGGGAAAGAGATTTCTGGTTTATCTCCATCTTCACTTTGAAGGGACTGACTATGCAGAGAAGCTTGCTTAAAATGAAGGCAAGTAATTTATTGTTATGAAAGATGCATATGTAGGTTAGAACATGGCATGGCTAGACTGTGTGCATACTGCAGGGAAGGGAAGAACATTACCTGGTGGATTCTATCAGTTAACTGAATAAAACTGGTGTAAGCAAATATCCATGTATGCTTCTTCATGGAAGTGATGAGTCAGGAAAAGCAAGATGCTTTGAGGGTGGGGGGCAGGCTATAGAGGAATATGTACTGGGTGCAAACTACTTTTGTGTTCTATTTTGTCTCCCTCTCAGTATACAGAAGATGTAGCACTTAAAATTGAACATATTCAGATAAACCTCAGCAAAATCATTCTGCTGGATGAAATTGGGAAGGAGAATCTTCTGAATTTCAGCTCTTCAGGAATAGAAGGGATAAACTTTGCAGCATATTTGACAGAGGTGAGACTGTAGTAAACTAGAGACACAACTGGGACAAAGGATAAAATGAAATATTTTTTAGCAATGGGCAAAACTGCCCATTGTTAAAAAATCTGCCCATTGCTAAAAGAAAAAAATCTGCTTTTATGTGAAAGGGTGTGTTTTGAAGAATCACAAAACTTGGGGAAAAAGCACTTCAGAAATTCAGGTCAATAAACATTTAAAGAAATAAAGGGTAGACAGAGTAGTTGGTGTGGTTAAGTGCAAACAGTCTTTATATGCAAGAACAACATACCCTTTTTCTTTCCCTAATGTTCACATCTTGTTTCAGATCAATAAAAGTGTTACCAAGGTTGATCTTCTGTCATTTGCCAATGACTTAGAAGCAAGAGCAGACCAGCTGGTAAGTTTAATTCACTAGTACAGTAATACAGAAAATGTATCATTTGTACACGATGCAAGTATAAATACATAGCCAAATATTTATAGACTTCCTGTGGGAGAATTCTTGTACTTCGGACAATTATATACATGATGCATTGCCACGTAGGGGAAAACTTTAAGAACAGTGTTGCATATAAGCTGTTTTTTAAATATTGCTAATTATTGATTTTTGTATGCTAACTGTTCCACAATTTCTGCTTTGGAAGTGTAACTTCTTAAACTCCACTGTTTGCTTAAGAAATGTGGGGAATACTCTGTTTGACTATTTCCTCTGGTACTGTCTACATTTTAGGGTTCCAGTTGCGAGAATAATCGGTTAAGTCATGATGGAAAGATTTGAATTAATTTTCTTTCAGTTAGTGAGCAGAAGATTTTGCAATTAGCAATAAAGTTAATACTGTGGCAGCTCATACGGGCTCTAATGAGAAGTGAGGCTCCATTGTGGTGGGAGAATGCACAAAAGAGATCCTGTCTGCCTTGAAGGGCTTTTCGAATGCAGACACATGGACAATGGTCAGAGGGTATAGCTACAACATTGCTATGAATCTGCAGAGTGACACAGCTGTGTTAACAGATAGTGAATATTCAGTTGATAAGTTTGTATACATGTCAAGGTCACTTTCTATTTATTTTTCAAAATGAGAGCCGTAGTTTGGACAGTGGCCCAAGACAGATTCCTGCTTTGCTATGTGGGAGAAAGAGTTATGCTGCACACGTGCTACAATCGCTTGGCTCACTAAGGGACACAGACAGCAGACTGAGACCATGCTGTTTGGAATTTATCAAAGACTGATTCCTCCTCAAGGGAGAGGAGGGCACCAGTAGAGGCTCCTGGTGTGTTTGCTCCAGCTTTTTGCATAATTTAATCACATTTGTTGCACTTTTTCTTTTCCCTACCACATGTACACTTCATGTCAAGGTTAGGCTGCTCGTGGGTTATTTTTGTATTGCAGTTAGTATCCTCTCCAAGCACCATGAGCGAGCCGCACATTGCCTGTTTACTCATATAGGTTGTCTGCTAACTTGGACAGATACCAGTAGCTTTTGCCACACTTCGCTTCCATTTTCAGTTTTTACTGTACTGTTTTGAAGGTTATACAGGAGGGGAGTTTCTGCTGTTGTTTTGGGGCTATTTTCTAAGTGAAACCTGAGGTTCTTCAAACGTTATATATTACATAGAATTGCCTCTGAAATGTCTCTTCAAAGGCATATTCTACAAAGCTCCATAAAGGAAAATATATTGTGCTGGTAGAATTGTTTTTCGTTATTTTTTGTGATAGTCTAAAGGAAGCATTAGAATTGAGAATATATCAGGCAGAGTAATTCCTTCATATAAAAGACAACGGAAAATACAATGTTAAATGTATTCACTGTCACAGTGTACGTTTTTATTTCTTCCTCGTGATGCTATTTAGTGTAAGCTATGAAATGTCTTAAAAAACACACCACCAAACCAAAAAAACCCCACAACAATACAGCATCTTAGAAAAGTGAGATTGTTTCAAAATTGGCTCTTGAGTTCACAAGAACAATCAATTGAAAAGTAAACTAAATCTTCGGGAATTAATTAACTTTGGGCATATAGTTTTCATTTTCTGGCACCTTACACAAAATCGAACATGTTTTTACACTGGAAGGAGCAAATGGAGTAAAACATGCATCAAACCAAGGGGTCAGGGTACGGAGGAGGGAGCAATACCACCCCCAACTGTTATTAGGTAAGTGGATTCAGCTTGTCAGGACAGCAGAGGAAGCATCCTGAAGCTGCTCAGTGACCACAGCTGACCGCTTACGTGAGCACTTACACTTCACAGGAAGCGAACGTCTCTCTGAGCACTGAGATCTGCCGTTATTACCCTTCCAAAACGGAGTTAGCAGCGTATATTCACTGTGTGTTCAGTGTGTATGCAGGGAGCCTAGTGATTTTGTCACCAAAAGGAAATGGAAAAGAAATGTATTTCTGAAAGTAAAATCAAATTTTACAGTGTTTCACAACACGCGTGAGCTCTGGACGGGCATTCAGACCTGAAAATGAGGGCACAAACTCATATCTCCTGACTGAAAGTTGGGAGCTGCAAAAATGAAGAATACCTTTCACAGATACCTTTCCAAGTTACTGGCTGAAAATATTTAAACTTCTGTGTCCCTCAGAAAGCAGAGCGCGCCTCAGGGTGATGTCCACAGTGCCCAAAACAAAAGCAAATACCCATGATTGGGAAATGCTCGTCCCAGCCAGGGTGCCATGCTGCGAGTGAGAGAGGGTTGTGCTCGCTCTTCTGCATTTAAAATGACTTAGTGCACCATGTGAAAATTCTCTTCAGTTAAATCTGTGCTGATACTGCTATAGCCAGAAAAACAGTATGATACATCTGGTTTGGTTGCTGAGGTTTGAATTATTAATATGGAGATTTTTTCGCCTGCTTGTTTGAGGAGTTCAGTTTGCCATATCCTGTTGTTAGCATCAGCTCTTCTGCAGCAGATGAGTATAATGTGCAACTTCAATTGTTTTTTGCTTTGTTGGAATGCTTTGAGACTACTGAACAATACTGCATAATTGCATTTTTTGCAGCCAAAAGGAGCACTGGAAAATGCCTTAAAAGGACATGCAAACAACATTCGAATGATTCATAACCAGCAAGTTGTTCCACTAGAGCAAGCTATGGTAAAATATTAAAGCAATATTAAAACATATTTGTGGAAAATACAAATATCTAAATCTCTTAAATACAGTTTAGGAACCTGGACTTTTGCAGTTATGTAAGCACAGATAGCATTTGCATAGTGTCACTGAGTAGTAATCTGGTTAAAGTATGTCTTTAATGAATAGTTTTCCTACCTATAATGCTACTACTTTATAGTACTGTATAAAATCATGACCTTTCTCTTCCGCATTTTTTTCTGTATCTATTCATGATTATATGTGAATAAAAGAGGAAGCCGGGGAGAACTTTACAAAATTCTAACCCTGAATCTCTCATTTTCTTTTTTGCTTACCATTTGTCTTCAGTAACAATAGGAGTTATCACTTTCATACTTTATTTCTTGGGAGTTAGCAGTCTCCTGACAGTATTGGAGTTGGAAACTCCTGACAGTAATATTTAGGGCCAAAGAAAAAAATCTTTTTATTGATGCTATGAAAGATGTGAAAGGGCGTCAGTGCCTGGCAAAACCAGGCAGAAGATTTGTACAGTATCAAGCTGTGAATCTTGTATGTGCTTGGTGTTGATTTTTCTCTGCATAATGTGAAGACTTTTAGTTTGTCTTAGTGTGAGATACAGTATTTCTGCCCCTATCAAAGCTCTCTTCTAGGAAAGCATTAGGTCTTCTGTTCCACTCTGATTCTATGCTGTTCTTCCCTAATTAACTCCTAATTATTCTCATCTCTTTTTCCTTTTGCAAAACTGACTGTCAAGAAATATGTTAAAGCTAGGGTAAGTGCTTTTTCCCTTCTGAAATTGCACAGTTACAGAATTATCTGAACCCTTTGTTCTGATTTTATCTGTTCTCTCTTCCCTCCAAATAAATCTTACATAGTTTATTGCTACTAACTTTAGTTATATCTGAAGACTACCAATACACAGTTCGTAACTGCTTAGTGCTGTCAGTGAAATACTGATTCGAAGATTAAAACCACAGTATGTTAGTTTTAATACAACTGTTGTTGCTATATATAATGTGACATGTTGTATTAGGAAAATATAATCAGTAGAAGATCAAAGCATGCACAGAATGTTAAAAAGGTGCTCTCTTACCTGTAGTGATGACTAGAATTTTTTTTTTACCTCCTTTCTAATAGAGCACTTTAAATCAGAGCATTAGGTTACTGAAGAGAACATCATCTGAGCTTATGGTAAGCTTTTCTTTCTGGCAAAAGGAACATTTTAATGTGTTTTAAATCCATCTGCCACATATGTAGGGCATATATTTTCAGTACAGCTTTTTCTATTTCTAGCTGTTCTGTTACTGAAAGAGATTGTAATGCATTGAGGTAGTAACACGGATTTAGATATCTCTTCTGCACAGCTTTTTCTACCCTGGCTTTCCCTTCCTTATAGAGGGGAAAAAAAAAGAAAGAAAAAAAAAACAAAGAAAAAATGTTTGGGATATTTTCTGAAATATGAGTTGTAAACTTAATTGTCACGTGATAAAAAAGACTTCAATACAGTTCCATATATTGTGTTATTCATGTTCCTAAAAATGTAGCTGTTCTTTCTAGAATCCTTGATTGCAAAACTTGGAGAGGTGCACAACCAAGAAACAAAACATAAAAATACAACTGAGAAAAAGAAGGCTTTGTGATTCACATCCATAACCACCTCTTGTGTGATGTCCAGCTCCCACTGAGGCCTGTTTCTTTAGCATTGCACTCATTACCTTCCTGCTCCTGCAGCATCAGCCCCGCTGTGGGAGCCTGGACCTGTACAGAGGCTTCCCCAGGGCAGCCCACGTTCCCCTCTGAGCAGCAGCTAGTGCCTGCACCACAGTGAGACCAGAGCTGCCTTCATGCTCTGCCGGACTCGGGAGAATGATCAACAGGACGGTTACTTTTCTGGCAGCGAAGCTTGCTGTCACCACCAGCCTGCCTTGGCTCTGGTAGCAAGAATCCCTAGCACTTGAGTGTCAAACATCTGCAGTTTCAGGCTGTGTGTACATTATCCTTTGTGTGTGTTCTCTGAGAGACTTGATTGAGCTGTACATGTACTGAAGAAGTGTTTCAATCCTTTTGGATATTGATTAGCAGCGTATTCTAGCTGGTAATCAGGAGCTGTGATAATGTATGGCCCACTGTTTTCTTCCTGTGCACTGTGTGTGTCTGTAGTGTATATACAAACACTGGTGAAAGTATCTCTACACTTAAGGAAAGGAAAGAGAATAGAAGAGAAAACGGGTCTGGTGTATAAATTACATAGGTTCCAGGAAAAGATACTGTTTGTAACCACTGATACCTTCCTTTTTCAGTAGTGGGAGAATTTTGTTAGATGATCATGAATCCTGAGACAGGCTCCTGTTCTGTCTGGAATTGCAGGTTTTGACAGGACAGTGATGTTGGTTTATCAAGAGAATAGGTTACTGACAATGGCTGCAGAGCCATTGTAACAGCCTGAAAGGGATTTATTTATATTAAACGCCGTCTCTTCCTCTCCAGGTTAAGGTGAAAAATGTCATTAGCGCTGTTAATGCTGCTCAGCTTCTCATAAATAACAACGCTTCTCTAGTTATTGTCCAGGTAAGCTTTATTTGTTTAACGTACGTTCATTTATGATGTCATGGAGATAGAGGTTCACTTACTTTTGTCTGTTCGTAGGAGACAAAAAAGTACATGGATACCATAGTGGGCTACTTTGAGCAATACGTTGAGTGGGTCAAAGAGTCGGTAAGGTGCTACATTTTTTTTTTAAAAAAAGTGCTAATTAATAATAATAATGATAATAAAAATGTTACATGAACAGTATGTTTTATAGTTGCAGAGTGTAAGATATTTGTACTTATTACTGAGAGGAAAACATCTATAAATAGTTTTGTTGTGTTTGAAGTAGAATAGAAATGATAAGTTGTGTTGACTGGAATAAAATGCAAATTTAGCATAGTATCATTTTTCCACGGCTAGCTTGAAGTCTACCATTTGTGCAAATATTGCACTGAGCCTGACCTTGCTTAGTTCAGATTGATGTCATTAGCATCTTGGTGTATTTTTTTTTCAGCTGCAGCCTTTGAGAAAGTAAGCTGATGTTTTAAAGATGTGTATGTTCAGTTGATAGCATATCCCACTGGAATTTATTTTGAATTTGGATAGAGTGAGAGATAACAATTTGGTAAACAATATCTGTAACTGTAAGCAAGTTTTGAGATTCTTATTTTATTCTGTTAGATAACTTCAAACAATTTTTTTTTAACCTGCCTTTCAGATTGCCATGGAGGTAGCAGCATGCAAACCTATTGCCAATGTGATAGATACAGCAGTAGATATTTTTTTATGCAGCTATATAACTGATTCTGTGGTAAGAAATGTTTTCTGTTACTCAAAATTGGGGCATCAAGTGGGAAATTCTTTGAACATAAATCTGCATTTAATTATTCTGGCTAGACTATTCTGAAGTACGTTAATAAAGTATTATATCCAAAGTTATTCAAGGAAAAAATGTTCTGATCTAAATCAAGTCTAAAGCCAAACCAGTGCTGGATTTTTTTTAAGTTTCCATTAAACTTAGGCTTCTATTAGCAAGAATTCTGTAAAATTAACTGTTTTTGCTAGATTTCTTCCAACTTGAATTGCAAAGTAAATACAGTAGTACTGGCTGGGAATAAAAATTCTGGAAAGGGTGGACTTCAGATTGATTGCTTGATTCTGAACCACCTTGAAGTGGAAAAGCATAAGGATCTGAAGTTCCAGCTGTAAGCATTTCTAACTTAAGGGGATGGAGTTAGTGGCAGGAAGCGAGTGAGCAATACCAGGGAAAAACTTTCTCCAGTATCCTTCCTGGAATTTAGAAAACTTGAATGAGGTAAAGGGACTTTTTATCACTTGACTTGTAGCAGACGGTTTTGATTTGTTCCTCTACAGTGGAGACTTTGAGCATGAATGGTAGAATTAAGGTAGGGGCTATATTGGCTTTTTCATCTTACAAAAGTGTTTGGAAAGAGAACAGCACGTCTTAAAAATAGAGTAAGAAACCATATGCTTGGAAATCACCTAAAACATCTAGCTATTATTTAGCTTTATGTCACTTTTAGCCAGATGCTAATCATACCAACGGTAAATGCATATAATCAATCAAATCCAAAGCACTCTAAGGCTGATAATGATTAACCATGAAGTTTCCTAACCTGCCAGAATCATATTGTACTCATTGATTATGAGTTGCAGAGCTTCTGTTCTTGTTTATGCAGCGACTAACCATCTGGTGGTAGATGGACCACAATTTTCCTGGTGATAGAACTTAGCTGAGTCACTTGTAAGTCAAAATGCCTCCAGCCAATACAAATCAGATTTGAAAAATCATCATTTGAACATCTGGTGATAACTCAGTTCAGCTGTGTGATAATGAAATTAGTTACACAAACAGGCTGCAGTTAGCAAGTTAAAAAGTACCTCGAGAAAGTGTTGGAAACTCGGATTTTTTACAAGAACCACAAGAAAGACAACTACTTCAAAATATCAAGAAAGGAAAAAGAAATAATGTGGCTAGTAAATCAGTACCAAGACACAAAATTCCTTTCTAGCCCAAGGCTGACTACGTTGAAATAACTTCTTAGAGTGCTGTGGCCGTGTAGCTTTGAGCAACTTTGGACGTATTGCTGTTTGGTTACATTTGTAAGCCAGTGGTGTTCTTACTTACGTTCTCATTGATGGTGGAGAATGCTTAACATGCCCGGTTCCACATTAGCATAAGGAGGGTCAGGTAGTCCAAAAGACCAATGCCACTGATTTCTACTGTGTTGTTCCAGGAACAATGCTTAGAGTATCAAGCAAGGATTCAGTTCTTTTCTGGTAATTTTTCTCTCTGATCTTTTTTTCCTGGATTTCACTTTGTTTTAGAATACCTTCTGGTTTGGTTTGGGAGGCTCCTCAATATTTTTAATTCCTGCCATAATTTTTGCTGTAAAACTCTCCAAATACTATCGGAGAATGGATACAGAGGATGTATATGATGAGTAAGTATATACTCCTAAATAAGCTAAGCGGCAAGTGGATTGAAATGTTCTTCTAGTGTTTCACATGAAGGCACTATAATGCTTAAACCTTCTGTGCTGTCCAATTAGAACTGCACGTTCTTGTGAAATACTGCAGGTTTGGGTTGGTGCCTGCAAAGTGCTTCATGCAGGTGGGCTCTGGTTGCCTTGACTTGCCATGACTCTGTGCAGATATTGCCAGCTCTGACTTTGAGAAACTTATTTCAGAATGAGGTCTTCAGAGCTTCATCTATAGCATTTATATAAATATCTTCCAAATGTGCAAGTGATTAGCTTTGCTAAATAACCTGTTAAGGTGAAGTGTGCCTGCTTTGTAATCTCCTTGAATGAATTATCTGCTTTCTTACTGTCATAGACTGTCCTAACCAGTCTTTCCTTTTTCAATTGCAGTTCCTCTGTCTCAGGGACTTGGCATTTTACTTTATGATAACTGTTCTTACGTATTTTCCCATCAGTGTTGTTTTTACTGTTTTCTTTTCTACTCTTTGTTTTGCTCATTGTTCAGTTGGCCTATGCACTGCATTTCTCAAATTTCACACTGGTCATTTTTCATTACACATTCACAAGTCAGTAGAGCAGCTACAGGCATGCACAGCTAAAATTACTCACTTATTAGTGTCTAGTTAATTACTCCTCCTGTGTTTTTTAATGTCGAAACTATACCCATGAAAATGTTAGACATTTTTGTTGGTATTTGTTAAAATTACTTTATTCAGGTGGGAGGTCTTATATTTTTAATGAAACTGGTTACTGCAAAAGAGGTAACATGTTTTGTTTCACCAGACTTTTATATTAGAGTATTCAACTCAATGAGAATAGCAAAATAATTAATTAATTTTTGGATAATATAAAAATAGTAAAAATGTAAAATTATGATTATGCCATAACTCCTGAATGTTACAAAGGAAAAGTTATATTCTATTGTACAGACACAGTTTATCTTTGCATATAATACCACCATCCATGTACATGTCTTAGAAGCCATACTGTACATAGTGCATCTTATAGTTAACATGGTCTTTCTTAGTGTATTTATTTTATTACAGTACGGAAAATGGTAATAATGGTTATCATAAAGAGCATTTATATGGTATACACAATCCTGTTTTTACAAGGTAAACCAAGTCTGAAACTGCATGCCTTCATGTGTCCTTATTTAATCTACTGTATTAATCACCTGTCCAATTTTCTGCGTGTTTTGAAGTGGATCACTTAATTATTTATGGGTTTTTGCATGACTGCTTATTAAAGCAAATGGTGTATGATCTATAGTTCTCAAATATTCTTTACATAACAGCAGATATTGTAGTAATTTCCAGCAACTTAACAAATACTGTGATAGCAGTTGAAAGTGGTAGGCTGGGATGCATTCTTACTTCTGAGTTATTTTATTTTTACATTTATACAGAGGTCTGTAATGAATGTGTCTATATATTACCTAGGACAGAAGCAGGTGCATCTTTATAAACTCTGATTAACTTGTAGATTTTTTTTTTCCCTGACCAACACATGGACCACAAAATCTGAATTTTATAAAGTCAGCTTTTTCTTCTGATCTTTCTAAATTCTAGTGAGGAGCTGTAGAGACCCCACAAATAAGCATAGCAGTTCACATTGATTTGTGCTGTCACCAGAAAGGGTGTGCTTATGTTACAGTTTTTTAGATGGTGAGGAGAAGAGCTTTTCCTGTGCAAAAGGCAGGTGATCCAAGGTATGCAGAAAACATGAACAGTGAAAATGGGTGTTTCTGCATGGGTAGAACTAGTGTAACATCACAAAACAAGAAATTCAAGTTATATTTAAAAAGGAGATTTGAATTCTTTTCTGTCTCTACAAATTCTGTGCTGTAAAAACCTTAGCTAGTTGTGAGGCTTTCAGTTTCCATAGGGATAACGTAGGATGTCCCACAACTTCAGTATCTGAGTTTGCAAAATATCCAAGTTGCCAAAGGAAGGGTCTAATTTATGATTGAAATCTGTAGCTCACTGTGCTTTAACTTGCAACTTCATGACTGAAAGTACAGGTATTGGCAGACAAGTAAGATATCACCATTCTTTCAGTAATGGGTAAATCCAAGAAAGCTCAAAGTTAGGAAGTCTTGCCAGATTTTATGGGTGCATCAGTTGTATATTATTATTTGTTAGAACTGTATTTTACAATAATTATTTACTGACAAAATCTTGATTCCACATTTCCTTCTGAGGGAGGTCTTTATAATGATGTTTCCTAGTGGTATTTGTGATCACGATTGTCATGGTCTGTTCTGCAACTGAAGGGCACTCCCTAAATTAACCTATGAGGTGTTTGGTTCAAAAGTAATCTCCACTGGCGTATCTAAGGACGCTCAGTTTTAAGGACTTTAGATATTTTACATAAGAGGAAACTAATAATTGCTCAGGTCTTAAAAGTCCCTTTTGAATCTTTAATACGAATGTTAATGCTCTGAGATTCATAGCCTATCTTCTGTGATGTTTCAGTGATTGAGGAATAGTTTAATACGGCGTTCCTGAATATGCTAAAAATTACTGACATAAAATAATCTTTTAAACAGCACCCACTAGTTCAGTCCTGACTTCCTTTTCCTAAATGTGAAGTTACTCAAAATGGCCTTCCATAATAAAATGTAAGGATTCAGTCTGAAGCAATGCTGTCTTCTGATGTGCTGAGATAATTTGAAAAACTGCTAATTATGAGAGATACATGCTTTGAATTTCTCAGTCTGGGATTCCCATAGCAATAGAGTCCTGGTTTTCATTTGCATTTCAGCAAACTCTTCCCTTTTATGCTATCCGTGCTTTTTCTTATTTTTGAATGATAGGACTTCGAATATAGATCTTTGTACACCTGTACTTTTACAGGTGTTAAGAATCCCACAGGGGTTTTTTTGTCCTTCAAAATCAGCTGGATTATTTTGCTGCAAAGAGATGCAAATATCTTTCTTTATAAATACATGTAAATACAAGTGTAAGATCTGTATGAGGTATATTTTTATATTTGTGTAGATATCTTACACAGGTATTTTTACATAAATGTTGAAGATACAAAGAACCTCAAATGCAGCCACCATTTTTGAGAGCAAAATTGGAGGCTGAATTAAGTTCTCAAAGGAGTGATGTTGCATAGGTAATCAAAGCATTTCTATCATAAAACAAAGATAACCAGAAAGGCTGATGAAGAAAACCATTAATCTGTTTCCTCTTGTTTGAAAAGTTTTTGATTAAATAGGTAAAAGTTTGAGAACAGTTTGTACCAACTGAACTTGTCTCACCTTTAGTTAGACACAGTATTTCTGTTCCATTTGTGGGAAAAAAAAATTATGGTTTTGGTTTGTGTTTTTTCCTGTATAGCTCTGTGGAACAGTGGTAACACATACTGGAAACATGAAGGGGTAAGTAATAAGTTTTTAAAGTCAATTCTAGGTCTATTACTACTTTACTATTTTTAAGAAGGCTTTCTGTAACATGAGTGCCGTAAGGTTTAAAAATAAAAAAATTATTGAACCATATTGATGTTCATATGAAAATCTATGCCTTCATTCTGCTGAGATTACTTTACACATCTGTCTTCATCAAATTTTCCTGAATTGTTTTTGTGATTATTTCCAGGCTAAATAAATGAGGCTCAAGATACTTCTGCGGGAATATATCGTTGTTCTTCGAAGTGTATTGGCATTTGCGTTCATCTTCCAAATCCTGAGCCACTTGGTTTGTGTCACCCATACTGTAAATCCCAAATGTACTATTGAATGTTATGCCATGAACTACTGTACAGAATATTTTGCCATCAGGGCACTGCCTCTCAAATACCACTGTTCAAGGCTTGAATTAAAATGTGTTTTGTTTTTTACTTTTTTACACTGGGCTTTATACCTTACATCACAGTATATAAATTAATTAGATTAACAGCCTTTGCCTAGCAATCCTCTGACAATTGGTCAAGTTCTTATTTTAAATTGTTGATTTGTGTTAAATACAGTACATACACGTTTACATAAAACTACATTTTGTATACAGAGACTTTTGTATATACATTTTTCTTAAACTTATAAGTGTTTAGTTAAGATTTTAAGATTGTATAATGTTCTTCACAAATGAATTTACCAGCATGATCAGTGTTGCTGTTCGGTGCTCTTGAATGATGACTTTGGACTAAATTTGAAGTGTAATGGGATCCACAGTGTCTCTTTGTGTCTCTGAAAAGTTCAGTTGCAGTTTTGGTTTCTCTCTATTTTTTTAATTATTTAATATTTAATATGTAGTGTTTTTTGTAGTATAGACATAAAAGGGACTTTTTGGAGAAGTTTGTTTTGAAGCTCTTTGGGTGGGAGGGTTGGGAATGTGCGTAATGCATAATATAGCAAAAAAGCTAAGCTTTCTAGAGTTCAGTAGTACTCAAAAAGAGCATGAGAGATATCACATATTGGTGATTTTTAGAATGCTTTACATTCTCTGTCTCCCTTTTCCTCATTCACACTCACTTCTGTAATATCCTTAATAGAATCACTGTTAAGCTGTGGCTCTTTCAGTGATGTTATTTTTGCTAAATAATTTCAAAATACGGTTTCCAATATTGAAATTCAAATGTGTTTAGCAATTGGAGTTAATGTTTGTACTACTAGAGTTATTGCCTTGAATTTAGGCATACAGTTGCGTTGCTTAATTAGTTAACAGCGAAATTCATCAACAAGGCCAAAAGTATCTGTTACTAGTGTAAAACATGACAGCGGGTGAAGTAATTTGGTACACTGATCTAAAATACTGATCTCTTCACATATCAGTATTGTTAACTTTGCTTCCAACAAGGTTGATTGGCTTGAAGTAGGGTTAATCATTCAAATAATTAAAAAGAAATGCTGAAAAGTGATACCAGTCTTTAATCTGGAATAACCTTAAATTTTTCATTTTTAGGTCGTAAATGGAAATATTTCTTATTGACAGTATGTAGCATATGTGTATATGTAATGTTCAGAACTGCAGATTTTTAAAAGTTTCTATTTTTAATTTGAGAAAAATGTTCCCAGTTCATTTAAATAAAAAAGAACTTGCTTAACTACCTGATGTTTTATTCTCAGTTGTTTTGTTGTGTGGACCTGTCTCAGAAGAGTTAAAATCTTATGAAAATGAATGTTTTTACCCTGATTTAAAAATTCTGCTTTGTTTTGCTTTTATTGTTGACTTCAGCTTAAGCAAGATAAGAGGCCACGAATTGGAGCAGGAAGGACTGGAAGAACATTGACTCGGGGAGGGAGCTTCTGACTTTCACAAAGGATGTGATTTATGCAGAGATGGTAGATTTGAGCTAATGAGCTGTGGAGGATATCCACATACCCTGCAAGGGCTCGAGGTGTTACCACTTGCCGCTGTTGTTTCTGTCACACTGACAGCGGAATTAAACGTTTGCCAGTTCTTCAGCTCCTGTAGTTCACTGCTGGCATCCCAGCTTGACTTGTAAAAGGACAATTGTTTTCCACTGGTTTAACAGTCCATGAGCTGTTTCATCTGAAGCACAGGCAGACGGAAGACACAAATGTCAGATGGGAGCGAGACAAACAGTTGACAGTGATGTATTAACTGTAACACATAAGTATGCCAGAGCTCTTGAGTCCAAGCTCTGGTATTTGTCCTTATCCTTGTAGTCTGATTTGTTCGCATGATTACGCTTTAAAAGAGAGGTCTGAAACTGGTATAAAGCAATTTTTAAGTGGTTTTGAACTCTAACAATTTAACAAGAGAGACAAATGCCTTTAGTTTCGAATCTAGGAACTGTCAGTGCTGTTGTACATAACCATGAGTAAATAATGAGTTAGTCTGACAAATAATAGGAGGTCTTTGAATGCTTGTAGTAGGGATTCGAAATCCTTGAAACAAAGTGTGAGCCGGGCAACAAGTCTGCTGTTGGATGGCAGACTTCTGTCTGCCTGGATGACAGGTGAGAAGATTCACCAGAAAACAGAAGATTGAATTGTAAATCTTAAGTAAGCTTGTACCATCACCGTTTCTCCTTAGACTTCGCTGGAGAGCCACACCACTGTGCTTTGAAAGAGACGATCAGGAGAAACAAATGGCAAGAACCTAGAAGTGATGCCTCTACTAAAAATGTTACTAAAATAGCCTTACAGATGAGGATGAAAAGAAAACAGTGTTGTTCTGTCGGTCAGATGGTGTTTAGTCATGAGGAACTTCGTGACACGTTCACTGGAAGAGCAAGGTTTGGCCTACCCAGAATGGCTGTTCCGGGGGGCTTCATCTTCAGGCAGCTCTCAGACTAGCTGGGGTGCCAGAGCAGCTAGGGCCTCTGTTTATCATCAAGTATTAGAGAGGCATTTTTTGCAATTTTGTTTTTTTTTTGTTCTGCTTCACCATCTGTGTTAAACAAATGTTTCTGCCTCGGTATTTTCTTTAGCGATACCTGTTGAGTGCCTAGATATACAAAATGGTATTCTGTGCCATTACGTATGGCTGTTCATAATCCCAGGGTTTCTGTCACCCCACAGTTATTCAAGTGTACCTAAATAATATGATACCCCATCCAGAAGCTGTTTGGGTCAGGATGTGTATAGCATATGTGTCTGCAAAAGAAGTGCCTAGTGGGGTCTTACTAGCCAGAAAAGTACTGTGGCATGCAGCTGCAGGGGTTTTTCCTCATGACCTCCTAAATGCCAAGGGACTTGCCATGATTTTCCTTAGCTCTGCTTTTAGTTGCTGCAGCAGGAACTGCTAGCACAGGATTCCACACTGAAATATTTCCGTTCTCTTGCCTTTGTTTTATGGCATTTTTACAGCTCATTGATTATGAACAGGAAAATATATAATAAAAAAACGAAAAGATGATAAAGCACAAATATCTGTCTGACGTGCTCTGGGGTCTGTTTGCTGCTGTGGAGACCCAGGATAAGCTAGTTCTGTTGTCTTGCTCTGTTGGCAGAAAATAATCCATGGTGTGATAATGATGATAAAACTTTCAAATATCTGGTTTATGTTTAGATCTATAATAACTTAATTTTGCTAAAGCTTTATTCCTTATCTTGCTTAAATATTGCAAGTCTAAAAATCTTTCATGGCTCAAAGAATGTCGAGTTGATTCTTCCGTGTGTGTGCACTGCATGTCGAGTGCTGACAAAGTGAAGTACTGAAGCTGCATCCTGACTCTACAAATCCGCAGCAAACCCGTTCCACAAATCAGCCTGTATTAGTAGGACACATTTGTGATCACCCAGATGTAGCTGCGTAGATTGTTTTGGCACTTTTATCTTTTTTTACTTTAGTATGGTCTTACAAGCTCTGGCATGAAGATAGCTACAAAGCAGCTGGAGAATGGAAAATATCTGTTAAAAATCAAATATGACATGTTCATCCTGGATAGGAATGTGCTTCTCAGTTACACAACTATCGTTCTGTATTTAACTGCATTTACAAGATTTGTCTTGTTACCTTCTTGGGAGCTCACAGGTTATTCGACACTCCCCTGGGCTATAAATTATGGGCACATGCCTACTGAAGTGTGATTTATTATTTTTATAAAAAAAACCCTTGAATGTGCATCCCACATTTCGCTGGAAAGAGGCTTCTTTGTGCACCAAGCCTTTAAATTGTGAGCAGCCAGTTACTTACTGGTTTCACTTTTTCGGATCGTGCTGCTCAAGGATCTCAGCCAGCTCCTCTCACCATGAAGAGTTTTGCTCTTCTCTTCCTCGTACTGATCTGTGGCATGGGAGGATTGGGACACAAGCTGAAGCCAAAGAAAAGAAGCAATGGTGAAGAAATCAATTTTCGGACTAAAACCAAAGATGTTTGCACAATGAGCATGAGTGGGGACGAGGAGGTGAAACTTAGAATTGAATGCAAAAGCCGAGGCATGTCCTACTGGTGCAAATTCACTGGCAAGCCATCAGCCTGTCGTGCTTTCAGAAACAATCCAAAGATTTACTGGAACCAGATTGCTGCAGAACTTAGAAAGCTCCCGCATGCTTGCGAATCCACACAAGTGTTGAAGACCACCATGTGCCAGAAGGCTCCCACAGAGGCTCTCATGAAGCAAATAGCTGCTGGTATGGAGCCAGAAGATCTAGAAAACCAGGATGAATCACTCCAGAAAACTTCCATGACGGGAGCAGGGAAAAGCTCTGTTAAGAAGATAGGGAAACCTCCAATACTACCTCTTATAAAACCAACCCACCATGGTCAAGGGTCTGAATATGAAACAGAAGCAATGAAACTGGCACGGGAACATTGCTGGGAGTCCCTGCATGGTTTCTGCTCCTACATTATTGGCATCTTCAGAGGTTAAGGATTTGCTTCAGGTAAAACTCCTGTCTTGAAGCATGGCAGAATGTACCTTAGAATAATCCTGTTGTAGTTTCGCTTTGTTTTGATCTTGGGGGTGTCTCAGGGGTGTGGGCAGTGTGGTTCTAGGCTTGTTTGCTAAAATCTAAGGTGGCAGAGCATGTGCTGTGGCTTTCGAGGGGCTGGACAGCTTAAATCCCAGTCATGGCTACTAATTCAGGACTCCCTGACAGCCTCCTGTTGGGAGGTCTTCAGTACATACGGAGATGTTTGTCCTCTCTGTTATTAATCTTGGGGTATTTCAGTTCTTACTGTTTTAACTGGGCATGTTTTCCACCTTCTGTCATTCCTTCCCTCTTGTGCTGACTTCTGCATTTAAGCCAGTGAAGTAAGGTAAATAACATCTTTTTAGTAGAGACAGCAGTGACAGGACGAGGGATAATGGTTTTAAACTAAAACAGGGTAGGTTTAGGCTGGATATAAGGAAGAAATTCTTTACAATGAGGGTGGTG
>Ga0065711_1034467_pt1 | contig 23720 bp, 11 predicted proteins | sample Hoacrofraction12_FD_59098 | JGI IMG/M metagenome (GOLD analysis project Ga0065711, IMG submission 59098) | Hoatzin crop microbial communities from Cojedes, Venezuela - Epithelial fraction 12 v2 (version 2) | ecosystem: Host-associated > Birds > Digestive system > Esophagus > Crop | place...
GGTGAAACACTGGAACGGGTTGCCCAGAGAGGTAGTGGAGGCCCCATCCCTGGAAACATTCAAGACCAGGTTGGACAGGGCTCTGAGCAACCTGATCTAGTTAGTGGTGTCCCTGCTCGCTGCTGGGGGGGTTTGGACTAGATGACCTCTAGGGGTCCCTTCCAACCCAAAACTTTCTATGATTCTATGATTCTATGATAAGAAAAAAATCCTGAATGATTTGGACAAAATTCAGTTCCACTTTCCATGTTAAGAGAATCTGGAAGTGAGCTGATCTCCAGCTGAGACCGTAAACACATACTGAAACAAAGAGTTTTACGTCTTTCATGCATCTTTCCATTCACTCAGAACAAAATGGTAGATACACTTGGCCTTGCACAATTGTACTGATGCTTGTACTTCTTATAATGTATGCCTGCCGTCCTGACAGAGATCTAGTCCAGAAAATAACCCATGACCATTATGGATGTGAATTACATTCCTTTTAAATAGTAAGAAGAGACTGCAGAAAATCTGAAGTACTTTAAGAGATGACCAAGAAATGCTTTCCAATGGAGGAGATTTTATTCTCCTAATAAGGAAAATCATGCAGTACAATGACTGCACAATGTCACCCCCTCGTAAAGGCTATAAAGAATAGACTGACACAGCTTTTCTTACTGCTTATATATTATGCTGATGTGTGCCAGCAGGTATTAATTTAGTAAGTTGCTACTTCTGTGCAAAAATGGATTGGTATGGACAGAACAAAAGTCATATTACAGTGACGTTGTTAGAACTGATTTGCCCTCAGTCAGGACTTGTTGTAGCACTCAGACACAGTGTTCAATTAAAACAACAGAAGAGAACCTAAACAAGATTTCCAGGTGTTTTTAGCACAACATTTCTTCTTAATCTCTGCGGAAGGTACAAAACCAACTTTGTCTCAGTTCTTCTTTAGAAATCCTTGGCCCAGCCAGCTCCAGAGCTTGTCTTCAGTACTTCAAGTGGAGCAGCAGCTATGTAGGAAGGAAATGTTGACAGGGGTATGGACACACTGCCTAGATGTAGCGTCCCTGCACCCTCTCCCATAGTCACCTCTGTACATGGGTATGTGCTTTGATCACAACAGCCAAATAAAGTATGTGCATTCACCACCCTTCAGTTGTCTACCTTAACTCCTGCTCTGGGCACATAACCAGATTCATCATCATTCCCAAGGGGTGACCCTTTTCCACAGCCAGAGAGGAAGCACAGAGAGAGAGAGAGAGCTTGAAATGAACTGGCCTCAGACAGAGTGCTGCAGACTTTTTTAAAAGTAAGTTTTTGCAGGTGAAAGGAAGTCAATCTGGCTGAAAGCAGCCAAATTGGTATGTATACTGACCAAGAAGAGCTTTCTATTTGAATAGTTATTTTCCTAATAAGGAAAAGTCAACTGCATGCCAAAAATAGCATATAGCTGTGACGTGAATGAGCCACTGTTCCCATCTTGCTGAGAACTCAGTGGACTCTGCCTGCTTCAGAGGGCTTTATAACACCAGGTAACTCTATAGCCTAACATTTTGCACATCACGTCTTTACAAGAAGAGGGACTTTGAGTTCCTGCTGCTGCATATGTCCACCAAATAAAAAACATCAGGGTAAAAAATTTGCTCCTGTCTTACACTGGTAGGGCTTCAGTAATTTCAGCAACGTTGTGCCAAGGGAGAAGAGACCAAAATCCTACACCTGAGCTTTCCAAATCTACATCAGCAAAACTCATTGCATGGTTTGCCCAGATACAGCCTTAGGAATTATATGTTAAAACCTATGTTTCTTCTGAGGTTCTAGTAAACTGGAGTAATCGAAAGCAGTTTAAACCACTAAGCAAAGAAATAATTATCTTGTGGACACTGAAATCCAGCTGTACAAATTGTAATCTAAATTCAGTCAAGTGTGTAACTGTGAATAAACACAGTTATGAAGCAATACCATGAGACTGTTTCTGCTCGTATTTTCAGGAAAGAAACTGCTTGTTCCAAATTACACGTTAACTCTATTCACCCTTGAGACATGACAATAGACTTGAAACACTGCAAGGTATCCATACACACACTTGTAGGCTATATCCTCTTGGTCACTTTAGTGGCAGGCAAGGAATAAATGGAGGGCTTCCCTTCTCCATACAATATGCAATCTCTCTAACCTCTGTAAACAACAGATCTAATAACCAGTACTATCTGGAATTAAATTATTTTGGTAGGAATGATACTTCAGTGAAACCTGGGCCTTTAATACCAAGGGATTTTTCTATGGGCTACTATAGCCAGAGGTGGTAAAACCTTTGGTTTACTGCTCACTTTAATTATATTTAAATCTTCTCAGATATGGTGATAAAGATTCTTGGTAGATATTTATGACCTTTCTAACACGGTAGTGCACTTAAATTCATTGCTGATTCCATAATCATGTACTCCCTACTAACAAATAGTATCACTATCCTTCTCATCTTTTAAACACTAGCTGGAAGGTGATGCTCTGAGAATTGTATCAATTACTTCGTTTACAAGAGTCATTACATTATCTGGATGGCAGAGCTCTGGATGAAATAGTGTTTGACAGGCTTTCACCAGCACAATTAACCACTGTGAGTAAGGGGTTTTGCTTCAATAACAACCTACCTTAATCCAAAGTAAAATCCTAATCAAGCAACTAGGGACGTGTTTTTCACACCTCTCTTCCAGCTCCCATTGCACACAAATTCCAGGCCTTGAACAGCAGTCATGACCTAGAATTTGTCTTGTGGTCATAGATCAGGCAAGAGGTTAGGCTAGGACCCATTTGTGTCACTGTAAGATGAAAAATATTGGAACACCAATACTGTAACAGTGGGCTTACTGTTGTCTGTGAGCCCTAAGGTTTAAACCCAGGCTACACCATGCCAATCTCCTACACCAAGACACTTTTTCACTACTTGTCAAATACAAGTAGTGAAAAAAGCAAAAGTGAAACAGATTCACCTTTGCTCGGAAAAACATGGGCAAATGGATGACGTCCACACAGTGCCTTCAAGCATCCACAGTGTTTAAAAAAAAAGCAATTGATTAAAGTAGGAAGATCAAAGTCTCAAGATAGCAAATGCCACTGTTTTCAAAATGATTCTTTTTTAAAACTGTCATTTTTTCATTAATGTTTTGGAAGTTGTTTTTTTTTTTTCTAATGAACTGACCTGTGAGCTGCTTCTAACAGCATCTAGCACAAATGGGCAATTCATGTAAATATACATGACTTTTGTAAACGATGGCAACCATTTTGTTGTGAGGCCAAGACTTCACTTGAGACACAAAGGAAGGCTCTGTCTGTGAACACCTGAGCTAAAAAAAAAATCAAGCTTGTACCTGGGCGGTTCATAGAAGGGGGGACTTCTCAGAGAAATCTGAAAGGAGGTACTGCAAATTCCCCTGGGAAACAAGATCTGAGCGCAGAGGACGAAGTGTGAAAAGGTGTGTGAATAAAGAGTAAAAGGCAAAAATAACAAGAAAGGAGATCCTCAGCTCCGGAGTAGGTGGAGGAGGGAGCTACACAAAATGAGCAAGGTGAACATGCCAAGACAGGGACAAGAGACATCATATACAGTTGGGATACTGACCTTTCCTACTCTAAAAAATACAGCCAAGATCTCCACATCTGACAACCACAAGACATTTATGACAAACCTTGGAGAGCTGAGAGGTCTGAACGCCCTGGGAGGGGTTCGCAGCAGGAGATGGTGGTGGTACACCGTAGGCTTCACTGCCTCCTTCCACATCTGGGGATTAGGATTACCCACCTGCAAGTAGAGTACTGAGGGAGCTGGTGGAGGAGCTGGCCAAGCCACTCTCCATCATTTATCTGCGGTCCTGGCTAACAGGGGAGGTCCCAGATGACTGGAGGATCGCCAAAGTGACTCCTATCTACAAGAAGGGCTGGAAGGAGGATCCTGGAAACTACAGGGATGTCAGCCTGACCTCGGGGGAAGGTTCTGGAGCAGTTCATCCTGAGTGCACTCAATGGACATGTGAAGGACAACCAGGGGATCACGCCCAGCCAGCATGGGTTCATGAAAGGCAGGTCCTGCTTGACCAACCTGACCTCCTTCTCTGATCACGTGACCTGCCTGGTGGATGAAGGAAAGGCTGTGGATGTTATCTATCTGGACTAGAGTAAGGCCTTTGACACTGTTCCCCACAGATTCCTCCTGGAGAAACTAGCTGCCCATGGTTTGGATGCATATGCTTTTTCCTGGGTAAAGAAACTGGCTGAATGGTTGAGCCCAGAGAGTGGTGGTGAATGGAGTTAAATCCAGTTGATGGCCGGTCATGAGTGGTGTTCCCCAGGGCTCAGTTTTGGGTCCAGTCTTGCTTAATATCTTTATGAATGATCTGGATGAGGGGACTGAGTGCTCCCTCAGTAAGTTTGCAGATGACTCCACATTCATCAGGAGCGTCGATCTGCTTGAGGGTAGGAAGGGTCTGCAGAGCGATCTGGATAGGCAGGATTGATGGGCTGAGGACAATCATATGTGGCCAAGTGCCAAGTGCTGGGTCCTGCACTTGGGTCACAACAACCCCATGCAACACTACAGGCTTGGGGAGGAGTGGCTATAAAGATGCTCGGTAGAAAAGCTGAAATCCAGCTGTAAAAATTGTAATCTAAATTCAGTCGAGTGTGTAACTGTGAATAAACACCGCTATGAAGCAATACCATGAGACTGTTTCTGCTATATTTTCAGGTAAGTATTGGCTTCTTGAAATTTAACCGTACTGCCTCCCATAGGAGACTATAGCATGATTTTGAATATCTTGGTTTAAAGGTAACTGTTGGAATTCAAATTGTAATTGTTTCTTGGCATTTCAGATTATCATGTCATGAAATAATTCTCAGTCCAGACAAATTACGGTGAGTAAATGCTTTGTGTTATTTGGACTTCAGAGGAATGACAGTTGAGGAGAGGCTGGGAAAGCAAGAGCGTTTCAAACACTGATATTTTTGTAATAACCCAGGTATTTGCTTTCTTCTAACATTTTTCACATTTTCCATTTTCCTTTTTGAAAGACTCCATTCTTTTCCCTGTGTGCTAAAACACTCCAAAGGTGCAAAAGCAGGGAAGATTTGAAGGGAACATCACCAGATATTTACATGGGAGACTAGAAATTACAGAGCAAGCTTGAGTGCTGTTTTCATTTGAAAAGTGTGATACACTTGACCATACCTCTCATTCTTTTGAAGAGAATTGGGTCAAGAAGAGAATGTATTTCTCAAGGGCCTGCATAGGAAAGCATTTTACTTAACATCTATAACAACAACATAGGCACTACATTTATTTTAACAGACAGCACATGTTGCAATGCTGAACTTCTCAACACCTTGAAGATAAGGTGGCTAAAAGTCACAACACTCCCAGGAGGCAGAATAGTGGTATATGCCAATTACTCACTGTTCATAAGGTCTGCTTCACCCTCCAGCAAGCGCAACACCCACCTCTTCTGCTGAGGTCATTGCTGCCCCTTGAGTAGGTGCTCTCTGTCCCACAACCACTAGTTGTCAGTTATGGTTCACAGTGAGAAAGTGATTTGAAGTAGTCGTGCCCTAAACCAGCCCTTCTTGCTTGCTATTTGCACTGAGGTGGGATTTAGGAGATCAGCGGTGTTGGATTTTTTGTGTCCCCCATCAAAAGACAATTTTGGGGCTGAGGGCTCTAAAAGCTAAGAACAGAATAAGGCAGAAAGAGAAAATAACACACAAAGAAGACTGGGGAAGCCCCAGTTAGATGTGAGAGAGCACTCAGAGGTGTATCCCTCCCAGGGTGACAGCACAGCAGCTGTCCCTATGTTGATATGACAGAGGCCCCTCGCATCCGGTTGTCCCCTTAACCTCTTTTCCCTTGTGAATGAAAAACCAAAGCCTGCCACAAACTCAACCAAGCGACATGGCAAAAAATCTTCTTCCTGGATATAAAAAGTGCCACTTGTACTCTGAGGGCTGCCTCTCCACTCTTTCATTCCAGCCTGGAGCCACATGTAATCTGAGTGCATTCAGTTTTCATGGAAGCAGGGCTTTTCATTTTAATGGACTCATTTTAATATGTTTCTGTGTTTAAAAAGTAAATCTGAAAGCAAATAAGAAGAGCCTGTTACAAGTAAAATTAAGCAGGTAATATCACTTGAGTCTTCACCAGTGCAAATCCCTGGTTCTGCTGGTTAAAATAGCTCCAGCTAGTTTGAAAGCCAATGTTCAGTATTGCACAAATGTACAAAAATGTGTGAAATCTGCAGGCATCTGATGAAATTAGCACAGACTTCCACAAAACACTGAAAATGACCTTACCAGGAACGTCGTAAGAAGCCTGTGAATGGAGTTTGGGGCAGCACCCGGGCTCAGGCCAGGGCTTGCTAGGGAGCAGCCGGGGCTGAGCCTTCGGGCAGCTCACCCCTGCACCACATGGTGTCTGGGGATGCAGCCCCCTGGCCACCGTGCCCCCAGGCTGGGAAGGTGGCCAGCCCCACCTCTGCCCCTTCCAGCCCATCCAGACGCAGCGCAGGACATGTCAGATAAACAGCAAAGCAAGATACTGCCAATTTCAATCAAAATTCTTATTTAATGTGTGTTCATGTCACATTTAAATAATTTCCAAGACAAAATAAATAAAATATTTTTTTTTTTAAAAAAGGACAGCACTGGTCTGCTCCCATTTCATCCGTCTTCCTTCAAACTAGTTCTGTCCCTGTTGTTGTGGAGCCAGGCTGGGATTTCTCTTTGTTGTTAAGTCCTGAGCTGGCTCGATGGTCTCTAACCTCAGTCATTAATATCAATTACCATAAGGACAGCTGCCTTGTTCTTCTTGTCAGAACTTCAGCATGGAGGGTAATAGATGGTTTCAGGCTGGCCTTCTGCCAAGAGGGCTCCATTGTTTTCATCTGTGACACATGAGGAAGAAAACAATGGGGTTAAATGAATTTGATTAGACCGAGCTCAGCCTAGTGCAGCATTTAGGCACTAATTTTGCTCTTCTACAATATGATTTTGTATCCCTGAAATCTGCACAGGTTTAGCCATTGATTTAAGGCTTATTTAGAAAGTCAATGACTCATTTTAAGCTTTATAACTTCCACCTAGTCTCTCTTGGTGCTGGGCATGTTGAGTTTGTTTGCGTTATATACATTTTATTTTTATTAACTAATATCAAACTATTTTTGAAAGAAAAATGTGGAGATCTACTATATCCAAACAGTGACATTTTTGCAGCTTGGCAAAGCAGTGAGTATTTAATATGGAAATTCTTCCTCCTGACACATGTTGCTTGCTTTTATTTCTTCTCATCCACAGTGTACTGTCTTCTGCCAGTTCTGCACTTTTACCAGCCACAGAAGCCCCACACACCAGCACAGAAAAAGCATATAAAGGAATCAGACATAGTGGAGCATGTCTTACACAGCTCTTCATCACATACAAGAGAGCCACAGTGTGCACCAATGAAGAGAATTTGGCTGATAGAAAAGAATAAAAATGTGACAGCTTAATATACGTACTGTTAAAATTAATGAGAAAAATCCAAATGGCTTTAATCAGTGTTGTGTGGAGCTCCAGTCTTTTATAGAGATTTTAGGTTCTAAGCGCTGTATCCTTGCTTGGTGTCAGTTGGCGTAACTCCATCTGGAGCTCCACCAGTCTACCCCTTTTGAATGTCTAGCCCTTGTGAGGTGCTAGCTTTATTTCAACATTGAATGCACAGCTTAAAGAAGAACTCCACTATGTAAAATGCTCAAAGAGACTACAAGGTTGAATCTGGCTCCGTTGCAGATGTAGAAACTCCGTAACAGCATTGTAAAAATATTTTAAATGTGCTGGCAGGAAAAAAAAGGGTTGTAGCATAGTAAATTTGAGCATTTACAGAACCCTAATGAGACCAGCCTATAGAAGTTTACATTTTCAGTCGCAAAGATTGCTATTTTTCAATTTACAGAATTGCTATAACAAAATGTATATAATCCTGCAATGACAGACTTGACTTCTTTGACATAGCGGAATTGCTATTATATATTAATTCTAGAAATCTATCAGGGTGGAAATTTACGTAACAAGGAATTTTTGTGCCATTAGATTTGAAAAAGGGTCTATGGACTTACTGGAAAGACCGGCACCGAAGATGCTGAGATAAAACAGTGACAAGGTCTGTATCAATGCACTGCTAAATTAAGTAGGGAATCTGGGCATTAGACCAGGAAAAACACTGGGAAGACCTGCTCCATGGAGGATAAGCACATATGACCTCACTCAGGTAGGCAACAGTATGAAGCCAGGCTGGTCTACTGGAAGACGACTTTCCAAGTCTCATTGCCTTTTCTTTTTTTCCAAAGAAGTAAAGATGTGAAAATGTGCAAGGGAAGATAGACTTGCTTACCCTATTCTCTCAAACAAGGCACTACTCATGGCAGCAAAGTGGAGTACATACACAATCTTTTTGGAGTTTCAGCTCTCAGCTACGCACTGCTGGTGTCAGGGACTAGTTTTTATTATGTGTGTAGAGTCAGCCTGCCACAATGAGCTTCACCAAATCCTGATCAAAAGTTTTAGGGCAAGCAGAAATAAGTGAGCATGCTTTTCTACCTGTTAGGAACTGTAAGACTATGTATGCACAGCAACACTGAACTAGTTCAGCTTCTGAGCACAGTCCACAAGCTGTACAAAAGAAAAAAAAGGAGCGAGTTTTTCCCTACCCATGAGAAATAACCAGAAATTAAGAGGTCTGACATGAATCTAAAGTTTCCTGACATCTTCCTTCCTGCTATCCAGACTGCCAATGGAATCAAAAATATTTTGGTACATTAAACTAGAGTAGTAGGTTTTTTATATATTCCAGTGGGTGTTGTGGATGGATTTGTAACCACCTCGACTAGCTGAAGGACATTTAAGAGCAGATGTTTAAGCATAAATTTCTCTGTAATGTAAGACCTCGCCCAGCTGTAAAACCTATTCATGCTGAAAAAACCACTGTGAGGTATCCAAGGATCTTCTGGAATTATGGTTACTATAAATTGAGAGTAGTAAAGATCATTGGCTAGGTTTGAATAAGGGGAATGGCACTTGGCCTTCTTATACACAATGGAATTTGTAATAAGAGACTTTCAGCCATCCTCATTTTATCCCATAAATGTAGAGGCACATGTATAAAAACAACTGACAGCGTAAAAATAGTGGAGCTGAAGGATGTAAGGCAGCAAGAAGATTTGCGGCTGCCCCTATAGCTTCCTGTTCATGTAGCGTGAAGGACGATAAAATGTGAAAACAGAAACAAGAAAAGTAAAAGTCATGAGGAGGGCCATCCTTTCTGTCTCGAGAGCGGATTTACCCTCCCAGCCACAGGGACCAGTCCCGGGCTTTCTGTGTAGTTTTGTGGAGAAGCTTGAGGTAAAAAAACCTTGTGGAGCTGCAAACATGGCAAAGCCTCCTGGAAAGTAAACACCACACTGATAAAAACAGGTCCATTGAGTATTTCCAGAGGAAGAAAAAGATCAGTTATCTGAAGGAAAGCAAGTTCTGACTCAATTTATTTCTGTTTCTGGAAACAAAATGAGAGTTTCTCACTAAGCAGCTCAGCAAGCTGCAAAACATCAGCGACTTCAAAGAATCAGGGGGCTGCTGCTGGTTTTCTGCATTTAACAGCAGTGCTTGGTCTGCTCCAAGGAAGTGGACTGTTGGAGGAGGGCCCACCAAGCCCCTCAAACCTGCTGCTTTCCTAACTCCCTGCTAACCTCTCCTGGGTTCTTTGCAGCCACCACAGCAGAAAGAGAGAGCCACCAGGGAGCCTGTACCTTCCGGATTAGTCAGCCTCTTTGAGCAGGTGACAGCCACATTAGGCTTTATAGGCCCCACGCAGATGTGCTGACCTCTGCCTGTGGCACCAAGCTGCTCTTTGCCAGCTCTTTGCTTTTTGCTGTGTGTTGGAAGGTCCCTGATGGGGACTTCCCGATGCACCTCACGCAGTGCAGACATTGAAATGCAGATAAGGTGCTGCCAGTTCCCCTGCGGGTGCCAGGGAGCGAAGTGGAAGCACCCAGGTCCCAGCACCTTATCCTATGAGAGTTTCCACGTGGCAAGAGGTTATAGAAATGGATCCCCGGTGGGAGGTGTGGTAAAGGCATTGGAAAGTTGTGAAACGCAGCTCCAAGGAAGGATGAGGTTGCTGGGGAGTTGCCAGTCTCACTGGCAGAGGCAAGAGGAAGTAGAAGGGAAGGACATCTGGTGCTGAAGTGCTGGCTGCCCTCTTACTGTCACCTTACAGTGGGCTGGGAGATGTTCCAAGTGGGGTTCCCACATGTCCTGCAGCCATGTACTGCAGGGGCACGTAAAGCTCTTGGCCTGACTATCGTACACCCTGCGATACACTCCTTTAAGGGCGCGATCTGTTCACCATGATTTTCTATAAAAATTATTATATTCTTCTGTCTTATCTTGGTGTTCCTTCTTATTGCACAGAGGAGTCTTCAGCCTGACCTTGCAGGTGCTGTGCAGTGGTAGTGGGTGCTTTGTGTCCCGGTAATGAAAGTGAATCAGTGGGGCTGGAAAGCATGTGCCCTGGCAGGTGTCATGCCAGGAAGGAGTAGTGGGGGGCTGCTCAACAAGCAGCTTTATGCCCTGCTTTACAGCCTCGTCCTCTGTGCTCCACTGCCCTGGTGCTGGAGAGCTGCAAGCAGGCTCTGGCCCACGCGAGCACCTTACCTGTCTGCTGATGGTGCCACGCTGGGAAAGCTTTTTAGGAGAAACAACCTCCTGTCCTACCTTGGGTTTTTGGACGCTGTTCAACTTTATTTCCACATTGCCAGGAAAACACATGGCCCAAACTTACGAGCTTAATAATCGCTTTAGCCCTCAACAGTAACAGATAGTGGCTTATCTTCGCAGGCTTGTCTACATTGCCTACTAAATGATAATCCTAATTACAGCCCTAATTATGTTTCTGCCCAGAATATTTGTAGATAACCTTAACTCTTGATCTGTTTAGTCTAGTTTTCCAGGTGGCAACAGATTTAAAAACAGGTTTTTAAACAAGATATGACTATTACGTTTCTAATAATAGGAGAGTGTGATCTCAACATTGCCTGTTATTTACTGGCACGTGGTACAATCAGTTGACAGTGGTGGCTGTGAAAGCAAGCTTATAAATACACGTTCACTTTTTAGCTATTATCTATCTGTGTTGCCTGATTTAACTCTTTGCATAGTGAATTGGCTCTGATTTTTTTTGCTCTGCTGAAATATCAGTATTTCAGATACTTTTGGTATTTCAGATATTTCAGATTCGGAGTGGGCATCTTGTGTACCAGGCATTGCTTTGAAACTCACCCCTCAAGGAACTTCTTGTCATACCTTTTTTGTCCCACCTCTTTTATCTCTTGTAGGAGTATCTGAGGCAGAGCCGTGCTGTTACGGGTTCAGCCCTCACTCTGTAGAGGTTCTCTGCAGCACACTATCTGTGTCCAAGGTCACAACATGAGTCGCAAAAATGTTTTGAGGCCTGGAGAATATGCCTTAAGGGAAAGCCTAGAAGAGCTAGATTTGCTTATCCAAAACAAGGCTTAGCTGTGACCTGGTTGTTGAAGAAATACCATAATAGGTACTGTTGTCTCTTGGGGAGGCAAAACATCATATGAAAAGGACTTTCAGTCTGATTGAGAACTCAGGCCAATGTACAGATGCAGAAACCAGAGGCCCTCAGATCAGAAAGACCAAGATCTCAGAAAAGAAATATGGTTAATCAGTGGAATAAGCTATGGAAAGAAGTGAGGGCTTTGCTGTCTATATATAGTGTTCTGAAAAGCAAGCTTTCAGCCAGACCCAAGTATTGAACCCAAGTAAGGGTGACAAAGTGCATCACTACGGGCTATTTCACAAAAGATCTCCAGTTTCCCCTGGTTTTAGACTCTCGGAACCTGTTAACTAGGTCCATCATGCTCATATGGTACTGTCTAGAACTGAACCAACTCCACTTCCATCAGTACTAGAGGGAATGTGTCCTTGAAGCTGGTACACTGTTTCTCTGTATGATCAAGAGAAACGTGGTAGTAATTATTGATGGTATTTTTCTTTCTTTAAAAAGCACAGCATCAATTACTGTATCACTCTTTTTTTTTCCATTTCCTGCCACAAAACACTGTGATATTGTACAAAACTGATGAGCTCAGACTGAGTCCTGGAAAGGGCAATAAGGAATTTAATTTCTGCTACTTTTCTGGCCCTAAGCACTTCTCTGAGCCCTCCTGTTACCCCGTGCTGTGTTAACAAACTGCTTCAAGGTCCGTTCCAGACATACCATGCTGCTGGGATCAGGATGAATCTCCTTTAAGGATGGCATGTGCAGAGCTGCGCTGGGCACTACCTTTGCTCAGTCCTTCATGCTGAGGCAGGTTTTGAATATAGGTTGTCTCAACAAAATCACCTACATGCATCTCCCCTGAACATGGAAAAATACTGCTGTACTTGCTCTACTTCAGCTTCAATTTGTAAACCCTGTTACCTTACACTCTTAAACAGAAGGGAATTACATTCCACATGAAGTTATCTGGTCCCAGCTTGATATTCATCACATTAAACAGCCCTCCCAGAAGAAAACTTCAGAAACCTTGATCTAAAGTCTTTTACCACTTCAGCATCAGTCCAGATACTGAAGGAAGGGCCTTCAGCTACTTCTGCTGGGTCTGTGCCTCAGGGGACCTGTAGTCTTTCAAAATTGTCCCAAAATTAGTGACTCAGCCAGGCTAACGCAGACTCTCTTATTTGCTTCTGCCTAATTCCTCCCAACCTACTGACATACTATGGGTTATTTTGGGTTCAGGAAGCAGGATTTGTCAAGGCATTTGAAATTTTCCTAACAGATATTGAGGGCTCACTTTTAATCATCATTTGTCATCGTCATCTATAGGCTATTACTATTACACACTAGTCCTTAAAATCACAGAAAACTTGGTGGCTTCAGCAGAAGTTTTCTGTGCACAGAAGCTGATTAGGAGGTCAAAGAAAAGGTTCATGCATCTGAGCAATGAAGGTGCCACAAAGCCTCAGCTTCCAAGTGTAATCCATAACCCAGTGTGAGATGCGTAGACCCTGCGTAGTGTTTGGGAGAGTTGATCTAACCTGGAAAGGGATCTAAAACAGCCAAACACTAAGCAGAAGGCTGATTAAAGTTGATAAACCCTAACAAGGGATAGATGATAACGAAAGGCCAGTGGCAAGGATTCCTCTCTGAAATGTTTTTCATTAACCACAACAGGGGAATGATCTTGGACCCAGGTCTCTTTCTTTCCTCTAAAGTGAGTGCCAGGCACGCTGCCCCTTCCTGCATTTTCTCTCTTTATTTTGCTATTTGTTTCACATTTTACTTCGATCCTGGGGGAGTGGAGAGGAGTGCAGATCCATGAGTGGACGTGGGTGATCCTCTGCTCAGGAGAGGCAGGATGAGCTGCGTCAGTGCAGGGCAGCACGGGACCCTGCTTCCTGGCTGCCTGCAGCCTTGCACTGATGAACATCTTCCTCAGCACCAAGGTGCATGTCCCAGTCTCGTGGGACTGAGGGGTACCTGGCGTGTACCATAGCAGCTGAGGGACAGGCAAGCTCCAAAACTACTTGCAGGTCAGTGATAACAGTGGTGCCCAGCAGCCACTTGTAGGCTTCCTTCTAGGACTGAAAACAAACTCTCCTTTGTTGGGCCACTTCAACCTGCAGCTAGAGACCTGGGTTTCACATCAGCCTTTGCGCTGCCTCAGCCCAGCTGTTGATCAGATAACAACACTTCAGGAATAATAGCTGCCCTTAAACCCCTCAAGAGCTCCTTCAGTCTGTGGCCTGAAAGCCACTTGTTTGCCTTTTTCCCACCCAGAAATAAACCAGTGAAAATCTACTGCCAGTAGTGGGATAAGCAACACCAACATGACACCAGCTGACACCCCAGAGGTCTCTGCCATTGGCAATCCTTTGCACTGAACCTGCTAACACGAAATAAATAGCTGTGCTCTAAGAGTGCTCGTTAGCTGAGGTCCTCAAGGAGCCTAGCCAAGACAATTCCTGTTTTCTGCCCCTTGCCTGAGTTTAGACACAAGGTGCTCCAGATGTGGTCTTGTAAGTTACAAACAGAGGGGAAGAGTCACTTTCCTGTACTTATCTGGCTGCAATCTTGCTAAGGCAGCCCAGGAGGTAGCTGATCTTCTTTGCAGCAAGGGCATGTTGCCCTTGTTGCCCACCGTATCCTTTAATGCAAAACTGTTTTGCAGACAAGCAGCTCCCAAACTGTCCTGCTTCCATCCCAGATGCAAGACTTCCTCTTATAGAACTATATGACATTCCTGTTGGCTCATTTCTCCAGCCTGTCCAGGTTCCTCTGAAAGGTGACCCTGCCCTTGACCATCTTGACTGCTTTGACTGCTTCCCCCAATTTGGTGACATCCACAAATTTGTTGACAACACACTTTGTCCCATCATCCAGATTGTTAAAGAAGATGTTAAGAAACAGCACTGGTCCCAGTACCAATCCTTTAGGGACCCCAATAGTTACTGAGTAAGACCTGGCCTTACTGCACTGAGCACCACACCTCAAACTTACACCCCTGACTACAACTGCTCAAAACTGAACAGCTCCTGTAGAAGTGAAAATTTTTGTGTCTGGAAAGTTTTATTGCCCAGAACTGAGGCAGCTGTGGCACCCCTCAAGCAGTGCAGAAGGTGCAGAGCTGAGCCAGCCTCCTCTGAAGTCTCATGCTACGCTTCCAGGCCATATATATTTTTTTATGTATCTGGAAGGGACAAGTTCATAGCAGGTATCAATCAGAATAGCTTGCTGGGATGATGCTGAAGAGGTACAGATAACCCTGGATCTTCCACTCCTCCCAGCAGAGGTTTTATCCCAGTAAATTCCATTACCTTAGATTGATCTGGGCAGGATAAGCCCCAGTGAGCTTCATTTTTTTAAATCTCTACTGTCTTTCTTAGGGAAGAAAATTAAGAACAATATTTTAAAGATGACCTTCACTGTAGAGTCGCGTTCTCCGTTTCTTTTCCTTTCATTTTGTTTCCAATGTTTGGTGACTCCATTAACATGTTAGGTGCAGGTCTGACAGACAGCTGCTATTCTTGGCCTTGTCGACACATTTTACTGTAGTAAAATGACAGTCACAGCTGTGACTCATTACAGCAAAATCACCTAAATATTAAATAAAGCCTGGGTCAAAAAAGCCACAAGAGTTAAAAAGAGGCTGAGATTAATAGCATGACTGAGGACAGGCCGAGGCTTGGCGAAGCAGATGAGAGAGACTGCTGTTGCTTTCCTCATCTTCTAAATAAGTATAGAGCGAGACTTTCCGAGAAAAGGTTTCCCTTCAAGGAGAGAGTCTGTCACCAAGTGCCTTTGAGCACCTGCAGACTCGGTTCCTGGATGTGCCCATGCACAGCACAGAAACAGACTGAGTTATGGCACAAAGATAACAAAATGACTACGTGCACCCACAATTTTGATCTCTTTTTATGGGAAGTTAGTCATGGGTTACAGTAGAGTGCATTCATTAATAGATTAAGAAATGATTCTTACACCTTTTAATAAATGACTAATTTTGTAGAGTCCAACAGTTTCTGAATCACTTATCAGAAGAACTTGCAATCAGCTTTAACACTTTCTGTTTCAGTAAAACTGCTTTAAAAAGTCATACTGTTCATGTCTGCAACAATGTTTATAAACTGTATTATAGCCATGTCTAAAATAGTGACCAAAAAAAATCTATGACCTAGTAGCAGCAAGTGGTTTAACATGCAGGCCTCAGCATCGTGAGTCCTTAACTTCTATATCCATCCCTGCTAATGACTCACTGAAAAGCACGGTCTGAGGAGTCATTTCATTTTCTCTCTCCCCGGGTCCCCAACATCAGCGGTCTGAGGATCCATTACAAGGTGTGGGCATACGACTTGAATAAATAAAGTGTCAAATGTGGGTCTGTGGGCAAAATTTTTGTTCTTTCTGAGGGCACTGCAGAACTATTTCACATGATGGACCTACTGGTCTGACATTCTTCATCTATAACATTCTTCAGCTAAAACTAAATAGAAAAGCAGTTCTTCCATTCACCATGTGCCACAGAAATTTTGGATACTGTGAACGGATTGCTGTGACTATGGCATGGGAGAAAACTGGATGTAGACTTGCAGAGGAGCTGCCCTTCTGCTGACATATTAGACCTTTGGCAAAGCTGTAGATTCTCCACAGGGCCTTTTGCCAGCATCAGAGATGAATATACTGCGGAGGAGGAGAAACAAGGATTAAAGGAGAAACAAGGGATTAAAGGTAAAGCCGAAGCAAAGTACTGCAGGAAACAGCTTGGAGAAGTCATCTAGGCCATCCAGCCTGCTCCCCACCATTACCATCAACACCACACCAGAACAGAAGTTCCTGTCTTTCCCAGAGAATATTGGCCTAAGCCGTTCCCCAAAACCTTCCAGCCAGATGTGCAACAGTTCAAGTGTGGAAACAGGCTGCTCTGTGCGACCTCCTTATAAAAATCAAGGGAGCCAGGTAAAGGTGCAGCACACACAAGGGACTGGCTAGATGTGGTCCTTACTGAGTAGTGTGTGACACCCCGAGGGCATGTTTGGTCTCCATCTCCAGGGATGAGCTGAAGGAAGGGTGCATCAAACGTGCATTCAAACTTGTTGCTCAGCAGGCTGAGGCTGTGCTTGTTTCAGTACCCTGATCCTGCACTGTATTAGCAGCATGTCCTAAAAGCTGCCAGGGTCAAATCTTTCTCCCACTGTTCAACTCTGGCAGAACTTCTGATAATGAGAGATGCCAAGCACCTTAGCTTCAAGGTGCCCTGAACCCTGAGGATCCCATATAGAGCCAGCCTTGTATCCAGTGCTGGCTACAAACATACAGCAGCGCATGACCCAGCATTTGTGGCAGCGCAAGCATCCTTGCCCGTGTAGCCTCTTCCAACACCATGTTCCCCTTCTACTGACCGGGAGCAAGAGAGGAGTGAGCGCTGCAGGATCAGACCCCACCACTCAAGAGTGTGTTCTTCATTTGAAATAGAATCTCACTGGGGGAAATAAGTACCAAACAGCAAAAAATCAAAGACTTATGCTTTGTAAGAGTCATGAATAGCCTGCTTTACACAACCTTCTTTAGTAGTGTGAGAACTGCCCTGTCTTCCCCGTTCTCTACTGCGTATCTTCTCTTTACAGTAGAATAGCATAAAGTAGCAGAAAAAAAGACTAAAGCTAAAACTTCTTCCTTTGCTCTATAACAGAAAACTTTTTTTAGGGAACGACTGTCACCTCATTAACTCGTGCAACAACGTATATCCTAGTGCCTGTGTGAAGTTTCACCTCCTGCTCAACCTTCCCGCAGTCACTCAGGCTTGGTGCAAGTAAAGTGCATTGCAAATACACGGGGAGAAAGATGGAGGCGTTGCCCCCATCCAGATCCTGTGGAAAGTGTGGACCTGTGTGGAACCTGCTTTGCAGGTAAAGCTGCTCTCATCTGCTTTGTTTTGAGCAGAGGTGTTAGCCCAGATGATTTCCAGAGCTCCCTTTCAAACTGAAAGATTCTGTGATTCTGTGATCTGGAAAAGGCTGCCAAACACTGGGAAATCAGGCAAAAATGGAAAATTTCCTCCCTGCTTGTTTTGTGACTCTATCCCTTAGTCTTCTTTTGTTTTTATTAAAAATAAAACAAAATGAAAATTTTGGTGTCTGGTTGAGCTCAATGTTCTTTTCAACAAGAAAATTAAATATTTAATTTTTTCACTTTGGCAAGAAAACCTCCAAAATATTGGTTTTGGCTTTAGCTGTATTCTGCCACTGAGCTGCAAAATCAATTATTTGCATAGCCCTAAGTGTAAGGTAAATCTCGTCAATCTCCATAAAGTAAAGAAACTTAACAACCAAATCTTTTTAATGAAAGGATGCATTTAGTGGCAGAAATGCCATATGTTAAGACTGTTTTCCAACATTGAAGAGTCCTCAAATTCTGCAAAGCCCATGAAAACCAGTACTGGAGGGCAAAGGAGCTCATGTGCTTTAATCTCATAACAGAAACTACAAATATAACCTCTGGAACTAAATATCACCTTTTGAATGTTTTCTTGAGCCTGTGTCTGCTGCTAGGAGAGAAAGAAATTGAAATGCTCCATAGCAAATGGTATCCCTACCACAATCTTTTAGTATTTCTTACATATGTGTATTTAACTAGCTTACAGTATAACTTAATGAAGCAGAATAATTGTCCTGAAAAGCTAGCTTCTTTGCAAAAGCAAAAGACGTTTTAGAATAGGCTGAGGAAAAATATGGACAAACTTACGGGCATTTTAATGAAAAAAGTACCTTCTGTACTTTGACAGTTTTTCCCAATTCTTCATTCCTGTAAGTCATTTCAGGGTCTGATTTTTTGTTTATTAATATTTTTTTTTATTTTATAGCTCTTAGATAGCAAAATACAAAGCATGGGAAACTGAAGGGGGAATTAGAAGTCCACGGTCAGTCACAGAGTTATGGTGCCGTTGGGATCACAGAGTTGCAGTGGGAGAACTTGACTGACTGCTGGTGTTATGGAGTGACTTTAAGAAGGTCAGAGAGTGGAAGTGAGGAGTGAGGACTTCAGCTCTGGACCAAAGAATGGCTTGAGAGTATGAAGCTTTGCTATGAAATGAGTAACAAATCAGTCAATCGATTATTGATCAGAATCATCCCAGTCTTAGTCCCTGGGAAGATTATGGAGCAAATTCTCCTGGAAGCCAGGTCCAGACACATGAAGGAGAAAAAGATGACTGGGAACAGCCAGCATGGACTTACCAATGGCAAATCATGCCTGACCAGCCTGATTGATTGAGTTCTTTAAGGAGATGACTTGCTCAAAAGGCAAAAGAAGACTGTTAGCAAGGCTTTAGCAAGGCTTTAGACACAGTCTTCCATAGCACTATGGTGGTCAAATTGGGGAGGTCTGAACTAGGTGGATGGACTGCAAAGCTGGTAAAAAACTCTAGCTGGGCTGCCCCACTGAAAGAATGAAGGTCTATGTCTTGAAAAGGTGTCCAGTTATGAGTAACATTCCTTAGGGCTTGAGATAGGGGCTGACACTGTTTAAAATCTTTATTAATGGCATCGGTGATGAGACAGAATGAACCCACAGCAAGTATGCCAACGACACCAAACAAAGGGGAGGAAATAGAAAGTAGGGCTGCTATTCACTGACATGTCAGGAAGCTGCTGAAACAAGCTGACAGAAACCTCATAAAGTTCAATGAAGGTGAGTACAGGTTGTGGACAAACTGCTTGAAAGCAGCTCTGCAGGCAACAACCTGGGTGTCCAGGTAGACAACAAGTTTGAGTGAAAAAGGTCAACAGGATCCTGAGCTGCATCAGCAAATGCCAGCTGGCTTAGGAAAGTGATTTTCCTCTCCATTTGGCACTTGTGAAACCGTTCCTGTTGAACTGTCTCCAGTCTGGGTGGCTGATCATTCACTGGAACTTGTTGTCCAAAGAGGCACGGGCAACCTGCATCATTGGATATAATCAGATCTTGACTGGACAGGACCCTCCATCCTCTGATCCAGCTTTGAAGTTGGCTCTCCTTTGAGAACAGGACTGGATGAGGTGACTGCAGTAGTCTTTATCACCCTAATTTTTTATATCAATTTATACTTTATTTGTCTGTCAGGTATCATTATTTGAGGGCCCAGTTACAGTATTTTTTAGAATGGCTGATGTTTTTTGAGGGTGAAGTGCTCATGGGTGCAGAGAGTAAGCAAGCAGTAAGTAATGCAGCCCCTCTTCATTGTTTATGTTTATTCTTGCCCAGAAAAGCACCGAATGCCTAAGCATGTCCTTCAGCTTCCTTACAGAGTGAGCAAAGTGAATAACTGCTTTCCATCACAGGTGGTGAAAGACATCCTGGACCAGCTTGAGGAAGTTCAAATAATCACTTCCCATTGCCTAGGCAAGACCCCTATTCATCAGGTTATCTGCTGCTCTTGGTGTAGGCAGTGAGAGTGAAACCAAGAGGTCGCTAGGAAACTGAGGCATTTCCAGTCCACATGATTTGTTGGATCAATCCTTTAGTGCCTTCTGAACAACACATATCTGAAGTTCTCAGATGTGTGGCAAATGAAGCATATTTTAGCACTGTACTGCAAAAATGTCAGTGACACTTGATAAGCTCATCTGTCAACCAAAAAGAAAATTCAGCAATAGTTGCTGAGAACAAAATGCTCTTTTACATCTACAAAAAACCAAATGCCTCTGCTGTATCTCATCGAAGCTAATTTTCCTTGGGTTTAAAGAGTTAAAAAAATTCTAAGACTTTAGCTCACAAAGAAATGATTAATTTTCTTTTTAATAAGCAGTTATGGCATTAGTCATCTCTTCTGATTCACAATGAAAGCTACAGGGCACAGTGGGATGTATTTACCTGGAGAGGTGTTGAATTTTGTCTGACATGTAGACTTTCTAAAGTATTATTACTTGAAGTTTTATGTATGAAGGAAGAAAGGCATAAAGGCTTCAAAACTGGAAATGGCTGAGAACAGAGAAATAAAGGGTATGCTGGAAAAAAAATATTCAGAAAGTCCTGGCTCTTCTTCCGTCAAAGGTCTCTTGTAATTTTTTTCTGAACACTTGTACCCCCCTTACAACTTCCAGAAATGCCAGCTCTGGCCCTCCTTCTCTTGGTGGGAGCTTCCCAGGGGATATCTCTCAACTGTGGCTCACCAGGATATGGTCCTGACTTTCCTGTGCTTTCTCTGCCAGGTGTTACAGATTGCTCAGCATCCACTTTCCTGGCTGTGCAGGACTCCAGTTTTGGCAGCATGGATGAGATGATTGACTTATTCAAACATCTCCCAGACAGCCAGGAAGTCCTGGGAACCAGACTTAAAGAATATAAGAAGGTATACATTTTCTCCCTCTTTCAGGAGTGCCATAAGCCCCAGGCTCAGTACCTCCATCAGGACTTTTGAAGAGGGCTGGAGTGCTGGTCCTCTCACAGGCTGTCTGGGTTGTGTTGTGGCGAGGATCAGTAGCAGATCCATGCTTATGCACCCTCGGATTTCTTGCTGTTGGGTTGAGGGAAGTTTCTAAACCACAAATTTATGGCAAACATCACCAATTTTTACACAGGTGTTATGCGTAAAGTGGTGGGTACCGTTATCATCCCTTTAACTTTAGCTATAGCTCTGAAGTTAAACTGGACTTTCCCATCTATGTGCACATTCTAGAAGGGTTTGAAAAGGAATTAAAGATTACTTTTAACTGTATATAGTAAGGAAAAGCAGCTAAATAAAAACTACTCATAATACTTAATTGTCTGAAGGAAAAGAAAACTGAAGGAAAAGAAGTTCTGAAAGCATAGACCCTGTTGCAATGGGTTGGGAAACAAGATACACAAACCTGAAAATGGAGACTGACTTTCCTGCTTCTCAGCTTCTTCACAAGTGACAGGAGTCAGAGTAGTCACTTTAGCCATAGTGAGAAGGTGATTCAAACACTAGCCCTTGCTCTCACCTTTCCGCCTCTTTCAAGCAGTCACTTCTCTCTTTAGAGCAGTGGGGTGAGGTCATGTGTTTGATCTCTTCCGCATGTTGCCATACTTCTATCTATGTTTTGAGTGGTTTTTTTTTCTGACTGATTGCTTTAAAGGAGAGCATTAACCACTGAATTCATTTAATTTAAACCCCATGGGTCAGAGCTCCAATCAAGAAAGAGGCTGAACTGGATTACAGCTCATAGGTAAATCTCTGAATGAGACAGGTTAGCAAAAAATCTTAAAAACACTGTACATCTTTATATTATACATCATACATCTGAATAATAAACCTCAAGCATTCAAAGTTTAGTCCTTTGGCTTCACTCTTGCACTGTGACTTCTACATGGAGCCACATTTCTCTTTTTTTTTTAATAATTATTTCTTCTGCTTTCTTACCTGTGTTAGGTATTTTAAGGACTGTTTTGCCTTTTTATCAGCCTGCAGACATTTTAGCTGGTTAGTCAGTTAACAAATCTGTACCTGAAGTTTCAGAGTAGCTGAAAAGCTTGCAAAGAAGTCTAATTCTTATAAAAGCGAAAGAGCAACAGCACTGGCCTGACTCATACCCTGTAGGAGTAGGTGCTAGCATAAACCTCCCCACATGTATCTGCTGGTTCATTTCAGCCCTTTCAACAAGCTGCAGTTTGCATTAACTCATTACAGTGCAGTAACAGCAAGCTTTGCTAAGAGACTCTTTCCTTTGCTGGGTGAAAACAGCTTCTTCAGCAGCTACTGAACTGAATTTTACTGTCAGCAGTTTATATTATTTTATACAATTAGCGTGCTTGAGCCAAAATATGATGGGCATTCTGTTAAAAAACACTGTATGTCTTAGTAAATTTATAACTCACCAACCTCTTGCCAGATTTGGGGTGGAGGTTGCATTTGCACGCAGTGTGTCGCCTGTCTCCCTGGCCTCTGTGGTGCCCTACAAATACAGCCTGACTTTTGGCAGAAGCTCCGTTTCAAAAATCAAATCAAAAGGATCATTTCTGCTCAAACACAACACAGATACAGGAAATATACCCATATAAGAAATGCTCTGTCATGCCTTTACTTTGCATGGTACTGCAGGAGTGCAAGGGTAGATAGTACTTGCTTGCCACCTCTCCCCATGCTGAGGGTGCTGGGTGCCAGGGGCAGGCCAGGAGGTCAGTCATGCCATTTGGCTTAGACCTGTATCATGCCTCTTGCTGCTACTGACTGACAAGGAGTATTTATTGTGAATATCACTGTGCTGTTCTGGTCTGTGGCCAAGAGCGGACAACAGGAGGAGGACCAGAAATCCTGTGCTTTGCTTTGAAAGTTCCTCCTTAGTTGTGTTTCCTCTCCAGCAGGCCTCTAAAGGAGATGAGATGAGCGTATGTTTGTGTTTCCCAGTTATATGCTGAAATGGTCTTCACTGAAGTGTTCATTCCGGCTTTGTTAGTCAATTTTTATTTTGCTACTCAACGTGTTTAAAGTCCTTTTCCCACCACCCCCTTCCTGTTTTGTTTTTTTTGTTGTTGTTTTTTGTTTTGTGGTGTGAATACAAGTTATCATAACTATTCTACTAGGACTATTCAAAAGCATTTTCTCTCCACTTGGCTTCCTACGTCCATCCTAAACAAGGATGCTTGTTTAGGGGACTTTGCAGTTCAGGAAGAACAAGGGTCCAGAGCACCAGCAGGAATGAGGTACCTAAATGATTTTAACACTCTTGGCTAGCCAGGGTGTGGTATGTGGAGCTGCAACATGCAGTACCACAGTATATAATGGCAGACAAAGTGGCAGAATCCTGTCCAAACTCACATGCTGGGATACTGCTGAATTTGTAAACTACTCCTGCACTTACACAAAAAAAAAAAACCCAAAACACCCATGTAAAGGGACGGAGGCGCACTCAGCTGAACTGTGAAAAGCCTACTCCAGCATTGCCTTGATTTTCTCATACTGATAACATCTGCAAGAAGAGGGTGTTGGAAATGAGAGCAAATCATTTTGCAAAAAGAAAAAAAAGTCGCATTCATCAATTTGTATGTGATATAACTTCTTCTGGTATTTTCCCTGCAAATTAAAAACACTTGTCAGGAAGATTTCCAGCATAGCATGTGGTGAATTTGTAGCAAAATTCTGATGAACATACAGAAAACACTGTCAGGTTCAATTCAGCTCTATATTTGGGGTTTT
>Ga0065711_1034468_pt1 | contig 23720 bp, 10 predicted proteins | sample Hoacrofraction12_FD_59098 | JGI IMG/M metagenome (GOLD analysis project Ga0065711, IMG submission 59098) | Hoatzin crop microbial communities from Cojedes, Venezuela - Epithelial fraction 12 v2 (version 2) | ecosystem: Host-associated > Birds > Digestive system > Esophagus > Crop | place...
GGGGGGGGGGGGGGCAGGACATGAGAAAGGAGAAATTGCTGTGTAGCTAAAGACTTTCCTAGTGTTCGATGCATAGAAAGGAAGAATAAACCTTCTATTCATACAATTCTGAGATCTCACAAATTTGAAGAGCCTAAATTTACAAATGAACTTCCTAGCTAATGAAGGTTTGACAGCTTTTTTAGAGTTAAAAAAAGGAAAAAAAAAAGAAATCGTAATCACAGAAGCTTATTTACCAGCATGCAGTAGTTGACTTCCATTACATTCAGTTCTGTATTGAGCTTATATAGACATTCACCAGTTACAGAATGCTCTGCTCCTCCTAAATGCATCCTGAAATCTCAGATTTGTCTAGCTAGCACAAGCTAAATCTGTCTAGCTTGGTTCAGTGATGAGTATGTGAGGAAATAATTACTGTCAAGTGTCTTAAGGATTTCATCTGAAAGGCAGAGAGGAATTATTTTTGCATGGCCCCATTGATCATTTAAGGCTTGAACTTTATTACACAAGACACTGAAAACCGTATCAGACAATGACTTACCAAATAATACTCCACTTAGCGATTTCATTGTATTTCAAATCCACCTAAAGTTGTGCAAGTACAAAAAACCCTATCTTTGGAAATAGATCTGTTTAGTGTGGCTGGGTGAATGTTTCCATCGAGATGGCTTTCTAACACAGAATTCCATTTTCCTAACAGAGAATAAGCAATGAAATGCATCACTTCAAGCCGCTGCAACCCAAAATGGCACGTTTAGTTTCATTAAACTTAACAGAAAAGCTTTTGTATAAACTTACCGTAAAACAGTATTTTCCAGGTACTGCATTCACTTTCAGTAGTGGTTCCCATTTTTACCTTCAGTCTATACACTCTAGGGAAATACTTCCACATGATGCAATGTCAGTGTCCCACCTGACCTCAGAAGAGACACATGACTGGTTTTGCCCCCCAAACAGCTTGACCAAATACTCTGGCCCCTATGGGAGAAGGGGACACAAGGGCCCTACAGAACAGCTACCACGTGGAACTGCACTAGATAAGAAAATACAGTCCTTGCTAAACTGGTTCCAGAGTATTTGGGGTCAGCTCTATAATTAATACAAAATAATTTGATTCAGGGAACATCAGAATGTTACATATGAATTCAATTCTGAAGTTTTCAGGGATTTCCATTTAAAAAAAAAATCTTGCCAACAGCAATGAAAACAAATGTAAGCTGGACAAACCTCCTTTGGGACAGAAACTCTTCATTTCACTTAGCTTTTCATTTCAGTGATAAAATGTGTTTTAATGAGAACACCAATGTTTAAAGTCTTCTGGGAAAATTTTGAATAGATATTGCTCACTTAAATGTATGTGTTTTTTCTCCACTACCTATCTTCCCTAGCCAATATGCCTTGAGCCTGCTTCAGAAGGATAGCCCTGGCAGGTACAAAAAGGTAGTTCAGTCTCCATATGCCAGCCAAGCATTCATCTCACTGCCCAGGCTTCCAACGTGCTAGGCACATTGTGCCAACCGCAGTGGTGTTTTCTACGTTTGTCACTTGTCCAGCAAAAAAACAAATCAAAAACATTTACCATTACATATGGGAAAGCACATGCTTAAAAGTGAGCGCTGCTCAACTAACGACGCAATTGGAGCAACAGAGGAAGCATTTAGTGGATTTAGTATTGTTTAGACTTAGTCCACAAACTTAAAGTGGTGTCACCGCAGCAGGATGTTGTCACTGTCTGTAGCCAGATGACAGCAGCTTGGAGTGCTGTGTCTCATCGTGCATCTCCCTCCTTCAGCCTTAGCACAAAGGTCACAGGGCCACTCGCATCCCCTTCCATCCGCAGCGGCAGCCAAAGTAAGAGGCACGTCTTCAGCTAGGCTCCCCTCCAGTGAGGGAGCAGACACACTGGGTCTGCCGAAAAATGCCATCGGCAGGATGGCACTATCCCACGGCTGACACCATCTGTCACAGTGGACTACACAGGTCTAGATGGACTGGGGAGGAGGAAAAGTACCCGTCTCCATATGTCTAGATTGAAATACTATGGGTTTCTAAAATTTTTCAGCGCCCCTCTTGTTGCTCTATGCAAACAACTGCCAACTTGAGCATTTCTACAGGATATCTTTGCTCACTTCTGTTCATATTCCAAGGCACAGAACAAAGTCCAAATCCTCCACAGGTAGGATTTCACAAACGTTTAACTTGGGTGGACCTCATGTTGTGCGAACATAGGGGAGGTGATGAGCTAAATATTTGCCTAAGTAGTTGGTGGAGGGGGCAGGGAATATAATTAATTCCCTACCTACAAGAGACATCAAGAGAATAATACTGTCATCTTACAACCCCACCTTGATGCTAGAAAAAGAATCAGAAGTTCTTTTACATCTTTCTCCTACATGTATCTAAAAACTCTCTCAGCTGTGGCCTCCAGCACTAACAAAAGGAAGGGGGGATGGGGAGAACAACTATATTCTATCGGGGACTAAGTCCCAGTTACCACGATAGCAAAAGGTCTAGTCTGTCTATTCATTCAGAAGCCACCCAGTTGCACCAGTCACATCTTTGGTGCACACGGCAACACTGTCCGAGAGGGCGAAGCAGTCAGTGCAGCCAGAATGCTGCCGCTGCAGTGAGAGCACATTAAGGCAAAGCACATGAAAGGAGAAACAAAAAGCAAAAAAAAGGGTGACATTTTCCAGTGGAAGCACTGAAATGAGAAACAGAAATGGGAGACAGATGAGGGCCTAAGCACCCCACTCAGCATCAGATTACACTTTCTTCTGTAAGTAGGTGGGAGCAGCAAGAGCTCTTCGGTAAGGAGAGGGGTCAGGGCTGGAGTCAGCACTGAGCACCAGACAACCGAGGCAGCTGATTAGATGGTTCCTGGCATGCTGGGCCTGATTCCCCAAAATGCAGGGAGCTCTCAGTATCGTCTTGTCTCTAGAGGGGGCCTATCATATCTTCCCAATTACTACCCTGTGCCTAAGGAATAGCTAGAGGAAATGTTTTGGTGACACAGATCAGAGTGAATAATCTACCATCTCTTTCAGCTTTGAAAGTCAATACTGTAAATACGAAATGGCAATAAACTTTCCCCTCAGTTTGTTTACTTTTCCAGTAATGCTGTGTTAACCCATCCAGGCACAGGGTTCCCATCTCCTCTGCGTGGAGCTTGGTTTTACATCTAAGTGAGACTGATCTCATGCCTAAGAAAGCTTACTTGATACAAGCCTAATTTAAAATATTATCTTATATTTTCTGCTTCACTCCGTACTACCTTAGTGCTTAAGATCTATAGCAGATGTTAAGTAGAGCTATAGAGCTTACGTTGTTCAAACACTAACAGAAAACAAAATCTGCCTTGGCCATTGTTTGGCCAAAATTCTCCATTTAAATCTTTTAATCCTTTCTGGTTAACTGGACTGCCCATCCACTTTTGTCATTCAAGTCCCAACAACCTTTCCACACCTTTACTGAGCACTGAGAAGCTACCATGGCAGCACCAAACAGTCCCAGAACATGGTGAACTTCCATTTCTGGAGTTGCCTTCTTTTGAGGAGGGGGTTGAGAAAGGGGCTCTGCTCTTACTATTACCCAGACCACGTTTGACAGAATGATAGAAATCATTGTTTCATCTGTATGGCACTCAAAGAATGAAGTGTTTCTTCTCTATGGCAGTTTTATTCTCCTTGCATAGAGCAAGCATTGCCAAAAATCACAAAATACATAGAAATCAGTCAGCCATTCTTTTCTAATGTACCAAGAAAGCTTGACTGTGTGTTATACTGGCCACTGAAGAAAAAAAGAGGGGAATAAGAAGAAATGGCTGATACAGTCACAAAACTTTAAAAAAAATACTGGAAGCAAGGACACATATGTCTTCCTCAGTGCAGGACTGGTTGCTGATGCCTGGACATGTAATCAACTTACACGCTATACTTATTTGCCAATATGTACCTATTTATATTTGCATAAACATATCCATACACCGTGCATACATGCATAAGGCGGCATATGCATTTACTTACATATAGATCTGAACAGTGGATCTCTGCATTGGTATCTACTAAGGGCATATGTATAGGTTTATACACATCTGTAAACAGTACCCACATGCACGTTAGTGCATGTACTTAAATGCATACACACGCACTTGTCTCTCCACCTGTGATTCTTCTGCAATGCACAGGTCCTTCCAGGATAGTAAACTTAAGTGTGCTTATGATTAGCATCAGAAGAATGCACACTGTCTCTATATGGATCCCCACATGCTTTTGTCATTATGCAGGTGTGCTGCCAACAAACTGCTTGTCATTTTGGTAACTGCCATCCTTCTCTTACCCTGAAGGTAGCTCAGACAGCAAGAGTGTATCTTTTTTATGAAATGCTCTATACAAGGATGGAATTACCTTTTCCTAGAGAAAAGGCTGGTGGAGGTCAGACTACACCAGAAACATCCTGACTGCAAATTCAGCCTTTGCATATCCATGTCCTCCAGTATATCTGAATGTGAGATTTCAGCTCAGAAGATGCAACTAACTTTGCTGTACATGACACTGGACAGCGCGCTGAATGGGACTTAGCAGAAGCTAAGCATGCTCTTTAAAGCATTTCTTTTCTGTCACCTCATGGTTAAATCTGCAAGGATCATAGACAAGGGAAAAAGCAAAGAAAATTACAACAGGGGCTTCTACGTGGTCTATTGCTAGTGTAAGCTATCCTGGGTTGGGTATGTTCTTGCCTGCAGTCCTGTTCCAAGCCCAAATAACTCCATGTCAGTTCTGATTGTTCTACTACTTTAAAGAGGCAAACAAAATTAAAAAAAAAACCACGCCAAACACACAACTGCATACAACACCCAGGTTGCAATCTGCCCAGGCAGATGCTAAAATGTACATTGCTAGAGAACGTAGGTTCAGCCCATGATGCGTGCCAGTATCACTGCATCTTGCCACTCCCAGGCAGGAATTGTTCTGCTTGGCTTGGGTCCTTCATACATAAGGCACTGAGAAGGAGAGGATTAGTGACGACGATAATGGCATACTGAAAGTGCTGCAGTTTCCTATACTGTACTATGATCTTTTCTTCCTCTTTCTTCCCCTAGAGCACTACACTTTGAAAGGGCTGCGTTTTTCAGCTACCCCACACTTCCTCACTTTGCTTCGGGAGCAATATAAATAGTAACTAGAAAAGACAAATTACTTCCCTAACTCCTCAGTCACTCTGTCAATAGGGTCTGTATGGTTTCATAACACAATTCCTTTGCCCTTGAAAGTGCAAGTATCTTCTTCTGTTCTGGCACCCACAAGCCTGACATTTCTCACTGCAAACCCATCATTTGCATGCAAGTCCATCAACAGGCATTACTAGGGTAAGAATTATTTCCCAAGAGCTTCCAAAAGGGAAGATAGGTTGCAAACATCTGTCCAAGATCCTGTTAGTCCATCGCAAAGCCACAGAGAAGCCAGAAGTCCTGAACTGTTGTTTCTGCTACCAGCTAGTTCTGTCCTACCCAAGTTAACATGCCTCTTACAGGCAGATCATCAGTTTCATGCCATATTCTTCCTTGCTTGTGCAGAAGAATTATACCCCAGAAAGTTAAACAGTTAAAGTAGTTTGAAGCAAAAGAACAAACCCCCTTGTGTTAATCGCATCCTGCAAAGTTTGCTTGCATGTTCCTGTAAGACGTAGAAGAGCCACAGTCACTGCCTTCTGAGAACAAGGATCATTTTCCCAGGCCGAACATGAACTCTATGCCAGTAATGGAACATTACTATTACATTCATATTACTATTACTATGATTACTGTTGATTTATTACACACGTTGGAGACATTGGTGTGGTTGGAGAAGCAAGGAGGTAGCAAGTCACAGCTGAAGCGATTTCTCTGACATGGAGAAGCATAAGGATCATCCTGTACCACTTTCCAAAAACTCACAACTGGAGGTTCATTCTAATATCCTGGGATCCCTTGCAGAAACAAATTAAGAGCGGTAAGAGGAAATATGCTAACAGGCATAATTTGCTTTAAGCCTTGCTTTTTATTTTAAGCAAGTGTTCTTAATAAAGCTTTCCAGGTGACAGAGAGAGATAGACTGGGGCATCACGCTGAGGAAAGGGCCACTGCCCAAATTTCAGTCCTAGCACATCTGAATTACAACCACTGAGCAAATTTCAGGTACCGGAAAGCAGTCTTGACACCTAAGGTGGATTCTGGAAAAGGACAAGAAGATACCTAAAATTCAGTTTACTTATCTCTTTTACACACATATAATAGTACATCCTCAGACACATTCTCATTTCAGTTCAGCCCAGTGCTAGATTATAGATTTAGGATCAAAGACTCTAAGTAACTCACACAATGGGAACCGTATCTAAGCCTTGCAAACAGTGACTATGAAAAGAGCGTGTGTGTCTTGGTGCATAACCAATTGAACATGAAATGCCTTTGTAAAGCAGTTGCTAAGAGGGCTAATGTGATTCTTCAGTGCCTAAGTAGGGAACTATCACAAAAGTACAGAGAAAAGACACTGACTACGTATATAGTATTAGTGAAATTATTTAATAATGTTATGGCCTGTTATCTTGCCTATGATTTTAAAAGGATATTAAAACACTTCAAAAAGCACAGACATATACTACAGTGATTTCAGGTCTCAGACTTATACTATGCCAGGTGAGTTACCCAATGAATTCTATCTATTTCACCCAAAGGTAGGTTACAAGCTGATCCAAATCTACATGCAACAGGAATCTGCATGGGGAGAAGCTCTCCAATAGAGGAGGTCTGCTTTAATTTAGGAGACAAAAGCACAGTCGTATATGGTGGCTAGCCAAATCACAACTATTCTGTCTGAAAGTAATGTGCAATGTTTCCTAGTGATCTGACAGATGAAGTCTTTAAATCACAATAGGATACATTAGCAGTTAAAAAAAAGGTTATCTTGATACAGAAGCCCATCAAAACTCCAAGCAGGCAACGGTTTGTTTAAAATGTTCAGCTTATAGAATTTATGAAGGATGCGACAAACATTTTTTCTGTCAGATATAAATACATGAAGAACGTAAGTGCTTATATCACAAGAGGATGACAAAGTATTTTGCAGTCCATGAGAACAAAAGAGGACGTTGATCAGCTACCAGGAATAAGTATGCTTTATTTTTAATTTCACAGACCTGGGTCACTTGCTCCAAAGTCTTAAAAGAGCTGAATGAGGAGACTTCTGATCCACTGAGGTTTATTTTTAATCTTGGAATAACAGAAAGATAACAGAAGAATAAAAGAATGGTAATGTTGTGTGAATGTTTTAAAAATCCAAACAGGACAAGATGTGTAGCTGCAGAAGGATTTAGCCTACAGACTCATCAACCCTGGAGGAAATAGCACAACAGCTTCTATCCCAAGTGCTTAACAAAAACATTAAAGGATAGGAATACAATACTTAATGTCATTAGACCTTCCTGTGTAAAAGGAGTTTCTGTCAAATAAACCTGATATCATTTGCATGACAATGGTAAAGGTACAGATCAAACATTTAAGGCATTTGACTGCACCAGAAAACAGCTCTGCTTAAATAAACAGCACAGAAGAATGAAACAGGACATATTATTAGATAGATACACAGACCTCAGCTGACAAATCTCAAAACGTAGTTGTCAGTGGGGTATCATTACTGAAAAGAGGCATTTCTAATGCACCATAAGGATCCATATTTGATGCAAAAGTATTAAATATTTTATCAATTACCCAGAAGTAACTATAAAAAGCGCTGAAGCTAATACTTCAAGGTAATAGCAAATTTGGCAGAGCACTAAATAACTTCAAAGACAGAGCAGTCATACAGAGTGATTCATAGACCGTGGAAGTCCAGGCCCTTTCAATCCAAGCAAGTTTTAAAACAGTTGAATACTAAAACATAAGAGCTCATGAACATGGAAGACAAGCCATGAACTACAGAAGCAGGAAGAGGAAGCCGCAGCAGAGCTGCACTCTGGAAAGCTGCGACTTTGAAAACAACTTCGGAAACACCGGATGAGAAAGCGTGAGCTTCCAGTAAAGTGTGATGGCCAAAAAAGCCAGTTCAGTCTCAGGGTATATGACTAGAATAAGCAATATGCAGCATTGGTATGATACGCACTTAAACCCTAGGTATAATTCCAATGTCTACATTTTCTTAAAGAAAGGACTCTAAAAAATTACAAAGAATACATCAAGCAGCTTCAACATGATTTGAGAACTAGAATAAATGCCTTACAGTAAAAGACAAGGAACTCCATCTGTTTAGTTTTTCAAAAGACAGATAAAGAAGCAACTTGATTATAGCGAATAAGGGAAAAACACTGAACTTCTGAAGCATCTTTGTTCCAGTAGAAAATTGCATCACAAGAATCAACATTTGGGAGCTACTGTCAGACAAAATCCAAACGGATACAAGGAGCAACAAATCAGGAGTTATGGTTCCTGGTTTCTATTCTTGATCCTGCCACTTGTCTGTTGGATAACTTTTGAGAGTTTTTCCTCTCTTAGTTGAAGTCAATAATTCATTAACTCAGTAGTACTAATTGCATCTCATTCTCCAAATAACAATTCTTTGCATTTTAGTTGGTTTTTATTTTTATTTATTTTTATTGTTAAGTCTCCAGTGCCCAAATTGCGAAGAAACCCAGATGCGAGGAGAAGTCTTCTCCTTAAGACACCTTCCGCAGCGGCGAGCTGAACACAGAAAACAATGAGCACAGTCGTATGGCAAATGGCTCTTTGTAGAAATGCTTCCAAGTTAGTACACTGAAGGGAACAATGGCACCCAAGCAGGGGAAGATGGACAGGGTGACCTGACAGGTGTTTGCTATTTCTAATATCTGTGATTCTCTGGAGTTTGTCCCAGTAGGGTAGTCTCTTTTCACCCTTTTTTTACACAGCACCAGCCCACCTTTTTGAGGCAGTAAAAAAAAAACCAAACCAAAAAAAAAACCCACTCCTTCATTTTTAAGTCTCCCGTTAAAGACAATCCCATGTAGATTCAGTGCTCAGAAAAAGGGTCCAGTTGGGCAGTAACAAATGTTCTTAATAGTTACTTCCACAGTTATAGCCACAGGGAAAGAAATACATGTAATCACAGTGTGAACATAAGTCCTGGAAAGATTCACAAGCCCAAGTGAGAGCCTGGGAGCTGTCTGCTGCTACGGCAGCCCATACTGATCCGGAGAGATTTCCCTACTGGAAATGTTCCCTGCAAGCCATTACAGAATTCCCGATACCATACAAGGAAAGACCACCCAGTACTGAAAAGCAGATACCTTTGCAGTGCAGCTCATAGGCAGTTTTACAGCTCTGCTTGTTAATATCATGCTGGATTGATTGTTTTGGGGGCCTTATTAATTACAAATGGTGAAAGAAGCCAACCTATCTTGCATTTCTCTGCAAACATCCAGGACTCATCTAGCCCTCCTTATTGCTCTTTTCACTTACAGCAACCCCTCAAATTTAGGCTGCCCAACACACACATAAATATTTGTTTTCATTCAAACGGTTATCATTACACCTCCGATCAACACATAGCACTCCAGTCTTCTCTGAACCCTTCTCTCTCTGTTCCTCCAGCTCCTCCTACACTCATCACTTCCACATCTACACATTACTGCCTAATTTTGCACAAACCTGTATGTCAGACCCTACATCAAACTGACTCTCTGCTTCTCTGATATCCCACTGCTCAGCTGCCTTCCCCCTCAGCTGTGTGCAAGCCTTCAAGAGCACTACCTTGCTATACATTACTTGCAGTGAAGGGTTATGTGTATCATGGCCTCTGACGGGTTGCAGCACACTGTAGTTAATATAAAGCAAAGCAAATGGAATACCTACTTGAAAATACTACATGGAGCCTAGAAACGGTGTAGTCACACCATGAAATATTTAAACATATGATCCTCCATATTACATTGGATCAGCATACTGTATCTGAAAACCGCCTCCTCAAATACCCAGGCAAGTCGAGCAGAGCAGCTGTGTAGCAATACTCACCTAAAACCATTTCACAGACTCCATTTATTTGGGAGTGGGAGAGTCTGCATGAAGAAGCCAATGTCTTTGTCTTTTATATACCATTTACGTTTTCCCAGTCACAATAACATCCCACATCAAGGATTTCCATGACTAACTGCTGTCGTATTTCTTTTTGTTTGCTCTGAAGCTTGCCCTGTCTTTGTCTTTTGATGCCACTTACACCCTCTATTTGAAAAGAAACTGAATGACAGTTCCCTCTGATTCCTCTCCCACGTTGCACATGATTTTATGGTCCACTATCATATCCCTTCTCTGTTAATTCTGTTATGAAGAGCCTTATTCTGTTTGGCTGTTCCTAGTATAGAAGTTTCTCGCATGATCTTTGATGATCTTTGATGCCCTTCTCCTCTTTCTGAGATTAAAAGGACAGAATGACAGCGTCCAGCGTGGTTTTATTTAATGACATAATTAGATTTTCTGTATTGTTCTCTATTCCCTTCCTAAAAATTTCTAATCTTAGATGCGCTTATTTCACCTGTATTCACCAGCAAATATTTTCTAAGAATTCTTTAAACTTATTCTTCTAATTCTTTAAATTCTTTACAACATAGGAATCCAGTCAAAGCCCATCATTGCACATGGAAAACAGGGATTATTTTCCCTCCCTCCCAATGTGTATACTTCAATTTGTACACTTCAATTTGTACGTACATACACTTAATTTGCCATTTCTTTGTCCTGCCATTCAGCATTACTAGGTCATCCTATGCAGTTCTGCAGATAGTCCTCAGCTGAATACTGTCATCTTCTCAGTAAAATGCATGCCTTCTCCACCCAGATCCCCTTCCATTTGTAATTCCACTACTGAATGCTCATACCTCAGCACAGATCCCAGAAGTCTTCTCCACTGTGGCCTTCCCATGGGAGAACTGCCTGTTTAGTCCTACATTCTGTTTTTTACCTTCCAATCAGATCTTCCTCTGTGCAGGGACCTTCTTTCTTTGCCCATTGCTTTTTTAATTCTTGAAAAGCCTTTTGGTGAGACACCTCACTGAAGAACTTTTGAAAGGTAGGCTACAATTACCAGAGCTCTCTTGCACACACGCTTACTGAGGCCTCATTAAATCCAAGGAAGCTCCTGGCTGTCACAGTTAAAACACAATGCCAATACTATTCATAAGTCCTTGGCACCACCACCAAAATTCATCTGCTGCACTCCGAAAAAGTGGAGTCTATGAAATGCGTTTAGAGGAGTATTGCTACACAACTACTGTTAGGCTTGCCTGGGTGTTTCAGGAGGTAGTTTTCAGATATAGGCCCTTGACACAGTCCCCCACAACATTCTTCTCTTTGAATTAAAGAAATACAGATTTGATGTGTAGACTGTTTGGTGGATAGGAAATTGGTTGGATGGTCACATCCAGAGGGTAGTGGTCAATGGCTCAATGTCCAGATGGAGATCAGTGACAAGTGGAGTCCCTCAAGGATCTGTATTGGGACCAGTACTGTTTAATATCTTCGTCAACGACACAGCAGGATCAAGTGCACCCTCAGCAAGCTTGCAAATGACACCAAGCTGAGTGGTGCAGTTGACACAGCAGAAGGACAGGATGCCATCCAGAGGGACCTGGACAACCTCGAGAAGTGGGCCTGTGTGAACCTCATGAGGTTCAACAAGGCCATGTGCAAGGTCCTGCATCTGGGTCAGGGCAATCCCCACTATCAGTACAGGCTGGGGGATGAAAGGATCGAGAGCAGCCCTGAGGAGAAGGACTTGGGGGTACTGGTAGACAAAAAACTGGACATGAGTCACCAATGCGTGCTCGCAGCCCAAAAAGAAGTGATAGAAGTAGTGATTTAGAAAACACACTCAATGTCAAAGCTGTCATTTGAATCACTGATGTGTAATGTATAGACTTTATGTGAAGCTGACAATGAAATCAGAGTTACCAACCTAATAAGTTACACACATAGTTAATTTCTTCTGTGATACATGCTTTGTGAAGTTCTAACAAAATGTGTCACCAAGGTGGTAAACAGGAAAACTAGCCTGAAGCCAGAGCAGCTAAGCATATGCTAATTAGAAGAACATACTAGAAATACATGTTCAGAAAAAATTGAGAAGAAGAGAGAGCAAGTCAGAATGCTGCATTTCTATGTGATGTCCTAGTGTACAGTCATGAATAATAGGAAGCAATCTCAGACAAGGAGAGAGAAGCAGGCACACAAAGCTTGGGTAAAGGAGAATGGAGGCATTCTGTGTTCTTGTTATCTCAGATAAAGGCAACTTCAGGACAAATCAGCCCTGGAATATAAACCGGGGAAACAAGAAAGTGCTCTGCTAACAGCTTGCCTGGTTAGCTGAACACTGAAGCTGTAGAGGAAGAACCCATTCTTAAATACAAGAACAGCATATACACTTTTCTTGAGCTTTGCTTTGTAACCAATTTCAATATTGCAATCGATTGTTTAACCGTTACCTGGACAGAATACATGAACTGGACATCCCCAGTAACAGCTTCTACTTCAAAGGTGACAAACACAGCAGTCTTGTCCTTTAGAAGTGACAAATAACAAGGATCATGGTTTGTCAGACTCTTGAGAAAGCTTTCCCCTGTGCTACAGGTGGTTTTCTTTACAGTTCTTTACACCTTCAAGATGGGTGATATGACAGCCCCTCCTTTGTGTAGGAACCTCCTTTGGGAGGCTACAGCCACTATCCCATTTAGTCAGTGGCCATAAAGGGTTATAGGGCAGCTGCAGAAACCCAGCTGTGGTTACATCATCAGTATCAGGATGACAGATTTCACCCTAGTATCTCTCTGGTCTTCTCAAGAAAAATCGTAGTTTTGAAGACAGCCATAAAACAGAGTGTGAACAGATCTTCTTAGCTCATCGTCGGATTTGTTGGGAAGATGTCCTAGCGCTGCCGAAGCTGAAGCATAGACTGAAACCCATTTGAGAAGTCTGAGAGAGAAATGCCACCTACATAAACCAGAACAGCCACCTCTTCTCCTACCCACTCAGACAACAGCCATGTTGAGCTCATATTAGCTGAAAGCCTCCAAGTACCAAGCCTTTCAGGATCTGCTGCACTTGTAAGTCAGCAGTTAATGCGAGTGAAACCCTTCGCATCCCAATTTTGCTGACCACGCGAGAATCTTCCCAGAGGTACAAGAGCAAGAGACTGGGAAAAAATTTGTCATCAGAGCCTGGTCCAGATTGTTCCAGTGGTTTGTCCAATGCAGCCACAAACATGAAATCATCTGTGCTGCCCCCTCCTAGCATTTCATAGCAATGTTTTAGTCACCTCAAATGTTCTTAATTCCACTGCTGGAACTTTTCTCCGACAAAAGTTCAGAAGGCATCAGCATACTTATCTTTACAGCTGTTCAGGGCTTGAAACCTATTGGAGCATTTCACAACCAAAACCGAACTGGAAAACAAACATTGGAAGGCAGCTGAGAAGCAGGATCAGAATGTGACAGACCTGATCAGCCTTCTGAAAATCACTGGCTTCATTCTCCGTTGCTGCTACTGCCTGATGATGGCAAGTGCACGCAAAAGCAGATTGTTTTCCTACCTCCTGCCCCAATCAAGGGAACATCTTGCCTCTGGCTGGCATCTCACTGCATTCAGCTGTAGTAAAAGAGGGAAATCTCAAGGACAACCAGTTCAGCCAGGATGTTCTGCCAAGGTTGCTGTTCCTAGCTGAGGAAACGGTCCTCTCCATTTTTCTCAGCTAGAAAGAGGGAGAAAATATACCCCCCCATACATTATCCTAAAGCCTGCAGGTGCCAGCAATCCAAATAAACGTACAGCAATTAACAGAATTAACACAGCTTTAAATAGCTTGGCTCACCAGATGCAGACTCCTAGCAGGGTTCTATAAAATGTGAAGTTATTACAGATAAAACCATTAATCATCTGTTCAGAGACTTGTTCTAGATGCAAAACCCATTCCACTTAAAATGGCTAATAATCAGAAAGAAAGGCACATATTTAACAGGAATGATTATGCCATTCTCAAGCCCCATTTCTAAATGCCATTTTTCATCTCTGCTACCATTCCCAAACCTCTGTGTTCCCTCTGCTTGCTAACACTGATACAGTAAGAAAGCTTTGCTGGCATCACTCACAGTTACCTCTCGGCGTGCTAGAACTGAGACACCACCTCTCAGTCGCTTCCACTCTGACCAGAGTTGACTCGCACACTACGCATCACTGCTTTCCTGGATGCAGTTGTAACTCTTCAGTTGTATGTCATCAGCCCCATGCAGCTCACAGATAACTGATGCTCCCCCTGAAGTGTTAAGTGCTCAAGTGCTAAGATATGTGCTGAGGAAGTAGGAGCATTTGAGTTTTCCCCCTTCTGGTTATGTGAAGTCACCAGTAGGCACAGTATGCAATACAGCAGTCCTCCTGATGTTCCCCTTAGACCTGTTAAAACAAACACCATTCTTCTCCTTGTGCTACTGCATCTAAGTCTAGATAGCTACAAGAAGAAGGGGCAGGGGGCAGCCCCTAACTCATCTTTGAGCTCTGATATTACCATTTCTAACACCTCCACTTCTGCACCTGCAGCTCAAAAAGTATAAAACCTTGTGATAAGCAATTCAGAGCTTAAACTGCATCTTCCATATACCTACATTATTCTCACTGAGTTGCTTAGGAATCTAGATAACATCCACTGCTAATTCTGAACCAAACCATTTCTGCCTGTGCAGTTTGAAGGAAGCAGGGAGAGAAAACAATCCCAAAGCACAGACATTCAGTGCAACAGACAACATCAACAGGAGTAGACCAAAGCCAAAGAGCAGCAATGACAAAGAATTAGAAAGAAAATCAGAGGCAATATAACATCTGGTTGCATCACATCGAGCCCGCTGCCTTTTCCATGCAGTTCAACTACCAAATGCTGCCCATCAGTTGCCTGCCTCCTCTTCTCCTACTCACAGTTGACAGCTAGCTGGCTCCCTGCTACAGAGGAGTGGTGGACCTGGGAGGAGCTGTCCAGCCCACCCGCTCAACATTCAAACCTCATCATCCTTTCTTGCCTCCCTTGTTGGCAGCTGCAGCAGCCTGGCTTTTTGTGGTGGGTAGCAGCAGCTCAGTCTTTCCCCATCGCTCACAATACATAAGTGCACGCACACGTGCACTTCACAGCAATGGTCTAGCTTTCAGGGTCAGGCAAGAAGATTTACATAGTGACTGCTGCTCCCAAAGAGATGACACTTGTCAAGTGGGGAAATAAGCCACTATAGCCAAAAAACCCCTCTAATTAAAGCTCTAAAAATCTAGATCCATCCCTCGCACACCATGACTGGACAAGCACTACCTACCTGAAAGCACAGCCAGAGTATAATATCTGCTGCTGGGCACCCCCATATTTGAAGATCGCAATAAAATTAAAAGGCTAACAGAAGAAAAACAAAATTACCAAGAAGGCTGAGGACTCATTATCAGTCCCAAAGTCAGACTGAAATGGGGTTAACAGAAGAAGTTCTAGCCTCAAACCCAGTGGTTCCTGTTCCTGCTGGTAAAGGTAGCAAATATTTTTAAAAGAAGCATAACTGGTTTCATTAAAAGAAAGTGTGTTGGGGGACACAGTTATGTAGGGAGCAGTCCTTTTAATTCTTGAGCTTACAGCAGGTACTCAACAGAGAAAGAAAAGTGCTTCTCTCATCATTATTACAGCTGCATCAAGAGTCAGAGGGCATATCATAGCACTCGAGAATACCTTAAGCCCTGCATGCTGCATGTTATTAACTCTCTGCCTGCAAGAGTTTCAAATCCTACAGACTGAAAAAGGAAGTACATTCTCTCTTTACCTTCCTCGGTGATGAGCATCCCACTCGCTCCTAGGCTGAAAGTGCCTCTCTTCTATACACGTGCATGAACAGCAGTGTTGCAACTTCTCTCTCTCCTATAATTTTATTAATATCAGCATACAGCAGGTCCCGACTCTCCAAAACTACTCTTGTCTTTATTTCTATCTGACAGCATAAGATTGATCCTTAGCAGTCTCTTTAATGCAACATAAGGAGTGACCAATTTCTTCTCAATATTCACCCAAACCAAGCGCTTACTAAGCTCAGTGAAATACAAAGCCGCAAAAAGCAAAAGAAGCTCATTTACTTTCATCATAAGCTGGGAACATTAGGCTTTATACAGTCGAAGTTGAGATCACAGCATCCATTAGGATGGGACTGCATTTGGCTAAAGGAATATGAAAACAGCAGCCAGAAATCTTTACCACGGTAGCCTCCGTGAGTATCACCACTGCTCTGCTGATGACTTTGGACTCAGTTATGCTTGTCCATCAGTACTCTGTATCCTGTCTTAGTTTGCTCATTCCTGAAAGGAGATGGATTAGATCACATGTGTGCAAGGAATGTTGCTTTTAATATCTCTTTCTTTAGGGCCTGGGTTACTAATTACCTTTATTATATGCTCAAAGCACAGGCTATATTGCTCCAATTCCCATTAAATTTTCTGAATTTACCTATATGAATATAATTCTACACTTGTAAACACACTCATTTTCTCAACAACAGCACATGGCATGTTCCTTGCAGGTACAGAAACTCAGCAGGAGTCAGGTTCATTATGCAGGAAAGAAAAGCCCGCTCCCAAGGCTCCTGCCGCAAAGCAAGCACAGATGGCCGTAGCACCAGGACTGGGTCACGGGCAGGTGGCTCAGTCAGGATTCAGTGCGGTGCTCGGTTACTGGCGCTGCTGGTTACACTGCCCAGTGGCAACACCAACCTCTGCTGCTGGTTTTCTCCCTAGGTGACTGTTCCAGTGGCAGCAGAAGAGAGTTAGACTGGGTCAGACCACACTTTGTTCTAGGTCCGTGGATTCTCTTTAGCTTATGAGCATGGTGGCTGTATATAGTTCAAACAGCCCTGCAAAAAGATGCCTCTTACACCTCCTGTAAAGTTTCAGTATCTACATATGCTCATCAATGCTTGCTTTAAAACGTATGCTCAATCTACATACATACTTTATTGATCAGACTTTAGACATTAACTACTCATGTAAACTTTCCAAGACTGCATTAACTTTAGGAGTTCAATGCCACTGAACTGCTGATATGTGAATTATCATTTAAATTAATCCACCAACAAAATGTGTGCACTGGGGCTGATCTAGAACACCTGCAAGCTACTGTCCGCCTATTGGTAAGAGTTCCAGAGAATAAAACACTATATTGTAATAAATGAGATCTTAACTAGAACCTGTATTTGTTTAGTTTGTGGACAGAGCTATAAAAAAAACCAACCAAACAGTTTGTACTTCTAGGTTCACTATAGCTGTAGGATTCTAGAGCTTCTGCTACATGAATTTTATTAAAAAAAGAAATTCAGGAGCCCAGTGATTGTTTAAGTACAGAGATGATAAAATAACATCTCCCCCACCTCAGAATCACAGAACTTCATCTCCTATCTTTTACTAATTAAAAAGTAATTCTAGCACTTCATTTTCATACTCAGATTTCTTCACTAAGGACTAATTTAATGAGGTAATTACAAACTGTTTTCCTGCTTAACAGGAATACTTTCCACGGATATATGGGCAAGCTATGAGTAAACTTTCTACGGACATGTCATGAGTATTTTACTCTTCCACTTTCTAAGTGGTCAAAAATATTCAGTGGAAGAGATTGATCAATAACTGAGGTTAGTTTATGTTATTTTGCAACAAACCCTCAATCCAATATCATTATGCCAGAAAAACTCTTGCTATGGATGCAAATAAGTCAAGCTGACAAAGTCCTTTTCTGTGTCATGCATGAGGGAAGGCAATAATGCCTGCAGAAACCTTTCTTCTGTAGCGTAGGCCAGCGCTAAGCTATGTAAGCAAAAGAGGCTTTGAGTAACTCCCTAGCTAAAGCAAAGCTGTAGCACTGGCAGCACACTAATACACCTGACAAGACTACTGATTTTAGTTCCTGTGGGACACGCCATTAATTCTTACTAAAAATCTTGAGAACAGGAGAAAGTGAAATATTAACCTCTGGAACATGCAGAGCAGCATGTGCTTTATTGAAGAGTCTCCCCAAATCCAGTAGAAGTTCAACTTTTAACTGGATCCATAACTGGAAGATCATTTCCCATTCAGGTCAGACATGGAAGAAATCTCCTAAGATACACTGCACTTATGACACAATTCCTAGTATCTTGGACTGAAATCCAACCGTAACAGCATGAAGCAGCGGAAAAATACCCATCAGACCTTGCTCACATTCAAAAATAAGCTGCAACACCAACTGTTTGTTCAGGACTGATCTTCATTTGATCAGTCCCCAGCCTCAAACTCAGCTGAGAGTGGTTGGGAATAAGGTCTGTTCTGGATATTTCCTTCATCTCCTCACCTGAAATGACTCCTAAGAGAAAGTAGGGGGGCATTTCATAGCCATCTGCAACAGTTTAGCTGGCAAACTAAGACACACTTTTGACATAACCTATATATGCCCTGTGCAGTCTTCCATGGTTTGGTTTTTTACACTCATTCCCTTGTCAGCTTGACAGGAACATATAAAGATATCAAGAACAAAATAAGAAAAAAATTGGTAAATGTTACTGGTAAAGAAGAAAATTTCCCAGAGAAACAAGGTTGCAGTAAATCCAGGAACACCTAATATTCTCCAGTGAGAACATCAATCAGTTGTGACTCTTACACTGTACTGAAAACATAGCCTCTCCCTGCTAGGAGGAAGAGCAACAAAAAAGAGATGGAGCAATAGGTAGGATGTCCCTCTTGTCTATTGCTCTACCAGTGGCAGGCTGCATGAAGTTGACCGAGTCATGTCACATCTGTGTCTCAGTTGCAGCATTTGAAGGAAGAAGATAATGACATATACTCTCTTTGGTACCGTATTTCAGCTGACGGTTTGAAAGAAGACAAAATCTCTGAGGTTGTATTGAAAAAGTGAACCAAACTCTTCAAAGGGTCTTATGAGCTAATACTATTCATCATTGTGAATTACACTTTTAGTACGTGTATTTACTAAATACAAGGTCACAGTGCATTAAACACTGTACCATTAGATTTTCTGTGCAAGATCCTTCTCACTCATAAGAATCAAAATATAAAAAAAGAACATGAGACACTACGCAAATACACTCCAAAATCAGCGATATTCATTTGTCATGTCAAACTGACTGGGACATTGTGATCTGAGTTTCTCCTGGGAGCTCTCAGTCTGAGATATTCTACTTTTATGGTGATTAGGAAGTGGGGAAAGTTCAGGGAATTCAGTCAAAAGAGTATTAAATAGAAACAAACTCAGAGACTACAGGGACGGCTAGGTAGTTTGTTCTTCTACACCTAAATTCGTTCAGATGAATTAATCTTAAAATGTTCACATTGTGTTACTGCACAACAGGATGCTTTCTTCTCTGCATGCTGCGCCTGTATCACAAACATTCACCTCTGACCTCTCATCTCCCATGACTTACAGACACTGCATAGAAGCCTGCGCCCTGTCTCTTCTTTGCTCCCTGGCTCTCAGTACGGGCATATTCCATCTTGGAATTACTGCCTTGCCTTTGGTTTACAGAACAAATATTCCTCTCTTCTCCCATCCTTGCTAAATGATTCCCTAGAAAAGCCCCTAGCAAAATCAACCAAATCACGTACCTTCTCCAGAGAGACTGACATTCATCACTTTGCTAAATGTTAGTGTTGGGGCCATGAGCCACAGAAGACTGACATGCCTAGTTTGACGTAAGTAGTATTATAGATTCTCTCCTACACTCATGTGCATGGTAAATCTCACTCCAGCAGTACTGAGTAGTAGTTCCTGAGAAAAGAGGCTGGCATGATCCATTCTTTTATGGTTATAGGACAGTCTGCACGTGTAAAGATACAGACAAGCAAAGCAAGGCACGCACAATGCCACTCCTTTCTGGCAGCACAGCAGAGGTCTGGCAGGGCAACAGAAGTTCCTCTAGTAAGATAAAAACGTTTGTTTAAAAACATTCCTCCTCAAAATCACAGAATCACAGAATGGTAGGGGTTGGAAGGGACCTCTGTGGGTCATCTAGTTCAAACCCCCTGCTGAAGCTGGGTCACCTACAGCAGGCTGCATAGAACCTTGTCCAGGCAGGTCTTGAATATCTCCAGAGAAGGAGACTCCACAACCTCCCTGGGCAGCCTGTTCCAAGGCTCTGTCACCCTCAGAGTGAAGAATTTCTTCCTCATGTTCAGACGGAACTTCCTGTGCTTCATTTTGTGCCCATTGCCCCTTGTTCTGTCGCTGGGCACCACTGAAAAGAGTCTGGCCCCATCCTCCTGACACCCACCCTTGAGATATTTATAAGCATTTATTAGGTCCCCTCACAGCCTTCTCTTCTTCAGGCTAAACAAGCCCAGCTCCCTCAGCATTTCCTCACAAGGAGAGATGCTCCAGTCCCCTCACCATCCTCGCAGCCCTCCACTGGACTCTCTCTAGTAGCTCTTCATCTTTCTTGAACTGGGGAGCCCAGAACTGGACACAGTACTCCAGATGGGGCCTCACTAGGGCAGAGTAGAGGCGAAGGAGAACCTCCCTCGACCTGCTGGCCACACTCCTCTTGATGCACCCCAGGATGCCATTGGCCTTCTTGGCAGTCAGGGCACACTGCTGGCTCATGGTCAACTTGTCAATCCACCAGCACTCCCAGGTCCCTCTCCACAGAGCTGCTCTCCAGCAGGTCTGCCCCAAGCCTGTACTGGTGCATAGGGTTGCTCCTCCCCAGATGCAGGACCTTGCACTAGTCCACGTTGAATTTCATCAGGTGACGGCGAAGGGCTCTGGAGCAGAAGCTTATGCCAAGGGACCCTTTCTGAAGTGGCAAAACTGCAGTGGCGAGGCGGCAAAAGCACCGGGAAAGAAAGATAAATTGTTCTGGAGGTACTCTGAAGGAAGGCTGGTGTATTTCCTATCGTGGAGGAAACCAGATATAGAGATGGGCAAGGAGGAGCCCAGAAGCACATTTGAGGCTAAACAGCAGAAATGTTTTGTGTTTTTCTCTTTTTTTCAGAGGGTGTCAAAGAAGGAATGATAGTACTTTAAGATTCAGTGAATGGATAAAGAGGGAGAAGCACTGCCTGAATGCGGAAAGGGAAAAGGATCCATTAATAGTTTTTAGAGACACCTATAAGGCCAAAAGGAGGTAGGACAAGAAAGGTAATGACAAACAGCTACGTTTTGCATGTACTGGAGAGTCTCGGGGATGAGGTTCCAATAATCAGGGACGGAGATGGAGCGTGGCTGAGTGGGAGATTTAGCTGTGTAGGCAAAGAGGGAAAACTGGATTTCAGTCCCTGATCGCTAGGGAAGGGAGAGTCTCAGACTATTTCCTAGGGTCTACTAGGGAGCCAGCCATTCAGTTTTGATTACTTGGAGCAGTACTTATATAGTACAGATGGAGGTGCTTTACAAGAGCCTAAGGTGGTCCCTAGAGAATAGATTTGCATGAGAGAATTTATGAAATCTTCACATTTTTCTGTCAATGCTTTATTAAAATCTTAATTCTGAAAAATGTTGATTGGTACTAACAGCTTGATGGAAACAGTGAGGTTTGCATATGGGCAGAATATGGCAGAAATTAATGCAGGGGTCAGGCACCATCTGGCCATGATGGGAGAGAGCTGTGAAAGCTCAGATCATTTCTGTCTGCAATTTAACTGCTAGGAGCCAGATTTCCAAATGGTTCATGAGTGTGCCCAGTTGCTGTATGTACATCTTGGATGCTATCTCTAAGCCAGGTCTTTTTCAGGGCTATTTGCATATATAATGATGATGTGATTTCTGTTTGGGGATGATTTTTTCTGGTTGGAGCGTCACACTGGGGAGGAGGCTGAAGGTGCAGATAGAAGGCCTGAAACACAGAGGCAGAGAAAAACAGCCCGAATGTGAAGAGGGCAGACGGAGGAAGTTGTAGTTTTAAGAGGCCCTCCCTAACAGGGAGACCGGATAGCCCAAAAGCATTTGGGTGCCTGAGATCCCCTTCCAGAGCAGCAATTTAACAGAGCCCCAAGAATGCATAAGAGGCCATGGCGAGTCAGGAAGCAACAGTGTGAGGAATTTCACTGATGCACTGTGGAAGAGGAAGTTACCACAGGAATGGCATTAATTGCCCACACATGTTGGTCCAACACTGCTGCTCCAGCTGTTTTATTGTCTTTGGACCAGTCTGTTTCCTGTCTGTATTACTCAGTGAATTTAATATTTGAAAAAGAAAGGGAGGGGCTAGTGATACTGCGTAGAAGCAGACAAAGCACAGCCAAAGGCTGAATATGATTTCTCTCCTCAGAATATGTCTTGTTCTTAATCTTGGTCTCCCATTACTGTTCTCTGCCAGAGCATCCCAAATTGTCCTGGTGATGACAACCCTGATTCCTAAACTTCCAGATCCAGAGACCTGTAAAATTTTTGGTTGCTCCTCATTCTTAGATTTCGAATTGCATTACTGCTGCAGTGGTGGATCTGCCTAGTGCTGCAGCTCTGGACTGTGTGTATTGAGACTCAAGAATGTCTGTGCATTTTCTTTGTGCATCTGCAGAGCATCCAGTACAAGGCCTTCGTCATGTTTTGGAGTGCCCTTGTTGTAGAGGCATAACAACAGTGGCTTGGGAGACACAACAACGGAGGCATTAGCTGACATTTTGAGCAGCTCCTGCTGAAATTCATGAAGGGAATAAGAAAAAACATATTTGTGGAAAGGTTTAATTTGGAGGTGGGAATAGAGACACTTCGAAACTGAGAGCAAGGTGATACAGGGCAAGGTACTGAGAGAATCCTGCATAGACCAGTGGACAGGGAGAGGAAGATGACTCTTTTCTCATCAAGTAATGCTTATAAACTTAGTTCCTGGGCTGGTTTGTATTCGGTATTTCTATAGTAGCTCAGAGTCAGAAGTTGTTGTTTATTTGGGCACCAGAACAGTTCCCAGGCTGCCCTGCTGACTGCCAACACATGTGGGATGCTTGGGCATGAATTCTACAAGGCCCTGTGGTACATAGTTAATAATACCTTGCGCTTTCTGATATGAGTGTGGGGCATGACATGAAACCAAGGTGAGCAAGAGGCTCTCCGAACTGAGCAGCTGAAAGCTGAAGCACCTTGCCCATCTATCTCTGGGCTTTTTGACAGCACTGAAAAAGAAGCAACCTGGGTGTGCTGGTGGACGACAAGTTGACCACGAGCCAGCAGTGTGCCCTGGTTGCCAAGAAGGCCAACGGGATCCTGCGATGCATTAAGAGGAGTGTTGTCAGTAGGTCGAGAGAGGTTCTCCTTCGCCTCTACTCTGCCCTAGTGAGGCCCCATCTGGAGTACTCTGTCCAGTTCTGGGCTCCCCACCTCAAGAAAGATGAGGAGCTACTGAAGAGAGTCCAGCGGAGGGCTACAAGGATAGTGAGGGGACTGGAACATCTCTCCTACGAGGAGAGGCTGAGGGAGCTGGGCTCGTTTAGCCTGAAGAAGAGAAGGCTAAGAGGGGATCTTACAAATGCTTATAAATATCTCAAGGGTGGGTGTCAGGAGGATGGGGCCAAGCTCTTTTCAGTGGTGACCAGCGACAGAACAAGGGGCAATGGGCACAAAATGAAGCACAGGAAGTTCCAACTGAACATGAGGAAGAACTTCTTCCCTCTGAGGGTGACGGAGCACTGGAACAGGCTGCCCAGGGAGGTTGTGGAGTCTCCTTCTCTGGAGATATTCAAGACCTGC
>Ga0065711_1034469_pt1 | contig 23718 bp, 18 predicted proteins | sample Hoacrofraction12_FD_59098 | JGI IMG/M metagenome (GOLD analysis project Ga0065711, IMG submission 59098) | Hoatzin crop microbial communities from Cojedes, Venezuela - Epithelial fraction 12 v2 (version 2) | ecosystem: Host-associated > Birds > Digestive system > Esophagus > Crop | place...
TTTTTTTTTTTCTCCCCTGTTGCATCCGGAGAACCTGAACAGCAGGAGAGAACCCAGGAGGCGAGAGCCCAGCTGCCGCTGGGGTGATGAGTGGCCTCTCAGGCTGGAAAGGTTGTTCCTAATCCAATGGAGGAGGGAAGAGGCTGGTTTTGGCTGCGCTTCGGGTGGCACTCAACACAGGCTCTGCCTAATAAAAGCACAATGTGTCCCCAGGCCCACGTACCGAGCCTGCTGGCAAGGGAGGCTGCCTGCTGCCTCCCTGCCCAGTGCCATGCTGGAAGCCAGGAGACCAGCTGGCATCGCAGGCGGCAGCACTCAGGGAGGGCGGAAGAAATGCCAGAACTGGTAATAACAGCCTCAGGTAAAGGGAGAGAGGGGAAAGGGGACCGATCTGCCAGCCAGCACCGATTCTTGTTATGCAGAGCAGCAACAGCTGCCAAGAAGCCTCCCCTGAGCTCCCCAGCACAGCACCAGTAAACCAGCTGCCTTTGGCCCTGAGCAGGAGAATGGTGGGAGAAATACTCCCCTTTATATGCTCTCGCAAAACAGGGGAGAACCCTCTTGAACCAGCCTTGACAGCATCAGCTCCTGCCTGCTACAGAACTCCGAGAGCTGAGGATGCTGAAAAGAAAAAAAGAAAAAAAAAAAAGTAAAGCAAACCGATGATGCATGCAGACAGCATGGCAGAGAAGGGCTGGTGAAGGGGGCTGTTACTGGAAAGAGACAGCCAGAAAGCTCTCCTGTGCTCCCCAGGCAGCCGGGGCACCCACGGGCACCTCCCCAGCCCCTCTCCAGTCCTGTCCTCTGCTGCGCTGCGGCTGGCAGGCAGAACTCCGTGTGGATCAAGAGCCAGGTAAACAAGGACCATCAGCCTGTTACGAGCCTCATTCATAGTGATTGTAACTCACCTACCAACACCAGCCACAAAACGCGTTTTGTATTATTCCCTTTCTTTAAATTCAGCATTTACTTGTCTTTTCTTCCTCCATCCCAACGAGTGATGCTCGGGCAGGCTGTGTTCAGCTCAACAGCGCGCCCACCAGACCAGCACCCACATCACCAGCATCCAGCAAAGAGCTCCCACCGCCCCTGCCTGCACCCCTCCTGCCTGGGCTGGTATCTGCCCGCTGCCCTGATCCTGCACCCCTCGCACACCAAGGGCAAGCAAAGGTGACCACACCTGGCCACAGCCTTCCTCTTGCTCATTTAGACCTAAGGAACACAATTTTTCCTTCCTGTTTATGTAAGTGCACAAAATACTCCTAGATTTCCAAAGCTTTAACGAAGCTGAGCTGCAGCTCAGACCCTTCCACAGGGTCTTCTGTGAGACTCCCAGGTCCCTGCTCCCTGCCGCCTCTGCAGCAGCCAAGGGCTGTCAGCATCTCGCTGCGTGCAGACCCTGGAGTTTACGTGCAAACTGAAACACCCTTCAACTGCTTCTCAGTTATGCAAAATTTATTTCTCCTACAAGACTCCAGGTAACGCCAGATCCACAGCTGCATCATGTACACCCTAGACAAAACCGAACGGCAGACCACAAAAATCCAGTCGAAATTTCAGTGCTGGTTTCATCAAACTCCCCAGCGAAGAGGGATGTGCTTGAGGCTGGAGAACAAGCATTAGGTGATCTGTGACAGCACTTCAACATTCTGGGGCTCCGTAGCCTGTTCAGCCCAGCGGTGCCACACCACAGCACAAAATGCCACTTCAGTCTAGCTTTTTCTCCTTTTTATCTCAGCTGAGACCATTTCATTAAATAAAGAAAAAACAGGCATTCCCTGTTGGCTTCTCCACCAATATTCTCAAAAGGAGTTAGAGACTGTTTAATAAATCCTGGAAAAAATCACAAATTGTCTCATGCACATGGATACATACTGCCAAATCCAACATTAAAAACAAATCCAATTTTTTCCCCGTTTTCCATGACATGAGTTTAGCTCCAGTACCATGAGGACAGGTATCAGGAAACTGCAGAGAGACACTCCACTTCCCCAAAACAATTTTCTAGGCAACCTAAACATAATGGCAGACTGCAGGCCTGCAGTGCATGGGGACAGCTTTCAAGAGAGTTTCTAAGGGGACCTCAGTTCTCCAAACGGTGTCCGGGTGCAAACTCAGAGAAACGACAGCTCCTGGCGAAAAACATGCTAATATTGTACAGGAAAGGAAAAAAAGCGGCATTCCGCATCCTGAATACCATACCCTGCCCTTCCTGTAGCATTAAGAGGCAGGACCATCGGCATCGCATAAACTGCTGGGAAGGTGAAGGACAAAGAAATGGCATCTGCAGGAATCCGAGATCAGAACATACCAAAACTAACACAGCCCATGCTCCTGGGGAGGAGGGATACAAAAGCCAAGTAAACAACTCATTAGTCACACTGATTCTCACCCTCTGTCTGTTGTCAAAGGATGTAAGCACTTCCACATCAAATAAAGGCCAGGGATTTTCTCCTTCACCCCTCCTCTCCCTCCCTCGAGGATCAGAGCTCTTCAGGTGAGCCTGGAGTGCCCACAGTGATGATTATGGGAAGGACAGGAAGACATCATGGAGACACTAGGAAACACTCCAGGCAAAAAACCCTCTCAGGTCTCTGTGTTTTTAGTAGAAAACCCTTGATTTCCCCCCTTCGGTTCTGACCCTAATTTCACAGCATCACAGGATAATTCAAGTTGGAAGTGATCTTAGGAGCCCTCTGGTTCAAACTCCTCCTCAAAGCTGGGTCACCTCTGAGGTCAGGACGGGTTGGATACTTGGGGTTTTTTTGTTCCCAGCTGTTAAAAAAAAAAAAAAAAAAAGAAAACCCCCCAAAAAGGGACAGGAGGTTTGGAGGGAACTCACCACATGAATTTTGCAGAAACTGCATATACACACTCAGCTAATTTGCTGTGACTTTCAGAGATCCGTGTCACATGTTGGCCCTCTTTACATAAATGAAGAGAGATTTATGCCACTTTCAGCAACAAAGATGTTAAAGACTCTCTAAACTGTTACTCCTCTGAAAATTATTATAGAGCTAGGGTTTGGTTTTACCATGTATTTATAATAACTGGTACCAGTTTTTATACCACGTTCATCTGGACTGACAGCTGACACATCAACTTCAGGCCAAAGCTATTTGAAATGGCAGAGCTGCTGTATTTAATCCCCCCACTGGCACTCAGGCATAATGCAAAGCACAAGCAGACACCTAAAAACCAGCGCTAAGTCTACCAGGTCTGCGATATTCAAAGGAATTCAAGGGTAACAGGCACTCACTTGCCATTACAGTTCAATAGCAAACAGCAGCCTAACTCCCACCAGGGTGACGGGAAGTCCCCACCAGCAAATCCCACGGCACTTCTTTGTCTCTAATGATGCTCCCAGTGGTTCCTACAGCCGATTCCCCAGGGAACTCCAGGCACCTCAGCCTCTCTCCCTTTCTTCCCAGTGAAAGGCACTATGGTCAGTTTCAATTGCTTTTTTTAGTGCCTAGTAAGACTTCCCCAATTTGCGATGGGTTTTCCATACCGCAGGCTCAGTTGTTCATGGAGCTGATGGTTGGTGGTGGAAAGGCAACACCACTCGGCAGCTCCGGACCTGCCCGGACAGCGTGGCCCTTCGGCCTGAGCAGCCAGCACACCGCTGCCGCCGCTTCGTATGGAAAAGGCCTCTATAAGCTTCGAGGATCTGGGGACAGTTCCCAGCAGTTTCACTGGGAATGGAACTCTCCAATACCATGGAGAAACTGGGCCTTCACATCTCAGTGCGCACGCAGCTGATTCCACGGCGGGAACTGAATTTGGTACCAGGTCTCAAAAAACACCGGGAAAAATATTTTGACCCTGAAGCTACGAAGGAAAGAGGAGCCTAATCAATTTCCCAGTTGACTGAATAAGGCAGGAAATCAATCTGAGAATTTTAATACTGCTATTTACTTTTAACGAGCCCAGCCACGTGAAAAAGCAGCAGCTGCATTCCTTAGGCAAACAAGAACCTTCATGAATAAGAGGTCTTTTCACAAAAAGCAGATGAGCAATTAGATCGTAACAGATCCTACGTTCATTAGTCTCATCCACTTTTGGTGCATTTTTTTTGTTACAAGACAGAGAACAGAAAGACTGCAAAGCCTATGATGAATAAGGTCTGCAATATAACTCTTCTTCACGTCTGTACTTTGGATTTTTGATCATGATAAAATTACTGGAAATGCCGTTATTCTGCACGTTTCTGTTCTTCGTTTAGTTGTTGGCTTAGGTAAAACAACACAATTCAGTTTTTGCCTCATAATTCTTTAGAGAAGTTTGGTCTAGAGATTTTGGACCAAATTCTTGGCCAGGACAAAATTTACATTTATTCCACTGAAACCGCTTTATCATAAAGCTCCATAATGGTTGCAACTCATTTATTTCATACTTGTCTTAAAGCTCCACGTTTTGAGGCCACATGATAATGCAGCTGTCTCTTCTTTTATTAAAGCCCAGCAAACACACTATTTTTCACACTGGTGTTATCAAAGAAAAGATTTTAAAAACATCTCAAGCTCAGACACTGCCACTGATACCACTGTAACATCAAGTTCACAGCATGCCCCTAGGTTGAAATAATCTAAAAATTTAACCTGGCTATGTTATCAGTTGTATTGGCTTTAAAGAACACGGCTTCTAAACTCTTTCTGGCATGCTGTTTTTTAATGCATATCCACAAGAGAGACTTAAAAATAGGTCTGACTTGAAATCATAACTTGTCTGTGCATTAAATATCCACAGTCTCACCTTGGCAGGGCACACTGCCTGACAGCTGTCTGCTTCTGCTTAATATTAATTTATTTAGGTATGAAATCCCTATTAAATTGTCTTTGCGCTAAGCTTTGAAGCTTTAGATGGTCAATTACAGACACACACATGGTCCAACAGGTATTCTGCTAACAACGAACACATGTTTTATTGACCTACTTCTTTTCCAGCTCATTAAACACAGCTGCACTCAAATGATCAAGAGAAAATAACCATAAAACCCCAAGAACACCCTTCCTACAAAGGACTGCGGGGAGCGTGACCAGCTGCCGGCTCAGGGCACCTCTCTCACAGGGGCTTGCCTGTCCGCTGACAACAACGGCGGGGAAGCATGGGGAAAACACGCATCCTCTTTATTCCCATCCTGGGTGCGGGTGTACCTGGAGAGGGCTGCAACTGTTTCCCCCCACCCCATAATATCCAGGAGACGGATCTGGCCAGCAGGCTGAAGGCAAAAACAAAAAACAAAAAAAAAAACGCGGTCAGCGGGCAATGATCCTGCTTCAATGTTTGCTGGAGAAACGGAAACCCCATAAAGTTACAGAGCCAAACAGCGTTTCCCAAGAGTCGGCACACGACGAAACCAGCTCCCCTTTCTGCCGCCAGCCAGCACGTCCCCATGCTTCTCTTGCCCGCTGTCCCAATTTGCACCCCACATGTAAAAAAAAATGCAGTTAGGCTTCCTGTCCTTCCCTCCAGAAGACAGAAACAGTTAGCACTAACCCTGAAAAAAACTGTCTTTGGCACATAAATCCACTCCCTTTGAAACAAAAGGGGACATTAACACATCAAAACTATTCTTCTGAGCTCTCCGTTACCACAGACAGACATTATGGTGCTGATTAACTCTGCTTCATATTTTATGGATGTTTTTTGGTTTTGTTTTTGAAACTACAATTTTGCTTTGAAATAAACATTAAACCAAAGACCTTGGCAAACAGTTGGTTTTGTCTCCAGCTTTTGGCCGGTCTTTTAGATGCAACACAAAGGAGTGTGCTCTGGACTTTGGCTAATACTGAGTAGCAGAAGGGCACAACTCTTGTTACAAAAGCCAGAAGGGAGAGGTCACTTATAAAACACTCCCAAGTCTCCTCCTGAACTCCCCAGTTTTATGTGGTAGTTTCCCAACAACAAACCAGATCCATCACTTCTTACTCATAGAAGCTGAGGAGATCAAAACTCAAAGTAAGTGGCAGAGGAATACGAACAGCCAATATACAGAATGGCTAGAGCAGCAAAAATTAAGGTAAAGCACCTGTTTCAAATCAATTTCAATTTCAATTGCATGACAATCTTACCCTTCAATAGACTATGCTGCTTACTGATTAATGCAGGAAAAAATATGGGCATCACTGCAAGAGTGAGCATCTAAGAGAAGCCTCATATCTGACACAGAGATACTTGTTCTCCCCTGAGCTCAAAACACAGGGAAATAGTTGCTAATTTCTGACTGCAGTTTGAGTATTAGCACCGCCATTTTTATCCATTTTTAGTCAGGTTGGCAGGAATTATATACACTGATGTCTGCTTCTTGAAGTCTTTAAAAAGAAAACAGTAAAAATCGTGAAGTTGCACATTCCCCAACTTTTGCATCGTAAGCATAGGAAGTTTCAGGGTGTGATCAAATATTTTGAAATGGATGCACTTTTTAATCGTTTGCTAAATGCTCTGTGAACATATAACTCCTGTGAAAACAGCCTGCATAAAAGCTAAATGGAAAACTGTGCATCAAAGCCAGAAAAAAGCACAATTATCAAACAAGCATGTGCCTTCATCCCTTCAGCCAAGCGCCTTCCTTAAGCGCACGGAACATATTTGGATGCAGCTTCCTTTCTTCTGCACCCACTTCTCTCTGCTATGAGCAACACTGGTCCTACCCTTAAGCCTGAATTCATCACCGTCTCCTTGTATCTAGCCTTTACTACAGTTTTCTTCATCTCTAGTCCCACAGCTTCTGCAGACCCTGCCTCTGCTTCGGTGCAACTCCCTGCAGTGCCCTCCCACCCCCTCGCTTCACGCGCTGCAGCTCTGCACCCGTCCCATCCCACCGCTCCAGACAGAACGCCGCTTCCCCACACACAGCAGGAAAAAAGTGACGCTGCGTTTTAAAAACGCCTTCCTGCATTCATTTTCACCTTCAGTTCAGAACTGCCTGTTTTTAATGCAGAAGCCTTTCTTAGGACCTTTGTCCCTCTCCCGTTGCTGCTGTGCTGTAATGGCAAGTTCCTCTGCACACAAGACAGCTTCTCTGCAGTTCTTGCCATCAGCAACAACTATCCTGCAATTCTCAATATCAATTAAAAGAAAAAAAAATATCTCTGTTCATCCTCGCCAAATATACTGGTTTCCCTATGCGTCATGTATTTGTTAACGTGGAATACATTCAATGACTTTTAAAGGCACACAGGTTTCTTTGATTCTTCTGTGGCGGACCCTAAACAAATACAGCCAAAACACATTTATTTTTGTACAATTTACGTTCCAGCTCTAGACCAAACTTCCAAGGGACACTCAAAGAATCTCAGCAGGTGACAGCTGGAAGTCTTCCTATTAAAATAAAAACAGCTTCCATACCAGCACCAAGGCTTATCCCCTCTACTGCCCCACCAAAAATTTACACCCAAAGGAAAGTTTTCTATAGTATCTGGGGAGGCAGAACAAGATACTCCATGGAATCTCCTCTAGCAGTTTGGCTACGGCCAATATAATTTATGTGTAAGGCAACTGGGTGCTCCTGTGATGAATGCCAGAAAAAGACAGACAATCTTCCCTGGTTTCTCAATAAATATTTAACAGCAGATGCTGCTGAGGACATTTCATATTACTAAGACTTCATTACTTTCACACAACATGCTACAGGCCATTTTCTGCAATATATAAAGTATTATGCTAAACAATTAAAATGAGATTGTATTTTTCAAAATAAGCCAGACAGATACACTTGGTGATTCAGCTACATGATTTTACAGGGTGTGTTTGCATACTTTGTATCTTGCAAAATTTGATCATCCATAAACAGCTTCTCCCAGCCATTAGGATGCATTATTTATTCATACTTCTGCATCTATTTCAGGCTCTAACTCCATTACAAAACATACACAAAACATTTTTAATGTACTAAAGCAGCGCACACAACCTGGTCTCGACCCACAGACCACATTACCTGAGGAAAACACAGACCTCCCAAGGTCTCCTCCTGACATCAAACAACAACTAGCAGGACTCCTGTTTCGTGACTGCTGTTGCCGAGCGATCACCTCTTTCCCTGCGGACCTTCTGCCGAAGTGACAGCTCTGTATAACCCTGAGCTGGAGCTGCTTCACTACAAACAAGCTGTCTGCCAAAAGACCCCCTGCACAGGGTCTTCTGCTTTGAAACGTGCTCCTTTCCTTCCTTCTACTTCCCTGGAATCCACATCTATTATAACAACCTTACCAAAGCAAAGAATAAATCTGTGTGTGAGAGATATGGTCCAAACCATTCCAGTTTCATTGGTACCAGTAATTCCACTGACTTCAAAAAAACATTGCATTGAAGTTGCTGGAACAGTAAATATGGGGAAAATGCGACAGATTTGGCCATCATCCTGTTGTGTCAGAAATCTGCAGGCAATGAAACCCTGAGTATGGTGTGCAGATTTACACCAACATCAGTGGTACCTGAAAAGACAGGGATGGACAACCTTTTCACTCCATTTGTCACCTTAAAGATGTGCACTGTTTTAAACTTCTTTCCTAATGAATGAGCTCTAAATTAGAAGATATTAGAAAGAATAAAATCAGACAGGCATTACACAGGAAATTCTGTGCTTACATTAGCGTACAAAATAAAACCAGAACATCATTAACTGCCTTAATTAAAAGGTTATGTAATACTGCTGCATCTACTGTGGTTACGTTCAGAAATGAGAAAAAGTATTTTGAGATGAGAAAATTAGTAACAGAACTACAAAACCCTAGCACTCCAGAGCTGAAAAGCAAGCATTACTTGAAATACACTAATTGCAGATGACGTATAACAACATATTTTTTTACTTTGGTATCACACTGCCATGTGATTTAATCCCTTTTGCCATCTGCTTTAAACAAATGGCAGTGTTATTCCCAAGAGGAAAAAAAAATACTTCCCCTGTGATTCACTTCCACCAAGTATCCCACAGACACTGACGTCTTACGTCAGAACACAAAACTCGGTGTTCTGTGGTAGGAGGGGAGGCAAATTTGCCATCATCTGTTGCAGAGTTAAAAGTAAGATCTTACTTGTTCTAATAAATTGATGTGATTTTGAACTTGGGAGATGTCGTGCTGATGTTACTCGGCCTTGTGTTCTTGTATCTTTCCATTTCATTTTATTCTCATCATAACTTATGTTGAGCACTGAATGGGCTCTGTGCTCACGTATGCAGGCACCCATGTTAAGAGCAGAAGGGATACACTGAACACAGAAAGGGCAAATTGGAATTATTTGCATATTCTCAGTTTGGCATCTAGTCAATTAAAAAAGACAAAAAGTTTAAAGTAGCTCAAAACATCACATCTGCTCAGGAGGCTCCCTGACAAACTAGGACCTCAACAGTCATGTTTTCCTTTACTTCTAAAAGATTTCCCTACTTCCCTCTTCTCAAGAGCAACAGAAAGAATTTGCTCCCTGTGCATGGCAAACAGTGAAAAAATGGCATTATTAAAAATACTATGAAACACACCAGAAAAACTCAGAATAGGAAAAAAAGCATCTTCACATGCCATTCCGCAGGTGGTAAGGAGCTGGCCTCACAATGGTCACATATGAAGAACCGTGATGACCTTTATTTTGTGGGAGCTAGTCATTATTTAACAGGTCCCAAGCGATGAAAGCCATCTTATTCAATAAAGTCCTCAATGTGGGATACCATGGACCACCTCCAGCACTGGCAGCAATAGCCATGCTTATCTGAATAAGGCCCTGAGTTACTGACCTTCACCCCTTGCCAAAATCCTGTGCTGACTTGGAACCACAGGGAAACAGCTTGTGTATCTTCGGATGGCTTTTTAACACTGCAGTGCTAAGCATGTTTCACCTGTTTTTTATCACACTTGCATCTGCCTTATACTGTATACCTCTTCTGACAGCAACAAATTCATCTTACACAAAGACGAGAAAAGAGCCAGGGCCACACAGCACCATTCTCCACCTCCCCAATGCAAACATACGCAGGTACTTTTATGCAATGTCATTACGCTGTAACCAATTTTAAGGTAGACAAAAAACAATGTGTTGTTCTAAACCTCCTCTCAATTACCAATGGGAAACTACAACAAATGAATGGATCTACAGTTTCACGCATAGGTTCAATAGAGCAATCAGCATTAACACAATCTGCCTTAAGGATTACGAAGGGAATTTCTTATAAAGAATAAGGAAAAAAAGGAATTATAGGATGCTATACATTGTTTCTGGTGGTTTTGCTTTTTCTATTGCAAATTGAGTATTTTAAACTTCTCACAATCACTTTCTTTGATGAAAATCACTATAAATGGATTATTTTGCCAAAATCAAACTATCTCATTTGCTAACATGCGTATATGTACAAGCTTCTGTCCTTTAAAAAAGATTGAAATTACATTAGTCAAATAGAGCTCTATTTTTGCTCCCTAGTTTTGCATTTGGCTGTTTATGGAGATCACAGGTTTTTCTATGTTCCCCATAAAGATGTAAACTATATTTTTCACTACATCATGCATAAAGATCCTTAATGCTAACACTGCAAATGCCTGTGGAAAAAACCTTCCCACAATCAAGCTGCAGTGCAGTTTTCCAGATCTATCACTTTTCAACTCTATTCCTGTAGCTACAATATCTGAATTAAAAAAAAAAAATGAAAGGCGCTACCAACGACAATGCTGTTCAATTCAAAGCTTAAAAGAATTAAAATTGCACTGATTCCTGAAATCAAAGAGGTGAATCCATAGGTAAATCCTTAGGCATCACTTTGGCTAGTTAACCTGACCTGTCAATTAAATGCAAGAGTGATTTATTCAATTCTCAGTCTAGTCTGACACAAAACCTATACTTCCCCTGATTTCTAATTAGCCAAAGTACTTGTCTTCTTTCATGCAGATAATTTCATAACCATTAGTGTAAAGCATTAACACATTTTTCTTTCAATCATGTTTTCCTCCTGTTGACTGACACACCTTTTCCAGCGAGTGTACTTGTGCCAGTTTCAGCTTTGTGGGAACTTGCCCCAAGGTCTTCAGTAAAGTTCCCTCCCATACGCATAAAACAATGATATATAATCATGATGCTAGCTATGTGAAGAGACGTATGTCTTACTTTTGAAAATATGAATGGAAAATTATCCACTGGAGGAATGTAGCTGTTTTACAAAGCTAAATAGCGTAGTACTTTACATATGGTAGAATGCAGCATGATTAACTCCTTGACAACACGTTCAGGTGGTGCTCGTCATTAAACAATTTAAGGTTTTTTTGACAGACCACACTTCTTACAGCATGCTTAGTAATTCCAGGAAAATTAATCAAACCCAAGAAATTCCTTTTGTGTACACACAAAACTTACTCCATGCAAGATCTGATCCTGTATGTATCTGGTATGTGGCTATTTCCAGTAAACCATACTCCATATTTGTTTCTTAGTTCTACTTTGAATTATTACTTAGGAATATTTTTGAAAAATTACTATGAAACTTCATACATAGAGCCGGTTGAAAAACGCAGGAAAATGTCATGAGACATTCAGCCACATGAAAATATTAAAAGTTTCAGCTAACTTTCAAATTCTTTCTAGTCTTTGTCTCATTGCATCTCTGTTGGTTTTCCTTCACAGTGATTGGAACTGACTATACCCTGCAGAGGTGTCAGGAAATGGAGGCACAAGGTCAGAGACCTTCTTAAACTCTGCTGAACTCTCTGGGGAAAAAGCATGGCCAAAAAAACCCAACAAAAAGCAAATCAGCTTCCTTGTATGAAATGTTCCTACCGCTCAGCTTGATTCACATTGCTTACGAACCAGTGATTTACTTCATTTCCATGTGCAGAGCCATTTGCTGGGCCTTCAGATGCCATCTGTCTTTCAGGGGGAAGTTTCGCGTTCTTCTCATTCCCCACTCCCCATACAGTGGCTCCTGATGCATGACAGAAGCCAGCCTGAATCATGCAGACTCATGCACTGCACTATCCGAGCATAAAATACTTGTCACCCTCCGGACCACAAACGCAACTGTGGAGTGTGATGGCACATCTCTCTGGGGGGAGGCTCCCAGCTCTGCCTGCTGTAGCAACGCGCCAGGGGGGCTTCGCAGCACCATCACGATGCTGCAAGGAGCTGCTGTGCTCCTCTGCCAAAGGTGCCTTGTGACTCAGTCAAGGCAGAAGCTGCACATTTTACGGACGTGACTTAGCCAGAGGCACTTATATGAGCCTACTGCTCTACTTCTTGGGCAGGCTTTGTAGACAGTGCTGGTCCCCAGGCTGCGCTGTTGCCAGGGCAAGATACAAACGTCTACACAAGATGCAGTGACAGCAGCTGAACACAGAGCCGGCCCTTGTGGGTGAAGGGCATCTTTGCATACAGAAGCTCGACCAGCTTATCTGAGAATCAGTGCAATTAAACTGGTACAAGCCAGTTTAATTAAACCAGACGCTCTCATGTGGGCTCAGTAGAAAGTACCTGGTTAGCTTGCACCTGAATGTTTGCCAGTGCAAGCTAATCCACTTTCGAGAGGTTTAAACCCACATGTGTGTTCCTTTTCAAATTTGCACAAGCTTAGCTAACTTACTACTAAAATGACAACTTCAGTCAAACTAGAACAAGTTTCACCTGGCTAATTATTTAGGCATTTTTAGAAATATTAACCTCTTCTACTCATCAGCTTGGTTTGCTGATTTTGGTGATAAGATGAGCCTGCCCTACCTTTGATTACAAAATGCTATTTTGGCAATCCATGTACCAAGGACTAGTAAGGCTGTAGTGGATGCCTGCCTAATACACTGCAAGGAGTACTAAGGAGGCAGTTGTTTAATCAAGAACTTTTTTTTATTTTGACAACTTCAAGATTTGACCTTAGACAATCAAAAATCATTGTACCTGTGTATGATTTCTTTCAACTTCTGATCCTGCTGCCCACTGGCCTTTGCCGTGGCCTGACCTGCATGCAGCTGTTGTGAGAAGTCAAATCATTCTGCACTGCCAGCTGCAGAAAAAAGGGAGCCTGGGCACTGCTGCAGTGTTGACTTGCCATTTCTCACCTGAATTTCGTTTGTGCAGGATAACCAATCCCACCACATTACTTAATCTATTGCATCAAAAGCACATCGTTGCCCCCTAAGACTTATTGCTCCTGTGTTTTTACATGTTGCTCTACAGCTCTCACAATAATGAAAGAATGAAGACACCAAGTCAGATCAAAACTAGCATTGTGCAACATGAGAAATAAAACCCAGATAAAGTTTCTCACTAGCATGTTTTTAAGTCCAGGGAATTTTCACTGCAATGCAGTGCTCACACAGGTAGCCTCTTCCACTCATTTTAGTAGCTACTGTCAGTAACTGCCATCCAAACTACATATCTTTGAGGATTCTGGTAAAATACAATAAAGAAAGGTAATGCAGTAAGAGCTACTTTTACTAACACAGAAACTTATTGTCAGAGATCATATTATCCCTTAGAAGAGATGTAATTTTCTTTCCACAACTACAGAGTCTTTCAAGATATTTTCATTTCATTCCCAATGAAGAAAGAAGAGGGTGTTTGACCACAGACTATCATTTTAAGATGGTAAATCAAAAACTGTTATAACCAGAAATCATCAAGTAATGCATGTATGTTCTCAAACAGGCAATAAAAGGCACTTGAAACAGAAACAGCACCTTCAGCTCGCAAAAAAACCCCCAACAAGTAAAAAAGCACTGGGAAAGGATTTGGAGAGAACATTCTGAGTACTGTTATGCAGACACGAACTGGCTTTTGTGGTTTATTTCAAAAGTTTTCTGTATTTCTGTCCTGCTTGCTTTCTCACCTACTCTCAACAAGCTTGCAAAGTGGAATGCAACTGTTTTAGCAAAATCTGTTGTTTCCACTGCTACCAAGCTGTCTTTGTTCCTAGGACTATTGATTCTGAGAGACGGCAAACTGCCCATACTACTTGTTAATTAAATAAAGTGTTAATTACCATTATTAAAGGCATCCTTGTTGCTTTTGCAGGAAAAAGACATCTGCTGGTAAGGACCAGTGGACTTCCACAGTGCACTGGTTAATGTTGGCTGACAAGAAGTGTCCATTTCAAGGTCCACCTGATTTTCACTAGTCCTTGCTATATCAGAATTTGAGATGTTCAGACCATACACACCATCCTCATAAACGAGAGAAGAATCTGATCTGCTGAGACTGCTTAGAGACACACACACTACAGCTTCATTTAAGTAGAATGTATTTTCGCCATGTAATGTGTCCGACTGATTATGTCCCATTATCTGCAGAAGAGGAGGAGAAAAAAAAAAAACACAACAGAGAACAGAATTTTCACCTTAGTCCAGCACCAGAATCTTAGAATAACAATCATCAAGTCCAACTCCCTGCTCCTCACAGGACTACCCAAAACTACACCATATGACTGTAAGCATCATCTTGAAGAATCCTCATACCAGTACACATAAAATTAACTGCCAGACAGAATGGGGATTCATAGCAAATAGTCACTTGAGTTCCCAGAAGTTACCCTCAAAACATGTTAAACTGGATGTGGGTTCAGGAATAAACAGTGAGAACCTAGTATATTTTGCCTCAGCTCCTCTCAAAACACAGGAAAACTCAGTGATGATTGTGAAATAGCAAATATAGCAATTGCAAATAGCAAAGGGCCACTATCTGGGATGCACTGAGCTCTGATGACTGCTTTCAGAATGCTAGTATTTTGCCCCATGGCTCAACGAGGTACCACTTCATGTACGTAAATCTGTGTACACTGCAATCCAAAAATAACACTGTACCTCACGTAGACAGGTAACCACAGAGACCAGGACTGCAGTGGTCAAAATGGGGATGACAAACAGCATTCAGCAGCCTTGGCTCCCAGTGGCTGAATATGCAACTCCTGCAAAGACTCCATCCCTGGAGGTGTTTATCAAGGCTGAGCTCACAAAAAAGCAGGAGTAGCCGTGTGAGTTACTGCAAGGTTTAGCCATCCAAAACTAGCTAGATTCAGTGTAATGGTAAAGACACTGGGCTGGGAATACTGGCTGACTGGCAACCACTCTGCCAGCTCTGCAAGAAGTATGGTAGTGGGAAACACAGGACAAAGACAATTCCAAGGCCTGGAATGCATCCAGAGCCATGCAATTTACTTGAAATAAAAATGTAAGTTGTCTTACATGTGAAATATTAGATTAAGAACTACTACCCTTTGACATTCAGCTTTCCATTATTTTGCCTCTCCGTCTGTGCGATTCTGGCCATTCCTGCATCAGACTATCATCCTTCAGCTTGATCTCCTCAAAGTATTTCAGAAGCCCCATCCATTAAAGCTCATGGGCAAGTTTAGTTTTGGTTTTATCATCCACTTCTTAAGCACTGTCAAACAAGTCACAATTGTACCACAAGCTATACTAGCAAGAAGTGCCTTTGCTGTTTGGGCTGGGCAAGCATATATGGATAAGTCATGTTCACACGGTGTTCACAAAAGCCAGATGAAAACGAGGAGGTCAGAGGCCAATCCTTCAACCTCTCATGCAGGCATAGGCTTAGATGCTGAACAGCCACTGCCCGTTATGGGTCAGTTGCCAGCTGAAAAACTAGGGAGGTGATGGCCTGAAGAAAGGCTCTACAGATTTTGTTGTGAAAACGAAAATCTGAGGGGAAAAAAAAAAGCTGTTTGGGTTAGTGAGCTTTCAATATATGGAAAAGCAAGGCAAAATGTTTTGATTTTCAGGTGCTTTAGAGAACAGTAATGGAATCACGACAGTACCCACCAAAGAAGGGACTAGAGGCAGGTCACCTTGCAGGTGAGCACCAGACAGCTGAGTTGAGAGTCTGCCTCTATCCTTCACCCTCAACAAAAACTTCTTCATTTTTAGTATTAAATGCTTAAGCAGCTTCAGAGCCACTTCAAATTGCATGTACAGTCAGGGATGGAGCCACCCACCAACCTCTTACCCTAAGGGGCTGCTTGTTTCAAGGGAGCAGGATAGCAGGGTCTGACACATAGGGTTCATGGGAGTACGGCGTTTCCCACTCCTAGAGCAGCCACTATTCCTCACTGGAGCGAGTGCTGTTGTCCAAGAACAAGGACAGCAGCCAAAGACTTCACTAAAAGCTTTACGTGCTCCAAGCATTACAATAACTCATCTTTCCTACAAGTGGCAGGAGACACAACATATCTTGCAAACACAGAAGCAAAGCAGAATAAAACACAGATACTCGTAATTTCCATCTTCTCAATTTAATACCCATTACTCTGAGTTTGGCTTCTGCATGGCCCCCAGCTTAAAATCACAGAATGGCTGAGACTGGAAGAGACCTCCAAAGGTGAAATGGCCCAACTCCTCTGCTCAAGCAGGGCCACCCAGAGCAAGCTGCCCAGAACCATGTCCAAACAGCTTTTGAATATCTCCAAGACGGAGATGCCACAACCTCCCTGGGCAACCTGTGCCAGTGCTTGGTCACCCTCACAGGAAAAAAGCGCTTCCTGATGTTCAGAGAGAAGCTCATGTGTTTCTGTTTGTGCGCATTGCTGCTGGTCCTGTCACTGGGCACCACCGAAAAGAGCCTGGCTCCGTCCTCTTTACACTCTCCATTTAGGTATTTATATACATTAATAAGAACTCTCACCAGCCTTTTATTCTCCAGGCAGAACAGTCTCCGCCTTTCCTCGTAGGAGAAATACCCCAGTCCCTCAAACATCTTTGTGGCCCTTCACTGGACACCCATTCCTTGCTTTCACCTCCCCCACCCCACAGCTTTATGTCTCTCTTGTACTGGGGAGCCAAACAGGACACAGCACTCCAGGTGTGGCCAGAGTAGCGGGGAAGGATCACCTCCCTTGACCTACCAGCAATACTTTGCCTAATGCAGCCCAGTAGACAATCAGCCTTCTTTGTGGCCAGGTCACACTGTCGGCTTATGTTCAACTTGGTGTCCCCTAGGACCCACAGGTCTTTTTCTGCCAAGCTGCTTTCCATCTGCGTGGCCCCCAGCATATATTGATACATGAGGCTGTTCCTTCCCAGGGGCAGGACTTTGCACTTCCCCTGGTTAAACTTCACGAGGTTCAGGCAAAGCCCTTGGATATGCCTGAACTTCAGCTTCCCACATGCTCACTTGTTAGGTTACCAACCAAACAAACCCAGAAGCATTAGTCTATTTGTCAAGGAAACTCTCCCTAGGTCTGCAGTTGAGGATATAATTATGGCAGGGAACCACACACCTCGTAGCTCCCTGTGGATGACAACAGGCTACTTTGCCGACCGTGCTTCCAGTGCCAGAGGAGCTTCTTCTGCATTTCCACACTGTCTCTCTCTCTCTCCACCATTTTCTGTCCCTCCTGGAGCCTCTCCAGGCTCTGCTGGTACTCCTGGAGCTGCAGCACCAGCCCGTGTTGGCTCCTCTTGAGCAGCTCCTCCTGGTACCCACACTCCCGCTCCCGCTGCCCCAGCCGGCCCTCCCTCGCCTCCTGCTCCCGCTCCCGCTGCTCGCATTCACGCAGCCATCGCTGCTGCTCTTGCTGGAACTGCTGCTTCAGTTTGTGGATGTTGGCCAGCTCCACCCTTTGTTTTTCCAGATTCCGGTATTTTTCTTGTTCCAGGAGGATGTTTAGCCGAGAACCATGGCCTCGACCAGTCTTCTCATTCTCTTGCAGGAGTAACCTATGGAGCTCTCTGTGGCTGTCCTGGATAGCTAGTGCTGCCTAGACACCACAACAAAATCAGACACAAATGCGTAAATATTAGCATTAATCCATTTCTGTATTTTTACTTATAAGCATTATGCAAAAATGCTTCAACCTCCCAAAATACCAGCGCTTCATGCTTTTTGGGAAGTTATTCCTTATGCAAGCAGAGAAAAGTCCATGTTCATGTCTTTACCAAGAAACTTTTCTCAAAGCACTCAACCATTTCGAGCACTTTCAACACAGCTTCAGGTTTATGTTACAGCTGTGCATATGCACTTCAGTTACAGCTGGGGTCCTGTTCTGTCAGAGGATGTTAAGACACATACGAAAAATTATTTTTCATGGTTAAAGGGGGCATTAAGGCACTGGAAATGCTACACTCAATAAAGTATTCCTAACACAGATGTAGCTTGTACAGATAAAACCATACTGTTTCCAGCTCACTCCAAGTCTAAGGCTCTCATTGCTGATCTGCAACAGCACACCCCTACTAACATCACTCCTACAGGCACCTGCCAACATAGCCATGTCATCAGGACTGTACTGCTACATTCACCTGACTGAGATACCTGTGCTGGCAGAAATTTGCTGTATAGTACCGATCTCAGTTTTGATGTTTCAACAGTTTATTTTACAAGCAAGAGCGCTATATTCTGTCCTTCACAAGGATCTTGTGACATTGTTTGCATTAAAGATTGTGACATCCTCCAATAACACAAAAATAAATAGCTGGGATTAAGAAGAAAGAAAAGCAAGAAAGCCCTAAATCTGCTGAGGCACTTATTGCACAGCCTGTCTTCAAGAGCTGACATGGGAATCTACTTCAGAAGACATTCCCAGAGAATTCCCACAGCCCTGTTACCCCAGAAAGAGTTTTTAACTTTCTGCAATGTGCAGTTCCCACTTTTCTTCCTCCAGTATTGGGTCAGTTCCAGTGCTTTTAAAAAGGGTAAGGGCAGGATCCTCTGCTTATTTCTCTGCACCTATACTGCCAATTCATGGTCTGAATGATTAAGGCACAATCCCAAGTCTTATTTTATTGCTCTTCTGGTGTTAAGCTATCTGCTTTTCAATTTTTCAAAAATTTTGCCTGAATTACAAGCTTTTTATTTTGTTTTCACATTGCTTCAACCCAAGGCCCTACAGAACATACACAATAATATTATGGAGATTGAAGTATCTAAAATGGATTGAGTTTGCTACCTAAGTGGCAGAGGCTCTGTTTACTAGTAGCCACGAGAATATTCCAAACAAAATACTAAAATGTTTCAGTATTTTGAACTATAATTTCAGAAATCTGTACATGAAATGACATCAGTTCAGTTAGAGCCACTATTTTACTTCCCCCCTAGATTTCTGGACTGTACACACATGCTTTTTTGGGAGGGGTTTGATCTCCAACCAAACAACTATCACTCAGTTCTTTAAAGAAAGATTTATTCTACCACTGATGTAGAATAAAAATATGTTACATGAAAACTTATGCAACAGTCAATAGTTATAAGTATGCACTGACGTAATGTCTAAGAGCAGGGCAAGATGAAAACAAACCTTACAAAGTAAATTATATAAACTAATTACTCTACAAAGTTAGCAGTGGAATAGTCACCTGTATGCTGTACAAGAGACGGGTTAAGTTCTGGATTGCTTGTACAATCTAGAAGATAAAGACAAGGATTTTCAAAGGTTTGACCACTGTTACCTAAATAGTTACTACATTCTGTCTGGGGTTTAAATAAACTCACCTCTGTCCCTGTAGATCCTGGGAAACTCATACTTCCTCCCTAAAATAAACACACATTGCTTTAAAAACTAGTTTTTAACTTTAGAATTCTACCATCTAGGTAATTTTTTTTTTTTTAAACTAGTGGAGACATTCATATGGCTAATACATGCAGTGCTGAGTCAAACCTTTTTGTGGGTATGCGAAAAAAGGCACAAGCAATAACCTATGAAAACTAATAATTCATCAACACTGAGGTTTCCGTGGAAATCACTAGAGATTCTAAGCACAACTGTAAAAACAAAAATATTTCATCCACAATTTTATTCCTCTCATGACTAATGCTACACAGAAAAGACATTTCCATTCATTCTTTGTTTACTTGACAGTTTTGAAATACAGTAACCAGACTTCTGTGTATACAGCACAGTGGGTTTATATTACTTGCAGTAGGATGAAACAGCACAAGACTTCAAAAATAGAGATATTAATGTAGCAAGAAGCTAGCAGAAGTCACGTTAGTGGGTTATGGCGAATGCCTTAGATGTGCTGAGAGGTGCTGAGCAAAGGCTGCGTGCCCACTACAGTCCGCAAAATGCACCAGCGTGGTTACTATTGTCCACTGCAGTGAGGCTCAGCCACTTCACACTTTCCACCCTGCTCCTTTTTCCTAAGAAGCTTTCTAAATTTACAGGGTGAAGCCACCCATAATCCCTTCAGAAGAAGAACAGCTCCTCTGAGAAAGATACAGTGGAACAGTGGAGAAATAAAACACAATCCCTTCTGAGGCTACACTGAAAAGACTTCCTCTATGATTTTTCTCATGATTCTTTTTCAAATAAGCAGAGGAGGGTTTGGGGAATATTTGCTCACTCTCTGATTCTCCTGAGTTCTCTACTGAGTTTCATTTTCAACCACAGAGAGCAAAGCAGCTGCTCCATTTAGCTGTGATAACTGAAAATAAAGATGAAAAAGGCTAGGCCATGAAACACAGATCAACGCAGACAAGCCAGGGGGAAAGGGAGCACCAGCTGCAGCATTTCCTCCACTCCTCTCTCTCTCATTATCTCCCTTCAGTATTTCCCTCCATTCGCTCTCCACATCTTCATCTCCTCCTCCGCTTCTTACTGCTCCCACAAGCCACATAAATGCTCGGCTCTGCTGTGAGAAGCAGAGGACTTTGCATGGATGCCTCTCTGCAGCACAAGGACTGACATAGGGGAGCTCCACTTTCCCTCTGCTGGGTGGCCAGGATGAGCAGTGGGCAAGGAGGAAGAGAAGGGCCAAGAATGAGAGAGAGGAGGAGATGCTGGCAGGGTGAGGAAGAGTGAGTGTACAAAGGAGAGCCCACATGCTGAACAAGAGTAGGGTTTCTTTCATGTTTTGAAGCCCTTTATAATTTAATAAAGAAGGTGTACAGGGAGGTTGGAGGCTTAGCTGGCTTTGGCACAGCCACGGGGTAGCAAGTGGCCAGCCCAAATGCCTGTGGTCTCCTCACTGCAGCACCACTTGCGTGATGGTGGATGAGCCCAAGGCAGGTTTAGTCAAGCTAGCCATGGTGACAACAGCATTGCAGCCGCACCGCAACCGCTTCAGCGCGAGCCCTGGAAGTCCAGCTAGGTCCAAAGATGCTTAACCCGTGCTGTGGGTCACCATCACCTCCCTGCCACTCTTCCCAAGCACCCTGGTTCAGACCAGCGAGCAGCAGTGGAACTGAGGACGGTCAGATCCCAGGGCAGGCTGCATGCACAGTGCATCCGACAACCCCCCGGAGATCTGATTACAAGGCAGGAGCTCGGGGGACAAGATGGGGACCAGCTCCCACTGCTGCCTGCACAGTCAAAGATCTTCCTTCTGATGCTTGGTCAGCACTTAACCCCGGAGCCGGGGGCTTTCGTCACGTCTTGCCGGCTCTTGGTTTCCCAGGGTAGCTGGTCCGAGCCCCATCGTGCATCGTCCGAGCATCCGATGGTGCTGCCATCCCACACGGCCAGGGCTGCACAGCCAGCGACCGAAGGTAGGGCAGGAGAACACCCTCCGCCCCTGAAAGCCCTCGCCTTGCCGCTTTTGTTTGCTCCTTCTGCCACCTCCTGGTTAAGACTGAGTCTGACATGGTAAGCTGCGGCAGGAGCCAGACCAGAACGAGAAGTCAAGGTGGAAGTTTGCTGCAGATCCCTACAGTACAGCTGCAGCTCAAAGCAGGGCTAAGTTTCAAAGTTAGATGAGTTTGCTCAGGGCCTTCTCCAGTCAAATCCGGGAAACCTCCAAGATGGAGACCCCACAACCTCTCTGGACAACCTGCTCCTGCTTGATCACCCTCACGGTGCCTTTTTTCCCTTACATATAGTCAGAATTTCCCTTGCTGCAACTTGTAATCTTGGATGCTAATCCTTTTGCCGTGCACCTCTGAGAAAAGCCTGGCTCTGTCTTCTCTATAACCCCAATCGCAACGCTTTCATGTGGAGCTACTGGAACCTTTAGTGGGCTAGATCTGAGACCATCTATCCTCTATTAGGTTATTTTATTTCCCCTCACCTAGCTTCTGCGTGCCCTCACTTGGTCTTTTGTTTTCATCCCATTTTTTCCATGCACACTCATCTTCCTACTCCCTTCTAACACGGCAGCCTGGTAAGTAAGATGACCTAGAGCTGAACGTGAGGCAAGGTTACAAGCAGTTGAGTGTATGTGCAAGAGTCTTCCAGGAGCAGCCAGGAAAAAAAACCCTAGGTTTCAGGCACACAAGCCCTCTTTAAGATCTGATGCAAAGACAATGCTAATGTCAAGTGTCTCCTTTTCTAGCAAAATTCACTTTCCATTTCAAGTCATGTATCTTCTATTCTTGTCCCTCCCCTTAACTCCTTTTGTGGTCCTGCTTCTCCACCTAAGGACTCCACAGTTACAGTTCAGTTTATTTCCACACAGTAACTCCTGCTGCTCTTACTCTTAACGCTCTGCTGCTACATGAAATCTGCCATTCATAATTTTGCCCAGAACTGACTTTTGACTCTGCTTTTTTCTCCAGATTTGTTACGAGTTATAGGACTTTGAAAAATGGGCAGTTTCTCTTCTATTCTCTGATTGCTCCATTTTGTCTTTACTCAAAATTCTGAAGCAAGCTGGTGTATGAAAATCCATCCTATTTTATGCGCTTGTTCTCAGGACTTCCAATACAGAATTCCAATACTTCCTTGCATTAGCTGAGGTCTCTGCCATTGCAGAAGACTTTCATCATCCTGTGAAAAGGAGAAGGGAGTAGATGGAATACTGTTGTGAGCGCCACAGAGATGGATGAAATGAATGGTGACAGCAGAAAACCAGGCTCTTCAGTGGCCCATACAAGTGGTACAAAAACACTGTGGCTGTTATTACAATCCGATGATCTGTAACCCTGGCAGAAAAATTGTTCTGCATTTCGATTGCTTATGATTGCTTTTTTAAAACTCATTATTAATTGCAGTGACCTCTGTTAAATTAAATTATCTAAATTTGGACACAACGTGCCTATCTCATGCTTTGTGTTTTGGAACAGTTTTTAGATACTTCATAAAAATTTGGACAGCATTTACATTACCAGTGCCCAGAGTGCTATGTCTAACCCAGGAAGAAAAACTGGTTACAATACCTTATCCTCTAGATCGGCACCTGCCATTTCCTTTTCAACACTGAGGTCCACTTCAGATGATTCTTCAACTTCTTTTATTTCTGCATCTAACAAATAAAGCCCCAATAAAATGCCAGAGAAAGGTATAAAAGCATATTCTGACTGGAGAAATAAAGGGCACACTTTTTTACGGCTACTCACAAGATGCTGAAAATAAAGATTTACGTAGTTTGGAGTTACATAATGGATTCTAGGCTGGTGAGAAACAAATCTGGAAGCCTGGATGGCACAGGTGGGACAATCCAGTTTTCCTACCTTAATAACTAGTAGTGTTTCACTTAGGAAAGTTTGGAGATAAGTATAGCCATATCACTAAAAATGCTCCACAGCAATTGTTTTTACAGGACTTTATTGGCATTTTTGTTGCAAGAACTCCATGCTATATCTTTTACAGATGAAATTATTGGAATGTCAATCTTGGTTTTCAGGCCTTCTGACAAAAACTGGCTGACTTCGGAAATGGCCTATATTGCAATATAGATTTACTGTGGAGCTGAGAAACAATGATGAGAAAGCGTATGGAAATATGCAAATCTGACTCCGTATTGCTGAATGCAGATGTGCGCTACGGAAAAGATGCAGTGGGTGCAAACCATCCATTCACTTCTATGAAGTTATATGACAATTCACACTACCTGTGCATTTGCCCAAAGACAACTTTTATTACATTGCTAC
>Ga0065711_1034470_pt1 | contig 23718 bp, 7 predicted proteins | sample Hoacrofraction12_FD_59098 | JGI IMG/M metagenome (GOLD analysis project Ga0065711, IMG submission 59098) | Hoatzin crop microbial communities from Cojedes, Venezuela - Epithelial fraction 12 v2 (version 2) | ecosystem: Host-associated > Birds > Digestive system > Esophagus > Crop | place...
AAATGCTTATAAATATCTGAAGGGTGGGTGTCAAGAGGATGGGGCCAGACTCTTTCCAGTGGTGCCCAGTGACAGGACAAGGGGCAATGGGCACAAACTGAAGCACAGGAAGTTCCATCTGAACATGAGGAAGAACTTCTTCACTCTGAGTGTGACGGAGCACTGGAACAGGCTGCCCAGGGAGGTTGTGGAGTCTCCTTCTCTGGAGATATTCAAGACCCACCTGGTCTTGTACAGCCTGCTGTAGGAGACCCTGCTTTGGCAGGGGGTTGGACTAGATGACTCACAGAGGTCCCTTCCAACCCATAACATTCTCTAACATTCTATGACTTCATAAGACAAAATAAATTGTAAAATCTTTGTTTATTCATCCTTTCAGAGCAAAACTATTAGCCTGTAGCTTAGACATTGTGCTTCACCTTACACATCCATTTTAGTTTAAAAGTGCAAAGCTAGCAAAAAAGAAAATCTAATCAGGACTTGTTCTGCATTGATTTTCTTTTTTCTAAGGTCAGATGTCATGTTTTGTGAACACAATTCTAATCATGTCATGCAAATACATAATTTTCTTGGTCTCCAAAAGAATTTTAGTGCAAGAACACCATCAAGACAGCTGTGCCTACTTGCGGTCTTCCATAAAGAAAGTTATTATTCAAAAGTGAAGGGGTTTTTTTTCAAACATATCCATACTATCCATAATCATGTTTGCAATGCATTTGCACATTTTTAATAACCTGTTCTGAAGCACGTCATTTGCTTTTTAAAGTGAAAGTGCCTTCACACGCACTTCATACATCCTTACGCAGGACTTGCTTATTCCCTTTTATTTACTTTAGGGCCAGATTCTACCACTAAGGTACTACATTTCTTACACACAATAGCACCAGACAGATGGCCAGATTTCATTACAAAAAATAGTAGCTGGAAGACCCAAAAATAATGAGACAATGGTAAAAATATGTATTTTTCTGTACACAAAACCATGCATATTGCGATAGAGGCGTAACTGAATTATCACAACTTTCAGAGAAACATGCAACTGAAACAGTATGGGTGCTTTAGTAAAGTCTGCCTGTGATGTTAAAGAACAAGCAAAACTAAAGAAAGCGATACCGGCTGTTTAAACAGGAAATTGAGTGCATAAGTGTCCAAATGTCCAAAGATGACAGAATGAACAGAAAAGACTAGAAAAGGATTTTTTTTTTTTTTTAAGTCTGATGAAAAAAAAAAATCACTTCCTCTAAGAAAGGAATTTTCTTTTTTTCTTAAAGTCTGGTAAGAAAATAGTCACTTTCTTTAAGATGGGGGGAGCCATTGGATTTGTAATGCAATAAAGAACAAGCATGAAATTAGAAATATACCAAGGCGCTGTGCATACCATCAGCTGAGCCTCACATGTCTAATTCTTTTGGATATTGGGTTTTCTTATGACATTTCAAGCATGCAAAAAAGTAAACTAAACTTATTTGCTTGTGCTCCCTTGCTTACAATTTAACCAAAACCTGCTTATGGTCCAATAATATTCAGGTTAAAGGACAGCCAACACGTGAGCAGAAACACTATTATATCCCGACTTGAGACAAAGACATTTCAGACTGTTTTAAGTTGTTGAGAACTCTATCAAAGTCCAGGTTTCCTAAGCCAGACCAGCAATGCACTTCCCTGTCCCTGCATTAAAGAGTTCAAGTATTTCTTTCTTGTGTGCTCATGATTTTGTTACCATCAACATTTTGTTAGAGCCTTTACACTGTTAGGCATTCAATACATTCACTTTTGAAGGAACATTTTAAATACCCCATGTTATCAAGGATTCAGTCTGTCCACCACTCAACTCATGTAAGTGAAAGAAAAACCTTGACTCTTCTCGTTTTTTTCGTTTGCAGCATGATTAAAACCTTTTCTCCTTATCCTTGCAATCTTCAGTATTACACAGATGCACACTTACTGTAATGACTTTGCTATGATTTAACTGTCCTCATGTATGCAATGTGAAAAATGCTATATTCCCAGCAAAAAAACTGTCTCATTCTGACAGCAGAGGCGAAAAATCCTCTAATGGGCTCCTAAACTGCTCATGTAATTGAATAAATATCTACACCTAAGCTACAGCAATGTGTGAGCTAAAGTCTGCAGTGGTATTGAAACTGGACCAAGTGCCAGACCCTTCCAGAGGACCTTGCAGCAACCAAAATCTCACTCACAGGGGCCAAAGGCTCCCTGCTTGCAGGAAGCACTGCTTTAGCAACACTTCCCTAACTTGCAAATCCTGTCAGAGTCTAATCTTGTCATGGAAAAGACTTTCTCATCCCCAGGATCACAAATTATTAGCAAGGATGGAAAGCTTCAGAGAGTTTATTTTGTAAAAGCTTTTTTTTTTTTCCCAAAGCCGTGGCTGTCATCAACAGGAAGAGGAGCTTTCTTGCCGGCAATGAATAAGCTAGCTAAAGAGTTAATGTGTCTTGTAATAATAAAATGATCTTCAAAATAGTCCCGCTTCCCTCCACCAAAGAAAATGCTCAAAAGACTGAGCCAGCATTTCCAAATCCTCTTTTCTGTAATTATCTCCATCATGTGTCACCTTAGTGTGTGATATGTTCGTGATGATACAATAAAAACCTACAGATTGTCTGCAGCCGATCTATTAGATCTATTCACTGCAGTCCTCCTAAGACAGAGCTTCTGAGAGCATTCCCTTGTGAAGTTTCAGCATTGATCCTGACTTCAATTCCACCAGAATCTCAAGAGACCAAAATAATTTGGTGTGCCTGGGAAAAGATGAGCATTTGTGTCAAGGTCTTACCTCTGGACTTGTGCTGATTCTAAAAGCCCAGTAGATTTCTAACCTTTTTTTTATTGCTTTCCAGAGCGCAGAAAGAGCCGTTTTCTTCCTTTCATCTTGTCACAGATACATCTTCTCCCATATTATGAGAGAAAGTCTAGGTTAGTATCATCAGATTCTAGCAGTGATTGTTAAAGCAGGAACCCATTCCTCCTATATGCCTCTTCCTAAGGAAGGGAAAACATCAAGCAACGTCCAGCAAGGAGATTCAAAAAGCTGTGAATAATGTTTGAAAAATATCTCTCAAGATGCAAAAGAAGTCTGTGTCTGCTTAATGCTTTTTCCAGCAAAAGTCACAATTTCTGAAGTAAAATTTGACAGATCACTTATCATGTTATTTGCCTGGCTGTGACACCAAGGTACTTGGCATGATAGCTTTCTCATCTGTTAGAAAAAATGTTACTTTGATTTTATGAAATTCAGTACCCAGAAATAAAAAACTAACCTGTAATAAGCTTCGATCAACTTAGATCACTTCTTTATTATTTTTCCCATATGATTACATATTTGGGATGAATCAGTAAAGTTTTTGCAAACAGCTTGCAGACTGCAGGCATATGGGATGTCTTTGAGGAAATGGTGCCAGGTATAGCCATATGCTGTGTTGCAATAGCAAATATACCATGTACTCTGAGAATCCATCTTTTCAGGACTATGAGATTATTGGGGCTTTTTTTTCTTTCATTATCAGATCTGGCAACAGATCTGTCTCTTATTTTGCAAATGGTGGTTTAGAAAACCTAGAACAGCTTCATCCATCAGTCACTGACTGTGCAGGGTATGCAAGGACCACATCACCTCATTTTTAGAAAGCAGTACTTTTAATAAACATCTTCCTTAAGACCAATGATATTTTAGAACATAGAATAGCTTATTTTCTAATTTCCATTCGTTCAATATTTCCTTTTCAATTAGTCTGCAGACGCGTGCAGTTCGTGACCATCAAATGAAATCACCGTTGTAACTTCCCAGGTTCTAATATTATGAATTCAGCAAACCCAGAGTCCCACCCTCCACATCTTAATCTCCAGAATTTGTGTAGCCCTTATCACCATACCGTCCTTAACTGATCAGATGTTTCCACCTTTATAACATTCTGTGAAGTGGGGAAGTAAAACATCTGTTTCATGGCTGGATCAGTATATCATAAATTCCATGAAGTGATTTACCCAGGATTATGAGAGATGTACAACTGAGGCAGAAATCGATCCCCTGGCTCCTGTCACAGTGTGAGTTTCTATTAGAATCATATTTTGCCTTCTCAGCCAGCCTCAGCTCTATTTTCCTAACCATGAATAGGTCATCGATTTGAAGAATAACCCACATGCTCAGGCTCTCACCATTTCTTAAGAGCACATCTACCGATCAAACTCATGGACTGCTGAAATTCATAGGTCCTGCCAAGTCATTGATACCCTCATTTCCACCAGGACTTGGGTGCTCTTTATCATCTTCTTCTGGGAAACCCTTTGCTCCTTAATGTCTACTAACACTTTCATGCTCTAAACTAGGCGTATTCCTTTCCAGTTGTTGCTTAATTGCTGACTGAATTAGCCCTTCATGTTAATCCCTTCCTTACCATTCAGACCTTAGAAATACTACCATGAATCTAAACATAGCTTCTTGAGTTTATGCAAACAGAAGTCAAGGACTTCATCTGATAGAGCTGCCCTTGGTCAGGCTTTCTTCCTGGAACAACAGCGAAACTAATGAATTACGTTACCTACAAATTTGTCCTCACACATTTTAACAAATATCTACAAAAGGGGTATTTTTACACTACTATCTTTCTTTTTGTCATTTGTAGCTCAGGTAGGAAAGGAGGCTTCTATAACTTTTATTCATATAGGACCATCTGCTCAGTGGGATGCCAGCCTGGGGGCTGCCTACTAAATTAATCTGCAATACCTTTGTCTTCTATAGGATTGTCGACAGTTAAAAAATCCCTTTGAAGTCTGTATACAAATGCTTTGGAGGCCAGAAATTACACTTTCAGAAGCCTGGATTAAAAATGATAGAACCAGATGCGAGTTTCTACGTATACCTAATTCTGGGTGATTTTGTTTTTTTCTTCAAAACCTGAGCGAGCAATGCCTCAGTATAGCAATTAATTGTTTTCTCTTGATGTGCATTGCCTTTCAAACAAAATATTGAACTGTAAATACATTCCTAGAAGGGACATTAAGCATGAAAAGATAATTCTTCTTGATTATTCACTAAACTTGCCATCTAGTAACCTGTAATTCTAATCTAAGTTATATCTAGTTCTCAAAAAAATCATGGATCTTAGACAATTGCCTTCCAGACAGTGCAAGAAATCTTTCACTTCATTTCATTGATGTTTCAGTTACACTGCGATAGGCAAACAAAATTTGGAAACATCGTAAGAAAAATACATCACCCTATCTGTAAATAAACCATTCCAGTCAACAGACTGCTATTCACAGGGTTCTGTAAGCAGCACTAATTAGTGTCACATAATTAAATTTATTATTCCTTTGGCAACCGTACTGAAATGGTCTTAGAGACCGAGTGCACACATATGCAGGAAGATATATTTTATGCTGGTTTCCTGCCCTTAAATATTTTGGGAAAGATAAAAGTCATAAGCCTTTGCCTTGCAAAGCAATAGACAAAAGCCAAAAAGGCACAGAGTGGAAGTTAGAAAAATAATATCACTAAAATATTTAGTTTAAATTGGACTATATTTTTTTTTTTTCCCTCCCTTACTATCCATTGGTGACAGCTTCCCGCAAGACATGATCAGATAAACCTGATTTACTCAAAACGGATTCATAAAATCAGTGGGGCTTGTTTTGGAAAATTGAATTCCTTGTGTAAATACCACCTTTCTGAATATGCTCACTGAAGTATTTCAGCAAATTTCCAGCTGTTTTCTTTCTTCCAAACACATTAATGCATGACCCTGACTAGACCTTTTCTTGTTTTCACTCACAGTCCCTTGCGCACTTTACTTGACTTTGAGCTATTCCAAGTATAGCAGACACTTCCTAATTGTTTTTATTAACAGAAATGTTGAAGAAAAATAGTGTAGCTTCTGTTTAATAAATACAAAACTAGAAATATAAATATATAAATATATAAATATATAAATATATAAATATGGGGGGTAAGGCTACTCGTCGCTTCTCATCTTAAAGGAGGACAAAAAAATGGGCCTAGAGACATGAATCCATTAATCTTTTCTGTGGGATGCAAAGCAGAATGACGCAGCTCTGTTTGCAAGAATATATTCATAAAATAAACCCCCAGATTTTTAAATCCAAAGTTTTAATTTATTCCTACTCTATTTTTCAATGTTGAATTGAAGCTAGAGTCTTTACTTACTAAAAATACCTCAGATTTTTCTACAAATCAGAAATTTAATAGGCTAATACCATAATTGCCATCATTCCAAAATTGCTTACATTTCAAAGTATTAAATGATACCAAATGTAACAAATTGCATTTTTCTTTTAATGAACCAATTTCATTTATTGAGCAGAATATTTCCAAAAGAATATGCCTACCTGGGTGAAATATGTCATTAAGTTAAAAACCACGGAATTTCCTGCCTGAAGTGCTTCATAATTAGAAGGAATATTAAAATGGAGATAAACTGAAGCAAGTCAATTTACTTATCTGCTATGTTTTGTTTGTATTTTCTTGCATCGCATAATAAGCTTTTAAGGTGTATTCAAAAGAATGACTGAAATGATTTTAGGAAAGATGCTACAGTATTCATAACCATGAAGGGAACTGCAAAAACCTGGATCTGCACTGCTTGGTTCCTCCCAAACTTGGAGGTTATTTCCTGACCACCCACGAACATAGTGATGGGGTAGCCAGGTGTCCACAAGGCTGGACAGAATAAAACTGTTGCAATCAGTTTCAGCAGACAAAGCTGACAAAGCTTCTCTCTAATGTCTATACCATACTTTAAAAAATAGTTATAAGTTATAGTTTCAATAATTGCACAATTGAAGAAAAGCAAGGAGTACTACTACTTTCTCCCTGTGCACATAAGGTCTTTTGTAACTGGTTCCTGTTTTCAGTACAGACAGCTGGATGTTATTATAATGCAAATAGTATCCCCAATAATTAATAGTAGTTTCTAAAGCATAATAAACCTTGTTTTGTGACATCAATTCTGTCTTTGAACACAATTATGAGTAGGTTAAAACAACAGACACATGAGCAGGTATGAGTTGAGTTGCAGCAACTACCAGTGACCTCTTATACAGCATAATTCAATTCAGACGGCATCAGTGGTCAAACTATTCATTGCAATTTCAGTCTGGAAACTATTTGCACTTTTAACTTTAATTTTCAACACTAGGCATTCGTCATCAAGACAATGCAATAAAAGATCCCATTCCATTAGAGTCATATAAACATAATCGAAACCTAAAGATTAATTCTGGAGTCATGATGCAGAAACAAGATAAATCTTATTTTCCATATTTGTCACACAACGGGTGAAAAAGCAGAATGACAAATAAAAAATGAGACACGACATCAGACTGTTTACTTCTTCAGTCAGACATGGTCATTCCAAAAAATTCCAAACCATGTTGCTACAAACCAGAAAATTTTTAAAATATTTTAAAAGTACATATAGAGAGCTTCTGACTACCCATCAGGAAAACATATTGCTCTGCAAAACATCAGAAGCTTAATCTTGGGAAGCAGGGTCTAAAGAAATTTAGGATTGTCTCCCACCGTCCTTGCTGTTGTTGCAAGATACTGAGGAAGAGCGTAGCAACAATTTACTTCCATGCCAGAAACATTTTTCATAAAAAAAAACAGAAAGTTTTTTTATAAATTTAGATGATCCATTGTTGAACATCTCAGGAACACCAAGCAAAAAGTGCCTTTGGCATGCCTCCTCTATGTCAGAAATGACAATATTCTACCATGCAGCCCCATGCAGAAGCTGGGGGAGGCTGACATTTGCACACCATAGCTACAACTCTTTCTGCACAGTCAGCAGGATGCTGCAGCTCACTGTCATTGCTGGGGCATCCCAGAAGTTAGCAGCAAAAGGGAGGCACACCTATGAAAAATAGTCACTTTTCTCTGAGCATAGAAGTGGCTTAATTGGACAGCAGTAAGATATTTTTACAAACTACTTATTCACATCAGTAGCAGATCAGCAGATGTTAGCCCTGAATTAAACCAGATGCTGGACTGAATTACAAAGGTTTTCCCTAGTGTACTCAAACTTAAAATCACACATAATTAATTTGTAAGTATTTTCGTATGGCCTTTGCTTCAAAGAATTAAGAATGATTTGCTGCAGAAAAATGCACAATACTGCTTGATTGTGTCAGGCAGTTGTATATGATAACGTCTCTTATAAACCGATGGGCAGGTTTTTTCAGATCAGAAAAATCAGAAGTGCCCCAGCTCCTGGAGAAAGCTGAATGTGTGAGGTAATGTAAAGACAAGTGATTACCTTTTCTGCTCTGAAGTACTGAAATTTATATAATACTATGACAATTCCTTATCCTTCGCATATTTTTTAACACATTAATCCACCCTGTCCTTCTCACAGAGCATGGTAAAAATCAAAGTGCAGATTCTTCATTTCTTCACAACCCTCCCTCTTCCCCATCCAAGAGGTTAAGATAAAGAAAAGATGACAACTTACTTATTTTATATACCCTGCAAGACTGTCTACATTGCCTTCTGTGAGCAGACACAAGCTTGTTCTAACTGTGCTCTGCACAGTTGCTGATTACTCGGCTCATAACTCAGCATTGATCAGAAACCACAAAACAGCAGCCTGTGCCCTGCCAAGCCCAAAACGATAACCCTTGCTCCTGGCCAATGTCAGTTTCCACTAGAAAGCAGTAATGTGCACTTACAGTATTTTCAGTATTAAAAAAGCATAAATTCAAAAGACCAATCTCTGACCCAGCATTAGATTTATCCTTCCTGATAATATTTTTACATTTCATTTTCACTCTGTAATGAAAAATTCAGAATCAGTTACAAAACTACTTGACTACTAAAACATACATTTATGTTTCTAAGCTTGAAGTCAACCACTGACAAACTAGCAATTAGTAAACCATAAAATAGTGTGGTAGGATAAAAGATTTACCTCTCAAATTTATACTAGATTTCTTTTTTTTCCCCCAAAATGTTTGCTGCATAGGTGTTGGCTGAAGTTCATATTTAAAGCCCTACAGGTAAGAATTGATCGCTTCAGAGATCCATTCACCCTGATCCTCTGATCCTGGCACTAGTGAGAATAATGAAAACTTTCATCCCATCACCCCGAAAATGTTAGCCCCGATAGTAGCAGGAAATCAAACCCTGCTTCAAAGTCTGTCCTAATGCTAGGCAGTACTTTGTGCTGGTATAAATAAATGCAGGTTTCAGTGACAGTTTCTCAAGTTACATCAGCTGCTTATCCATCCTGCCATCTTCCTTACCTTAAAATGTGTGTTGTACCTTTTGGAGGGAATACAACATTCTCCGCACAGCTAAACTAGATCCAGAAACCTGGGATGATGATTCAAAAAGTGATGGAGAGGGTAAACAAGGCAAGGTGATACACCATCTGTTCTCTGGGAAGGAATGGGATATGATGCTTACTGTCGTGTCTGCCTTTTCCCGCAGAGAGCTTGGAGTGCCCACCGCCTAACCTGGGCAAGCCAATTCATTCGTTCCCGACTTGATATCAAGGGCACGGATTATCTCATAGGGTATGTGTTGCGCATGAACTTTCTGTTTTGTTGTTTCATCAAGAAACAAGAAAACAAACAATTGGCACCTAGGAGCCTCAGCAAAAAATGGTTATCAATTAGAAGCTAATTTCTGCCTGTGCAAATGCTGCAGGCAAAGCAACAACTGCCACCCCACTCAAGTCAATGGTAATTTGCCAATGACTTCAGTGGGATCCAGATTTCACCCATAACATTAATTTGCATCTAGAAAGATTAAAAGAAAAAAACAAACCACCACACAGCAACAAAAAAACCCACTGAAAAACAAACTGGCTCTTTGAATGGGTTGAAGACCAGGGCAGGATTATTGTAATGATGCTTATGAATTACTGAAATAAAAAGTGTCTTCTACATTCTGTGCCTAAAAGCAAGATATGTAAGAGATACATAAAGGTATTGGAAAATCCCAGTCTATAATAATATCTAGCATAATTTTATTACAAGTCCATTTGTTTTTGGCTGCCACTCAAAGAGAACCCTTTCACCTCTATGAAGAAAGAAAGATTGTTGGCTTACCATAAGTATAATTTTGGCAATCATTTACTGTGATTCACGACCTTATCCCCCTGTTCAACTCTGACCTGTGTTGCTGCTGAAAACATGAGATCTTGAAGATACAGCCACCTAACGCATCTATTAATAGAAACCTTTACTATAGCCTCTACCTACAAAAGAATTTACACCAGCAGGTGGCAGCAAGAGACCCAACTTCAAATCCACGTTTTGATGTTTGAGACAAGCATGTTCTTCAATCTTTCAGCACTCGGCAACAACTGAGGATCATTACCTTACACGAAAGTACACCTGCAAAACTTATTTCAGCAGAGATCATAGAGCTAAAACCAGCTAACATTACAAATCCTCACCTGCTCTGCTGAATGCCAATTGTTCACATAACGATAAAATACCAAAATACATGTTTTTAATGCAAATATATCTAGAAGTCCTATCTTCAAAATCATATCTTCAAAAAAGTCCTAGTAAAATTCACCTGATGTTTAGGGTTCTAGAAGTATTTTGGTAACTGTTTTTAACATGGAAGTTCTGCAAGTGTCGTGACTACTTCTTCAATACAACTGTCCAAGCAAAACCTGGGAAGGCAGAGAGACAACTCAACTACTCGTCTTCTGTGTGTAGGCTCTGCTGTTAACTGTTCTTCCAGAGTACAGAAGACCTGGACTTAATTTCTTCTTCTAACAAGATTCTGTGCACGTACCCTGAGAAAGGATTCAGACCAACAACCTACTATAAGAAAGGCAACAATTATTTTCATTTTCTCCTTACATTTTAGTAAATAAAAACAAAGCATGACACCTACACTTTTTGTTAAAGCAAAAGACATGGAGATTTATTAGAGGGTGATCCAGAACACAGAAGCCTGAACAACAAAATCAGACAACAGTGCCACATAAAGTACCTAAACCTCAAGAAAGAGTGTGATTTGAGACATTTTTTACCTTTTTTACTTTTTTCTTTCCATTCTACTTGGAGGCATCCCATCTTTTCATCTGCTGGAAAGGAGTCCAGAACACTAACACTACTCTGTAACATCTGTTATGAAGAGCAGATATCTAAAACTGAGATAGTATCTAAAAGGCTGTATGGGTCTGACTATGAAAAGCTCTCTATAAGAACACACCAACCAAAATGTGGCCTTCTAAAACTATATTTATGACTACCCTAAAGATGTCTCACGCATAATGGTTTAAGTAAGTCCAAGAAGGTAGACAAAAACTAAATCTTTCAAGGAAAAAATATAATTAAATTATATGAGTGGAAATCAGGATCTTTTGCTCAACCAGGACATAGTAGAATCTTGGAAATGTTTTATATTGTAGATCTCTGTGCAGATATTTCTAAGTGTTTAAAGAAAGAAGATGAATAAACTAAAGGCTGTTAAGGAATAGGAGCCTGGTCCTGAAATACGCTGATCATTTACAATTCATAATATTCAGCTCAGTGTCAGAAAACATAATTTAATAATTTCAAGTTTAGATAGTGGTTTAGCAGACAGAAGGCAGCAAATATGAAGACACATCCATTTTTTTCCCCATAACTTGGTAAAAATGAGGTCTAACTAGACCACCGTATTTTTTAAATAACATCACTACTTAGATAAGCACTGAACTTTATTACTTAAAGTATAAACATAAAATATGAGAGCTCTATTAAAGACTGAGAAATTAATAAAATTTCTGAAATTTTCTGAGAAGTACAGTAAACAGAATTACAGAAAAGCAGATTATATTCATTGGTATTGTAGAACCATTAATTCCACTTCAAGTAGCAACAGAGAATTCCTACAATATATACTATTACTATTACAAACAGCAATACATATATACGCTGCTATTAGCTACAATGAGCTATAGGAATAGCGTTACCAAAGATGACTCTCAGCTGAGGTTTTCCCTTGGCTTTTTAACCTTATCAGTATTCCGAGTACCAATACGTCTAATTCATACTGGTTGACACTTATTTTCTCTTTATGGTTTTTCTCAAACATTACACTATATTTTCCTTTTAAATTTTTCCACCTTTCACAGCTATTAGGCTTCCTGTTCATGTAACACATTGCTCTTAAACAAAGTCTAACCTCTACTAGTATTTTTATTCTCTATATTTTTATTTGAAACAATTTCACTTAGAATTTCCCTCAAATTTATTTCTGTATATGCTGTAGTAAGTCATAATTAAATGGAGTTTGTTGCTTTCTGTGTTTCTTAACACTAGACTTAGCAAATTTGGCATTTGTCCACCTGGGTGATAATTCTTTTTCCAGCCATCATCTATATCAATCTTTTTTGCTAATCGTCCATAACTGTCATGAAAAAGACTAATAGAAATAAAGAAAAATAATCCATAAATACTATAATTAAAAATAATGGTTTTTTGTAGTCATTCAAAATTTTAGTAAATGGCATCTGAGTTACAATAGTAGAAAAACAGATACTGCCATAAAAAGCTAGTTCAGAAAACCATTAAAAACATATCATAACCCAGCAAGACAATAAAAATCTTAATTCAAAGATGCTTCTGGTTTTATAATAACTGCCACTTTTAACTTCCTCTATCTCAAAAGTGTTCAGAGCAAAAAAAAACCCAAACAAGTCTGAAAAAAAAAATTTGTGATTTGCTAGAATTCATATATTTTGGTTCAATTAAAAGTTACCTAAATTTTAAATTGGTATTCCGTATCACCTCTCCATGTAGTGCATTTCTTTGTATTAAATTTGTTTCTCACTTGCAAGGAAAAAAACAAAAAGGACTGACTGATTATGCCACAAAATCCATCAGTCAAAATGCCCTCTCCTGTCAGGGAATCAAGTTTTCTCTTCTATCACTGTAATAAAAATAACTGTCATGCTGAGGAATAAATGAAAATTACATTCACATAGGTATTTAGATACCCTAGTGATAAGATTCTCTATAATATGATGTGAAATTTTATATAAAATTGGAGAAAGGTCACAAGTGAAAACAGACTTTCAGTTACACATAAGAGTCATGTTCTAATGACATACTAGTAACTACAAAGAGGCCATAACTGAACTATAGATATGAACCATGCTTAGATAAACGACTACTGATAGCTGTTCAACCAGGGATGCTGCAACAGCATACTCTCTAGCTTCACCCTCCCATACGTCCCAAAAACTCCAGCAGCTGCAGTAGAACTGTATTCAGAATGTAACAACAGATTGTATCAACACTGGTATAATACGCATGATAAAAGTTAAGAATTATGAAAGGGTTTGAATTTGTTTATTTTGACCTACTGTAATTAACAAGGCACAAAATGGAACTGAAAAGTTGCATAAAAATGTTTCCCAAAAGTTTTTTCATGTTGCAGTATCATGCAGCACACCCTTGTACAAAATAAATGGACTCATTGTTCATTATCCATTATTATACATACTTGTTTTCTTTGGGCACTTTAGCTGACAACAAAAAGTCGGCCCTTGTATGTTCTTGTTGGAAAAATCTCTTAGGCCATTGCAATCTGTTGCCACTTTCAGTGACAGCATTTTCTGTGATCTTTCTGAGGGAGTTATGGGTTTTGCAGATTTACAGATCTGTTTACTTGTTGCACTAGATGATTGTGAAGCATGACAGAGCTGCGACATCAATCAAAATGCAGTTATCTGAACAATTCACTGTTTCTTCACTTCTGATCATTTTACTAATCATGGAAGGCATTATGGCTAGTCATGAGGGACTCTGGCTTGAAAACTGAAAGGAAACTGAAAGAACTGGGTCACAAAACCTAGCTATGTCACTAGCATGCTGTGCAATTCTGTGCAAATCGCTTAATCCTTTTCTTCTCCAACCTCTGTCTATTTAGATTGAAAGTGCTTTACATCACTGTCTCAGTACTGATAGAGCCTTAACTCCACTGAAATACATGGAAACTGTTTTTACATGGACTTCTTCAGAGTCAGATTTTTCATACCGTGTTGATACAGTGCTTAGCACAAAAAAAAAAAACAAACCCTACATCAACTGGGATTAACATAAAATATGGCTGCTGCAGTAAAAAAAAAAACACTACTGTATTTATAAAGAAATGTCTTACAAAGAGTCTGGAAATAATAAGTGAGAACAGTCTAGCTTTTAATCACAGTTAAAGCACTACTCTTTCAGTAAAGATTGGTGGCTGCATCGGAGAAATATAGCTGCCAAGATTTTGTCACTTCAGCAGTATTATAAGTTAGGACTTAACAATGGTGCTGTCGCCAAAACTATTTTTCCGGATGTGAAAGTGTGTATCTGCAAGCCGTTTTTTTCCCTGGGGGAAAAAATCACGGAGCTGCACAGTAGGAATGATGAGAAGCTACATCCAATGACGAAAACTTAAATCATGCAGTTTTTGACCTGGGACATTTGCAAGATTAGCCTCTTTAAATCAACCTACATCCCTGCTTGTAACAGTGGAGCTCATAATTAAGGTCAGTCCCTTTCAATATATTAACATTTTAATCAAATGGGACAGTTGTGTCATATGCCAACTATCTTTCATTCTAGAATAAATTCAAAATTTATGATAAACCAACACTCCAATAAATGGTATGAACTGGCAGAAATGGCTCATTTGAGCTCTACTGAATTGTAGTCTCATTTCAAGAGATACTGAAATAAGTTAACTCTGAAGGTATTCCTAAGCAAAAAATCCACCAGTTCTCTGAACTGCTGAACTAAAACAGCTGAATAGAATTAATATGTATTTTTCTTAATATTTTTTCATTTTGAAGTGGATATTTCCAAAAGAAAACATTTTCATGAAACGTTCCAGTTTTGACAACATTTGCATTCCCCAAAAGAAAACATCTGTCAAGATTTTGGTAAATTCTGTGTATAGATCTGAGTCGTCTTAGCAGTTATTTTAACTGAAAACCTTCTTCTCTGATTGGATAGGCAGAATCAAAGTACAAAAGCATTGTTAGAAATTAGTATAATGCAATCAGCTGAAAACCAACCTAATCTATACCTTCAGCTGAAATCTCTATGGCATGTATTCTGCAACAAGACACCTATACAGAAAGGATGCATTCTATTACATGAAGAATTAAGAGGTTCTGTAAAACTTCAGTTCCTATTTTTAATATGTAAAAGGAGACTTTTTGATGCTGATCTGCATGGATATCAGAACTCAGAACAAAGTGATATGCAAAGGAGCAAACAATGAAAAGAAAACAACGACAATAGTAATAAGACTTCTTGGAGACCGATGTTTCTGATGCCAAGAATTCCCCTTCTTTCCCCTACCTCAGCTATTCTGGTATGACACATTCATGCAGAAGAGAAAATTTAGGTTGAAAAAGAATCATCCACTATACCTTTAAAATTCTGCCCTTGTAAAACAGTGAGCAAACAGTGAAATTGGCCCCCGTAACCACTGAAGCTTACAGCCAGAGGGACCCTGAGACAACCGTAACCTGCCTGGCTTTCCCCAGTCAGAAGAGAACCCCCCTGCTAGACCATGCTGAGCAATGGATAAGCCTAAAGGAGGAAATAAGAGTATAAAACTCTCTGGTGTTGCGATTGACTTCCCAAATGTTCTTTTTCTTTTGTTTATAATGCTGTTTTGACTTCTGAAGCGGTTGTCACAGGGCTTCACAGGAAAAGGGCACAGATTTTTTACGTATATGTTTGTAACTGCTGTTAGAGAGAAAGGTAGACAGGAGAACATTTTAGAAGTGTCAAAAGCAATTTATTTAGATATTTTTCTAAAGGAGATGTCACTTTATCTGGAAGTGACAAAATGCTGCATTTAGGAGGTTTATTATTAAAACCTTGATTTTTGTTTCAAACCAACATTTTGTCATTGAAAACAGTCCTAACTTTTAAAACAGAAAATCATTTAAAAGCAGGCAAAATTTAAAAGACCATTATTTTAACACTATGAAACATTTTGACCCTAAGTAACATTCATGGATTTTTTGGTTTGTTCTGTTCCTTTTCATAAAGATATTAGGATTTAGACTTTTCCTCAACCCAGCCTTGTTCCTTTGATTTAACCAGGAAGCGTGTTATTTGTTCAGCACTATTCTCACGTGACACACCAATTTGTGTTATATAGGTGGTTCTTTGAAAAATATTTTCTGAAGACCCAGTTAAAAAAAAATTAATAAAATTCCTTTTATTCTGCACACATTACAGCAGCAGTTCCTTCAGCTCTGAACTTTGGACATCTGTCACCCAGGCAATGACTTACAGGCTCAGATTGCCTCACATTAGTCTTTTGGAAGCCTGAGACAAGCTTTTTACCTCACCAAATCTACAATGCGTTTATCTTAAGGCGCCAAACACCATGATGTCCATAGTTTAAAATTATAATTCTGTTCTATGAAATAAGCAAACAAATAATTGAGTTCAACTTTCAGAGAGAGAGAAAAAAGTGACAGACAAGTTTATCTGCTAGAAAAATACTTAAAATATGTTTTTATCCCTGTTTTCAAATTTCCCCATCAACGATACCAAAGAACTCACAAGGGTAACACTTACAGCATGTTGATGCTGATATTTTTTTTCCCCTGTTGTAAATACCATGTCATATGACAAAAGTGAAACGTGTCCACTGTACGATTCCTACTTTTCGTCTATTTCATTATATTTTGGCTGTTCCTTCACAATCTCAACTCACTTCTTTTCTCAGCTAATCATAGAATAAACTGAACCCTTAATCCACTCTCCTGAGTAGGACACTCAACTGCCCTTTTACCTATGCTGCTGTCATTCTGCAGTATCACAAACAATACGAAGAGCCTAGTAGGTATAGCAAAAGATCTCTGAACCTCACTGCAAAAACGAAGGATATAAGTGAGCGGTTAAAACTTTCCTTGTTCTCATTTTTATTCAGGATGCAGCTGTAGGGGAAGAATCAAAGCCTCAGGAATGCTGTATTTGAAGCAAAAAAGGTGACATAGAAAGGTTATTTAATACACAGTGGGAATAACTTATTTACAAAAAGGAGGAAAAAAGCTTATTTCTAGATGAATTAAATAATGAAAAACCTCACATAAATACAGTTTTTAATGACAACTTTAAGGATTTTCAAAATACAAATTCTTCATTGAAATGGCAATTCCAATATCAGATCATCAGCTATCTGATGTACTACCTGAAAAACACTTGAGGTACTATTCAACATTACATCACAGCAGAAATATTAGCAGGGAGATTAAAATCACAGAATCGTAGGGGTTGGAAGGGAACTCTGTGGTTGTATGGTTACTTTCTGCTAATTGTTTCAGAATGCAATTTAAATTTATATTTTCAAATTATAATGGCAGACACTTTTTAAAATTGTAAAATTCCTGTTTTCCAGTTTCAAATTTAGTATGTTTTAAAACTATTAAACACTCTTCTATAAATGGTGCTCAACACTGGGGTTTCTTTCTACCCTTGGAAAACTTCTCTAGTCAAAGCCCCTTAGTATTTCCTTGTATTCTTCAGGAAAATTGAAGTTTTATAGTCAAATCTTGGTTTTCAAGGGAAAAAAGGTAGCTGGACTTTTTTTTTGGTTTACGACTATGCAGTACTAGAGGCGCTATTAAGATAAAATTAGGGTCTAATAACTAGAATAGTTTAATTCCATTTGAGCTATAGATTCTACGTGGGCCAAATTATTGCTGCTTTCGCACTTGATTCCGCTTGCAATTTGCAGAAAATGAAAACTGCATTCTTTCATTCAATGTGAAACAAATTAGAAAGGAAAAAAGGTCAAATCAAGCAGAATTTACTTTGAAGGGCTGGCAGATAAATTTATAGCAGTAGGTTTAAAATTTGAGCTTAGATTCATATCCAATTTAATACAAATTTGTAGAGCCGAAATTGCTGTTTAATCTTTGTGGTAAGGGGAGAAGGAAAGACCATATTCATATATTTACTGATTTTCTAAGCAGAAGTATCACTAGCACACGCTCATGTACTGCACATTAGATATTCTCACTTTATCAGACAATGAAGAAAAGCCTTTGTTGAGAATTTCTAACTTCATTATCAGTTGTCATTTACAAAAAGGTGCATACAATATGTATTGAGATTAATGTTTCGCTGACCTTATTTTAGCTTGAGGAGGAAAGTTAGATGTGCATAAGAAATTTACACAACACCTTGAGCCCAGCCATTTGACACTAATTTAAAGCTGAGACATCACATATGAGTTTAATTAAAAGCTTCTCCTGCCCCATTTGCCAAACAATGAGCTACAGAAGACAGAAAACAGAGCAAAGATTTCAGAATTTCTGCACTGCTCATAGTAGTGGGGTTTATGGTTATTATGTGAAGTCATAGCTTCATGCTCAGTGTATTGGTTGAACTAATGCCTGCTTAGCACTTTCCTTCTATTTGCTTTTGTTCCTTGGCTCCTAAAGAAAAACAGGACCAGGAGAGGCAGAGGTGGGTTCCTACAAGTCTGTTTCAATACTTGTTTCATACAGAAGAAAAATGCAATTTAGGTGGCTCCATGTGAAAGCTAGTTTAGTAGTATTGGAAAAATAGATGGACATGGCTTAATTCAGTTTTAACTGCTTGGTTTTTATCCCCACACCATATCATACAAGTTCAGCAGATGTAACATGTTACTAGACAAGGTGTTAACACTTTGAGCTCATTCCCACCTTATTAAACTCAGCAACATTTTGCCACAGACTTAGTAGGAGCAGGATCATAAACTGCATATGTGGTAGCTAAGGGTTTAATTACTCACAGACAGTTCCTTGAGTGCAGATGTCACTAAAATCTTAAGCTGATGCTTTTTGTGTATTTGTTCGTTACTAAATTGTGAATGCTCTTCTGTCATTACAATAACTTTCATCTTAATCTGATTTTTCTCATCCTGCACTGAACAATCCGTTAACATAGACAAACTTTTTAAAAATTCATCCATTTGATGTCAGGGTATTAAACCATCACTGAGTCATAATTTTACAGTTATGCTATACGCACAGTCTCAAGTTTGCCACTAAAAGCTCAGACCAGCAAAAGATAATTGCAAAGCACGTACAGAATTTGCAAATGAGTGAGGACTTTCAAAACAGAATGGTTGAAACTATAATGATGTTGGTCCACTCACAGTGTCATTTGAATAAACTTTCATTTTCCTTAGAAAACTCTATTCAGTTTTCAAAAGTAAAACATTTTCCTTCCATATATATTATTTGTCTGTTACGTTATGCTGAACAATCAGGATTTTTTTTAAACAAGTCAAAATATTTCAAAGTTTGTATGGTATTTGTATTATAACAAAAAATTTGGGTTGAGATTTAGACAGAAGCCTGGCATTATCAGAAAGTTTAAGACTTCTGATTCTGCACGTTGATGTCTTTTCTGGAAAGACATCTCAGCTGTCCAGCTGTACATTACCCAGCACTGTGCTGTGCCGAACTGTATCAAAGTACAACAGCATGAGCATGATTAAGCAGCCATCAGGGTATTCTGTTTGTTTTGCTCTGATTTATGTAAGGTTTGAGGCATAATAAGGAAAAGGATGGCAATTAGAAATGTCTGAATCAAGCTGTATTCCAGGAAGAGTGATTAGCTACACCAAGGCACAGCTAAGTGCATCCTACAGTCCTGACTTTCACTGAATTACCCGCTATCTCCTGTGACTGTGGCCTGACTAAGGACATTTGCCCTTTCCAATTCACAAGCTGCCATAGGAATGTATTACATTCTGGGCAAATTTTCACCCATTGGAGCATTGCATTACTTCTATTGGAGATGATAGGATCTACCAAGGCAGAATTTGGATCAGTTTGCATGAACTGTTGTCTGTATTATGAAAACTTTGCTAATTATGTATCTGCTAAAAGGAAGTTTCAGGTAATTGCAAGTACAGCAAAAATAAATATATAAATTTTAAGCATAAAATTCCATTGTTTAATTCTTATATTTAATGTAGCCTTTCACTCTAGGGCTCCAATTCCATTTCTATCTAAATCAATAGAAAGGCTCCCCTTTCTTTTAACGTGTCTTAGAGAAGATCCTCACTAATACATTTGTTAGGATCACTTAGGCACTCAATTCACGTTGGTTTCCGTGGCAGCTACATAACTGCAAATGTATACAAATCTGGGACATAATGACTAAGGAATAAACAGGAGAGAAAAACCCTCTTCGAGAAAATTCATGCCTGGATCCAACCAAGCAGTAGATACTGTGCTCAACTCTCTGGCAGAAGAGTATCCCCTTCAGATGACACACACATATGTTCTTGTGCAGCGACCGACAGACAACTGAGCAAAACAAAGCAGCAGCACATTCAAACTCCTTAGCACAGGTTTGGAGGAAAGGAAAAAGAAAAAAAGTGAGGCAAGCATCACAACCAGGAAAGATAGAATCTGCACCTACTGAAGACACTGCTAGTATTTTCTCGCTTTTTCAGACAGAGCAAGCAGTGTCCATACATACACCTGAAATTAATCAGCAGGTGATTGAAAGAGTGCAGTGCCCACCAGAACTTTCAGTTTCAGAGGCTTTTAGAGCTGACTGTGTTTGGATTATTCATCAACTGGTCTCCTACAAATCACAGCATCTTAAATATCACAAGTAAATTTAATTAAATCCAATAACTTCTATTTAAATAGAATTAATGCTTCAGAAAGGAATCTAACCCTTATCTAGACAGCAAAGGCTGTCTTCTGCTTTTTCAGGTAGTTTTTCTCCCCTTTGACCTGTGATTTCAGATGTTAACCACCAATTACTTGAAGTTGAGCAGTCTTAAAAAGTCGTGTTTCTCCAGTTGGAAGAGGTATACTCTAACTTCCGAATATTGATTCTTAGGTTATAAGAGCTAAATAGCTCTTTACTGATTGCTGTTATTTCTCTTTTACTCTCTAAGGACACCATCTCTCATTTACTAATTTTGCAATTAAAGAGATTGTGTTAAGCCTCTTAGTCTGATGTCTTTTTCCACCATTACAGCTTCCTTCTGTATTGTCTCCAGTTTTTCAAAAATCATTTTAAAAAGTAGCCTCCTAAAAGGGAGGAACGCAGTGTTGCAGCATTAATATCAGCAGTGCTGTCCTCGGAGGCAGTAATAAAATGATCACCATTCTCCAGCTACTCTCTGGTTTTGACCTTGGGGTGCTCATTCCGAGCTGGTGTTTTAGATCTCTTCCAGAGCTAGTTTGCTTTTTAAGATCCTTTCTTTTGCCCTGCAGGTACAGCCTTCATCCCTTTTGAGTTAGCAGAGATTATACAATGTACTTTGAGATCAGTGATGGAAATGTTGAGCAGCACCAGGCATAATATATCTGCCTTCAGTGGTATTTTGCCATTGACATAGACCTTATGAAGTCTGTCAAACAGCTAATTCTTAATTCATTTAGCATAAGCTTTAAGCATATTGTTTTGTACAATTTTATTACCAAAATGCCATGTGATACTGCTGATACCTTTACAAAATTTAATTTTATTATTTCATGCAGGTAACATTATTAGGCAAATATTGAATCATTTCAGTGATTTCCTGTTATTGATTACATTGCTGTCCTTAGGTCCTTTTAAATTGAATTCCTCATAAGGTTTTTTATTCTTCTGTTTAGGGTAGTTGCAATGTAACCAATCTATAAGTAGCTGTTTTCATCCTACTTAACCTCTTCTTTCTAAGTTTTCACTTTGTTACAGCTCACATTAAAAATGAATGTCAGATGATGAAGGTTTTCCTCAGCTTGCTTTTTAGAAATCCAGAATGAACTCTATTAATTTAAGAATGTGAAACATAACTCCTTTGGGCTGGAAAGTATAGCAGCACTTTGATGAAATGCAAGTACACACTCCTCCTTTTTGAATACATTCACATACAGATCTTTGAATGTCTGTCTCTCTTTTATTAACACTTTTTTCTACCCCAACAGCAAGCCTTGGCAAGTTAGAAAAAACAACCATTTCTGAAACTGCTGTGCCAGCAGCGGTTGAAAGATATTGAGTATGCTGGTGTTGCATAAGAATTTTCCATATGTCTCCTGAAGCCATTGTCCTGACAATTCTCGTTGTGAAACACTGAAGTGGGTGGAGTAGTGCTAGGTGATTCTTCTGGAGAAGTTTGACTTTCCTGGACTTGGTTAATCTTGGGGGGATCTAAGTTGGTAGATGAAATTATTTAAATCATATTTTTCACACTTTTAGTTTCAGTGTAAAAAAACTTGAAAAATAGAAAATAAAACTTATTATGTGCTTATTCTTAAATAATTTTCCTTTGTTAACCATCTAAAAAAATAAAAAGCTGATGACTTCCAAAACACTAAACACTGAGAAACAGCAGTTATGCACAGCAACCACACTTTACAGCATTTTTAGTAGCTAACTGTAGATTCAGCACCCCTAAGACATTATCATTTTAGACCCATCCAACACGATGCCATTAGAATAGTTTATTCAGTTATTTGAAGTTGTCTCTGTGACTTCTTCCATTGACATCTAAGTCATTACAATATCAATTGCAATGTCTCCATGTTATGATGTTATGGTAATTACAGTCTCATACATTTCAATTTTTTAATGCTAATTTTGGTTGCTTCGCACAGCCCCTCGTGTGATGTTAACTGCACTGTCTCAGACATTTCGACTGACACAGTAACCGTTCTAGGGATACATAACTGCAGCTTATTGGCAAGAACTTGAACTGAATTAGGTCTGTGTCTTACATCAAAATTAATACAAATCATGTTAGTTATTGACCTAGAAACACAATTTAAAAAATTAAATGCAAGAAACTCATAGTGCATCACTACTTCTAATCAAAGTGCTATGGCTATATTTCTTCATTGCCATTTATCTGAATTATCAGCTGTTTTTACAGAATGATGGAAAAAATCTGACCCACTTATAGGTTTATATGGAGTTTAAAGACATAGTTTCTTTTGGTAGCAGAGAAATAAACAAGGTTAAAAGAAACCAAAAGTAACTGTGTGAAAGAGCTGCAATCTCCCAACAGATTGTTTTATAGGTTTTCTGAAAGTTTCCAATCGATCGCTTTCTGCCTTGTCCTCTGAAACTGGAAATCAAACTCTAATAAGAGAATATCAGACATAAAATAAATTGATTAATTTGTAGTTTACTGTGATGACTATCTTTAAAAAAAAAAGTGTACTTTTCTTATATGTTCACTTAACTCAAGGAATAAGGAAAGCAGTAAGTGCTATGCCAGATGAACAGACTCCAGGACTCTTGTACACATTAGGATAGCTCAGAGACTATTCTTGAGACCAAGTCTAAACATTAAGTGCAATCTTGAAGAAACTAAGTAAGTTTCCTTAAAGTTGTTTGCACAAAACAAGTACCCGACATACTTGGAATTTTACACAGGGAACCAAGTTTCAGTCAAGGTGTTGCAAACAGTAAAAGAGATGTTATAAACATGAAAGAATCATGGTATATAGTTTTGTCCTGGGTTTGGCCAGGACAGGGTTAATTTTCACCGGAATCCAGGAAGGGGCACAGCCGGGTGGGCTGAGCCAACCCTAACCTGGCCAAACAGAGCAGGGTATTCCATACCATGTGACATCACGCTGGGTTCCGGTGGGGGGGAGCTGGGGGGGTGGGAACTCACTCGCGGCTCGGGAGGGCACAGTGGCGGTGCGGTCCGAGAGAGCGGTTCTGTTCTGCGGGCTCTGTTCTGCTGGTTCGTTTTGTGTA
>Ga0065711_1004392_pt1 | contig 23717 bp, 21 predicted proteins | sample Hoacrofraction12_FD_59098 | JGI IMG/M metagenome (GOLD analysis project Ga0065711, IMG submission 59098) | Hoatzin crop microbial communities from Cojedes, Venezuela - Epithelial fraction 12 v2 (version 2) | ecosystem: Host-associated > Birds > Digestive system > Esophagus > Crop | place...
TTTGGGAGTGTGAAGAAGAGTGGGGTTCCCACATCGTGACAGTATTTTACTCTTGGTCCAACCCACTTCAAAGGAACAACATTAAACCTCTGACTGTTGGCCCAGCGGTGCTATGGCTGGAGGGGTTTTTCTATGGCTTTCCCTCACTTTTGGCAATTTCTTGTGACTTCAGGGTAAGAAAAACCTCGGGGGGACAATTAATGGGATGGGGAGATGTCCAACCTGCACAGGAGCAGGTTAGCAAGAAGGAAAAATCCTGCTATGTTAACTGCTTCCCTCCTGCCTCCCAGAAACAGAGGGCAAACTGGATTTAAGATAGACAGGAGAAGGATTCGACCCTTCTCCAGCACCATTCCCCTGGGCTTGCTGAATAAACAATAGCAACAACGTTGCTCCTCTGAAGTTCATGATTTTATCAGTCTTCTCGCTTAAGAAATGATCGATTTTCTCATATTACCAGGATAAAATCTAGCCTGTAATATGTAGGTCATGAACTCCTCTGTCTCCACCTTCCACGTCTCTGGGCACGGTACAGCTAGAATTAATGGTAATAATAATAAACTCTTTGGTGTTTAACGATTATTCATTACCAGGAGTACATCAGTTCTGAAGCCTCCTCTTCTCTCGGACGCCTGACACTCTACTCTACACTGCCTGTATTTCAGAGAAACGATCAATAAGCTCCATGCAGTCCGAGGCTTTGTGGGGTGCTAATTTCTCCGTTACTGAGTTAGGCACGCAGTCCTGCTGCTCCAGCTAACTCCCTGTGCCAAACAAGAAAACCCCACCCAATAAAACATCTGGTTAAGAGAAAGCATGTCTCCAAACCGTGTCCCATGAGGAGCCACGTGTCCTGGGACGTGCTGCTGACAAGGGGACGCTGGGGCTTTGCAAGGAAGATGAACTGGGGCATGTTCCTCACCAGCCCTCATCTTGCTGAACCCAGGACAAGTGCCGAGGCGAAGAAGCTGAAAAACCATGTTCATACCCCAGATACTTCCTGGGACCCTGGGAGGACTGGAGTGGGGCAAGCACAGGGATGAGAAACCACTGCTCCTCTGCAGGGTCCTTCCTCCGCTATCAAGGGACTTGGGCAAGAATCAAAGAGATGGTTGAGCCCTCAGGAGGCAGTGGAAAGAGCTCTGACAACCTCAGTGGGATTTATATTTCACTGGGGGGGGCTTTAACCACCTTTGGACCCATGACTCAAGTGTATGCACAAGTCCTGAAGCTCACTTTCTGAGCAGAACATCACACCTGGGTCCAAAGCTTTCATGGCATGTTTCGATGTGCTGCACATCAAGGCAACAAGAGCAGTCATCCTGCAGCCAGCGGGCGCTGAGCTATCTCTTTTCTCTCCTTTTGGCCTCTGAATATAATTCATTTAAGCTCTTATGAGGCAATTCATATCCAGATTTCATTAGAAGTGGAAGGCCCTTTTATTTCCTTAGTGTATTCAGCACACAGAGAACTGGTGCTATGGTTAATTTTATTTCTATGTTTTCTGTGTTTTAATAATGATCTCCCCAGTTCCATTTGACTCTGAATAGATGAGGGAGATAGATAGAGAGATATGAGCTGGAATAATGTAATCATGTACTGCAGACAGAGAAATACTGGTAAAAATGATGTGTAATGAATATGTGACTGAAGCAGAGACATGATAGATTGCCTGAAGTTATAAAATCTGATACATTTGCACACCTACCAGGTATGCGTATGCACTATCAAAAAAATATGCAGGTATGCTTTCAAGAAAAATGTAAAATGATTTAGAAATTTTTTTTTCTCAAAAAATATTCCAAAAGTGCAAATACAATACACACTCACATCTCTGGGACCGCATCCCCATGTGCATTTTCTCTGTTTCACTGTCTTTTTGAAGCCAAATAAGATAAAGACTTACCAGAACAACAAAAAAAAAACCTTCTCGTGACATTGCGTATTTGTGTGTTGACTGCCAGCGGGAGACGGCACACAACTCCAAGCTCATCCAGACCAAGGCTTGTCCTTTTACTCCTTCGTTGGCCCCACGGCTGAGCTCTCTGTAGGTTGCATCCCCGTTCCTCCAACTGTGTGACAGAGGATCTCCAAACTGCTGAAGCCACGAGCACAAGACGCTTCCACCACTCGCTGCACCACCGATTCTGCATCAGAAGATGTTTCCAAGCACACTGAGCAAGCCCAGAGCATCGGACAGCCTCGGTGGCGGCTGTCTGGGACTCACGGAAAGGCAGCCAGGCTTTGTTAAGCCTTGATTAAAATCCAGGAAGGGATTTAGTTACACTTTAACATTACTCCTTTAACCGATACTCACAATTTGCATAACTAATACGTTACAGTTTCTAGGGGATTCACAAGGTGGAGATATTAAGAGACTTAGCGGTGTGCGTTTCTTATGAGCCAAAAACCAGGCAAATTAAAATCTGCCTGAGCTGGACGCTGGAATCCCCCTGTCAGAGTCAAGGAGATTAAATTGAAATAAGTGGAATTAAACACCAGACAATTCCCCTCTTGTTTTTGCTGGGTTTTTCCCACGTGAAGTCAGCGATCCCATCAGCAGCACCGCCCTTGCAGCTGCCCTGACCTGGCTGCCTGAATCTCCCCGATGCCCATCCAGGATTGCTTTGGGGAACCCCATGGTGCACGAACCGCAGCTTCCAGAAACTAAACACCATGAGTTTTAGGTTTTTAGTTTTAGTTTTAGGCTGAGCTGTGTTGCTGCCTGGTGTGGCAGCAGGGCCAGGAGATGGGCAGCGGAGAGCCCCATCCAGACCCCACTGATGGGGTTCCCTGTCCACTGCTGCTCCTGTTATTCAAGCACTGAAAATGGCATTGCAACTGGAAATTGCAGACGTCTTACGCCGTGGCCCAGGTGGAGTGTAAAGGCTGATACACAGCAGGCTGGGAAGGCTCCCATTTTTCCCTAAAAACCTGTGTATTGCTGGCAGCAGTGCTGCCAGTGAGCATTGCACAGCTTTCAGCTGATTCCTAAGGAAACAAGAGGTGTAACCATGCGGTGGGTGGTGGGTGGCAGTGCCCCATTGCAGTGTTCTGGGGTGCTGGGGGCCAAGGACCCTCAAAGAGCCCCAGAGCCCTGTCAGGTCCATGCTCAGCTGCTGCACACGCTGGCTGAATCCCGCAAACTACTGAGGACAGATTTGCTGCTCTCATTCTGCCCGAAAGGAGGGAGGACTGAATATTTCAGGCCTGTCCTGTATTTGCAAAGGTTGACAAGTCCCATTTCTGCTTGCTTTTGAACCAAGTGCAAAAATTCCTAGAAGACCATCCTGGGATTTAACCCTAGTTTTCACTGCCCACATCCTCCTGCACCCAGAGGGACCAGAAGCTGAACAGGAGCATCATTTTTAACGAGATGCTACAGATTCAGCGGAGCGATTCATCTCGACAGAAAGACCTGTCCAGCTTCCCCCAATAATTCCTTTAAAGTGGGAGGTTAATGCAACTCAGTGGAGCTGCCCTTCGTCCCTTAAAGAGAGACATGGGCTTTGAACATCCCCAAGTGAAGTGGTTCTGGCAGAAACCCTCCTCCTCCTCCTCTATCTTCCCTGACCCCTTCATCCCCGAAGGGATGCCACATCTCAGCGCTGTGTGATCTTCCCTCTCCAGGCTGATTAGCCGGAGCTGGAGTTCAGGGAGGTGAGAGCATCGGCATCCTCGCAGTGACGTTTGATCATCGGTGTCTGCGAGTGCTCCCAATTAGCCTGGAAGTGCTGCCTCCAGTTCACAGATACCTTAAAACCGAAGTTTAACGAAAAGCCGCCTGCGTTGTCTTTCTTCAGCCCTCTCGGCCATATCAAAGCCTTTGAGAGTCGCTAACGACAACTTTTATTGCTGAGAAGATCCTGTTTGCGTGTCGGCTCGTTAGCGCCGTGGCTGCCCTGTGCACAGAGCCGGGGAGCATCCATCAGCCCATGCCACCACCCTCGCTTCCCGGGAGCGCTCGCTGAATATCAGTGAGAGCGTTGGGCTGTGAGGTTTACCTCTGAGGGAGCCACCAAAGGGTCTTTCAAGCAGAAAGGTCACCCGGCTCATCTGCTTCCAGAGGAGCTGATTAGAGACGACTTCTTTTGGGAACCATCACTCCCCACAGCAAGTCCGTCCTCTCGGTCTTTTTTCTCCCTCCTTTTGCAGTAACGATCTGCAGCTCATCGGAGGGGGCTCGGCAGGGGAGGACAGCAGCAGCACGTATTTTAATAAAGAACATTTGTGAGCTGGCTTTCAAGGCTGCAGCTTGGCGAGGGATCTGATGAAGCACCAGGAGAGAAGACTAAGGCGAAAACGAGTGCCCAGGGAAATGACGTGGATGCAGCCCTGGCCATGCAGGAGGTGATGGTTGCCCCTGGCTGGGGGGGGTCTGTGGCAACCATCCTCTCCATCCCTCCCTGCTGCCGTGCTGCTGGCTGCGATGTCGCTGGGGAAATGAGAAGCAGAATCTGTAGGGAAGGTGTGAAAAAGCCCCAAGCGCTGATGCCAAAGCAAGTGCCCAGAGAATACGGCTGTTTGTGCCTCAGTCTTCTCTTTGGTAAGTCAACACTGAAAACATCTCCTGGGGTGTTTGCTTGAGCAGTGATACCAACCTAAGGTCTTGCTGCCAGCAGAAAGGTAACATGTTTCTGGCACGGCAGCTGGATTTTAAGGGATGTTTCTGCAGTGAAGAGGTTTTGGGGCAGTTCTGCTCAGTTTGAGTGTGTTTTCAAGGACTGGCTGCACTCTTGGCTTTGAGCGATCACAGTCGACCTGCTCCAGCTGCTGCTCCAGTCAAGGTCCATACAAACACAAAATCGTTACTGGCATGTTTGCATACTAGAGAGTTAGGAAAAGCATTTGCACTGGGAAAATAGAAGGAATATCTTTAGTTATTGGCTACGGCAATTTAGCATGACTGTTAAAGACATCTGAAGCAAATAGTGCTGAAAAAGTTGGCAAGCATATCTCCCACCAAAACCAAAATGCTTCCTAGCATTAACCTTACTTTAATGATCCAGTTTTTCAACTAGAAAAAAAGGCAGAGAGGGGAGGAAAATTCTGAAAATAACACATTTCCTTTTTTTTTCTTTCAAAACAGCTCCTTGTTTTTCAATAAGTTTATTGTACATTATTATTTGTCATGTAGCCGTGAAGAAATTAAAGGCTTGAAAACAGAACAAAACATACAAATTAAACCAAATGTTTTGATTAATGCAAACCATCTGACATTTCCTTTCCTGAGGAATTTAAAAATTAAACTTAAAAAGCCAATTTCTTGTCTGAGAGGCCTCTTTAAAAGGAAATTTTTGGTATATTGTCGCACTTCTGTTAGGTGGACTGGTGTCAGTTTCTTATATTTTTAATATTAAAAATGCTTTTAAGCCACCCAGACTCCAGCTCTAAACTATTTAGAAGAAGATATCTCTTTCTAGCCCTTCTCTATAGCCTCTCACATAGAAAACTCTCTGGCTGTACCTGGAATTTCTTAACTAGGAAATAAATAGTCTATTTAAATTATGATGACTGTGCTCATAATATGCGTGATCTTTGAAGGAAAGGTGTAGCTGCAGTGGGACACATTTTGCCCTTCGTCCTCCACTCTTATGTCATGAAAATGTTCGGGATTTCTTTGTGGAAATAATCTGGTTTTGAAAGGATAATTAATGTAAAGCAATTTCCATGGGTGAGCACTTCTTCTCTTGTTCAGCAGATTTTTTTTCAGTGAAGACACTTCTTCCATACAGCTACATTAAAACAGAGGAAAAAATGGAATTGTCTTTTTCTGAATGTTTTATGGTGTTGTTTTAATGAGTCTGCCTTTCTGTTACTGCAGGAAATTGTAAAACGCATTCACTGGGAGAAAAAAGAACAACTGTTGTCCCACAGGCTGCAGAGGGCAACCACAGGCATGTGGAGAGAAGGCCGTGTTGGGTGACACAAAGTCCATCTCCAGCTGGAGTTCCCACTTTCTTTGGGGTTATACTCCCTACCCCACAGTCAGTCTTTCTCCTTAACCCACTGCAAGGTAGAACAAAGGTAGCTTACTGACCCATACTTGGACCCAACAGGAACCCTCAAGCTTTTGACCGTGACCAGAGATCATTACATGCACCACGCAGTGAGGTTTGCACAGAGACTGGATGGAAAGGAACTTGTAAAGCACTAGCAGATGTGCAAAAACCTAGCCAAGCTGGGCCGACTTCCCTCTTGATTAATGCAGGCAGAGGTTTGGCAGTGAAAGATTTGCGTTGTGTTTAGCACATGGCTCACTTGGGTTGGCTCCTTGGGAGGAATCAGCTGAACAGCAGCAGATCTCACTCGTCTTTTCTGGGAGGGCTGCTCAGGTACACCGACGAGCACGGTAGGAAGAGACACCAAGTCCCCCATGCATCAGAGACATTCGGTCTTAAACTTCTGCCTCAGGGCTTTCTGCACGTTTTGTATCTTCTCCGTGATCACTGTGTCACTGAGGTGATCTCCAAACTTCTGTTTCAACAGCACCCGAATTATTTTGATGCAGCGTTCATCCATCATGGGCTTTGCCTCTCGGAAAGTATTGCCCCTCCGCCCTGTAATGGAGTGGCTCTGGATGTAGTCGGAGGTGAAGAGCTTGTAAAGCAGTGTCTTGCAAGCAGTGCTGATTTTCTGGTCAAATCGGATGGTCTCTTTGAGCTGCTCCTTGGTGTAGCCATTGAATAGCTCTACCATCTCGCACGGCTGCCGGTGGACCTCCTCCTGGAAGGACAGGGATTCCAGCCTCTGCACCTTCTTCTTCAGAGAGAGGACATCCTGTTGGAGGTCCAGCACCATCCTCTCTAACTGCTCTATCTTCTCCGCCCTGAAAAATTAAAATTACAGGTGTAAAGGAAAGAAGATACCATGGCCTCACTGTGAATATTGCTAAATGATGTAGCACCTCCACCCAAGCAGTCACTACATGCCTCCTGCAAGCAGGGCCAGGACAACTTCTCTGCCAGAGCATCAGCCCATCCAGCTACGCCTGGGTGAGGAGCAAGGCAGGAGAGAAGAATGGCATGGTCTGGACTTTGCAGTAGCTCAGAAATGTTCAGAGTTTAACCCTCAACCCCGCCTTGTTGTGCGTGCATGGAAACTTTAATGCTCAATTTTCTTTTCAGTTTTAAGGAAAGGTATAAGCCCTGTCCTGCAAGTCCCAGGAGGCACGTGTTTGTGGTATGAAACAACAGACATGCAGGAAATGACAATGCAAGTACTGTAACACGATTTTTTGGCACCAACTTCTTGGCAGTAAAACTGTCCCTAGCAGCTACTGCATCACTAGATACTTGTCATCAAAATAGGGGACAATAAAGCAAGCAACACACAGCAATGTTCAAACATGATAGACGTCATTTTGATCGTCATAGGCAAAAGTTTTGTGGTTTCTGCACTGTTTTAGAGCCTCCTTGCATCTTGAAGTCCAAGTCCTACAATCAGAAATAAACACCTGGCTCTGATTATATAGAGATTCAGCAGCTCTTGTTTCTAAAATTGCACCATTTTGTCACCCAGCTGTGGGCTCACTGCTCATTCTCGTAGTGAGGAGGAAAATACAGTTGAGAACAAGTGCCTTCTTTTGCTAATTACCTTTCCACTTCACCAGGACCAAAATTTTTCTGAACACTCTTGAAGTCATCCGTCTCTTGCAAAGCGTCAAGCTTTCGCTCTTCACAGCTGGAAGAAACAAGGAAGCTAAAAAAGCACTGCCACATGATGCTCCATGTTCATATTCATGTTCATTCCTGGTGAGAATTGTCTGGAATTCAAAGGTTGGAATTCAAAGCAAAGTCAAACCTGTTTTCATTTACAGCAAGAATAAATTGGATTGAGAGGAAATAGCAAAGTTCTTCATGTGGACAACCTCCTGTGAATCCCCTCTCCATGCAGAGCAAGCCCCAGCACACAGATATGGGGGAACGTCCCATTTGACCCACCACGGGATCAGGACCCCACATCACAAGGGACCCAACTGCTCTGCAGTATGTACCCCCAAAAGCTCCCATTACCTTTTGCACTTTGTCTTTAAGTCTACATTAACATCTATGCAAAGTGAGCACAACCAGGGCATGGAAACAGCGTGGGCAGACCCCACACTACAAAATGAATACATACGGTGTGAAACAGTCAGGGTCCTCCCTGCGCTTTCAAGCGTTACCTGTTCAGACAGATGTGTTGCTGGCACTGGGACAAGGTGCCATCTGACCTCCTCTTCATCGGCAGGGCAACGTAATCTACAGGCAGGCATGGGAGACAAGCTGAACAAACCAGCTGTTGCAAAGGTCCTGAAGCCCTCTGTCTCCCTAGCAGACTACCTAAGCACTCCTCCTAGATTGCGTGGCAGAGTGATCCAGGCATGCTTTCCAGGGCTGAACAACAGGGATTTTGTTATTAGAAAGAGGTGGTGTCTCAAAGGCTTCTTCTGTTCCCATCACAAAAGACAGACTTGGCAAGGCAAGCAGAGCCAATGCACCTCTGGACACTGCCGTTAGTCAGCAGGTAGATAACGCACTAGCATATTTTTACAAGTATGTTTAATATATGTAGTAGTGGATGGAAAAGCAGGGAAAGAGGCAAAACTGAGAAGGTTTGACTGACGGAGACACAAGGCTTATAGGTATTTCACAGTTATTCAGGCAAGCTGGAGTGGGTTTTGGCTTGTGGGGAAAGAACAGCTCACCCAGGAGACACAGTGGTGCCTGATAGAGCAGATAGCATGTGCTGTCACACAGGCATCTCCCTTTCGACAGACCTCCTGGAGGAGATCTGCCAGGTGGAAAGGACCAGAAAATTCCATCTCTAACCTTTGCAGCCCTGGAACAAAGCAGAGGTCTCCTAGCAGCTCTGAAGGTCCCCATCCCAACCCGTGTTCAGGATGAACCAGGAGAGAGCTAAAAGCCAATGTCCTAATTTACAGCCAGGGTTACCTCTGGTAGCTGGACCGCCCTCTTCACCCTGGGAAATCCCTGGCATGGCCATGGTGACAAACGTGGATGGGGGTGTGAAGGCACTGGCTGGGGGTGGGGGACCTGCCAGTGAGCGAGGGCTTCCTGCTGCGTTGCCCAAGGCATGTCTCTCCTTGACGATGGAGGAGCTGCCAGCGTCATGGGGCAGGCTGGCCTCGGCTGCCCGCAGCAGCGGCTTGGTAGGGTAGGTCCTGTCACCGTGGTATTTCCTGGATGCATTCCCCGGGGTCCATTTTGGGAAGGTTTTCCTGGACTTTTTTGGCTGGGGTGGCATCATGCTGTGGACGGCCGGTTCTTCTTCTGAAAGCAAGGCAGACAGTCAAGATGTGCAGTGGGGTATCAACGCCGTGTATCTCCCACCTCCCGCTCAGTGCTTTGTACCCTGATTGTAGGGCTGTGAAATTTACACCAGGATTACCATGCTCTCAGCATCCTCCCACCCCAAAAGCCCAACGGAAGTAGAAAGGTGCGATCCTCAAAGACCTCACTCACTTAACTTTTCCAGGAGCTGTCTATCTTCCAGCAACTTCTTCTCTAAAATATCTTTATGCTCTGTAGGAAGAGAGGACTTGTCAACACTGAACTCCTTCTCTAAAGGCTGCAGCCCCAAATTGCAAAGCCCAGGACGGAGGGGTGCCACTCACCACTTATGCCTTCCACCATCCCCCAGTAGAGCCCACTGAAGCCAGGGCAGCGGGCCAGCACCTGCTCGCCCACCGCATAGAGGTGGAAGGGCTTGCGGGGCTCCTTGATGTTCTCGATGTTGATCACCCAGCTGCCATCGGGCCAGCTGATGAGGACGTAGAGCTTGGCTGACATCAGGGCTGCCCACCTGGTGAGGAGGGAGCGGGAAGGGAGCGTCACGGCACGGCTTTGTGCTCTCCCATGGTTGGGAAGATTAGCAAATGGTGCTCTACCTGAGGCAGCGCAGCCTGCAGATATTAAATACTTGTCCCTGCATCTTTTCTACCAGTTATTTCTGCTTTCCCATTCCCGCCCTTCTGTGCTTGCTTCATGCTAAACTCCTTGCCTGGGAGGTTGTCCCGGGACTGACCTGGGCACAGCCCCACGTGCCTTTAGCATGCCCCTGTTTAACTTGAGGAGGATCTGCAGCTCCAGCCGTGACATGTGGCACCTGGGGTCGGGCAGGACCGGCTCTCACGCATGATGCATTGCGCAGACACTGGATGAGCCACCGAGCAGAGACAGACTGGTTCCTCTGCCCATGTGAACCAGCACAGATCAACTGACTTCAACTGGTCTACAGCAGTTTGCCACAGCGCGGGGTCGTATCTGTGTGATATCAAGGCAGCACAGAGAAGAGGCTCAGAAAGCCCCAGGTGTATTCCAGGAAATGAACATTCCTTTCCCTGTACAGTTATTTTCCCCAGTAAATGTCAAAGTGCTTTGATAAGGAGGGCAGCAAATTACATCTATTTCAAACATGGGGAAACTGAGGCACAGACCAGTGAAAGACGCTTCTAAGGCAGCCAAGTATCAAAGCTGCAAGGAGCTGGTCTCCTGGTCCTGGCCCACTCCGATACCATATTTCTCCCCTTCGAGCTGCACGCTTAAATCACTGGAGAAATGAGAATGCTCCGCAATCAAACAACATCCAGGCTAGTGGTGATTTTCCAAACCTCCCGAGGCACAGGGGCAGCTGAGGAGCCGAGGGCTGCTCATCTCAGGGACAGTTTCTTTCCAAGTTGCAACCAACACATCATGGATGGGGACAAAACCAGGCAGATACTCCCTGCCAGAGCTCCTAAGGGCCCTGGCACAGTGTCACCCCAGACCATCCTGCTCTGCTCTGCAGCAGGATTTGGCAGAAGGGTTCTGGCAGCTGGGGCTGAGCCCTTGTGCTGAGCACTGTGTGGAGAATGGTCATGGTGTCCAAAAGTGATGGCAGGGAGCTGGGGCATGGAGAGGAGAGGTGGAGCAGGGACAAGCTGGCAGGAAAGGCAGCTACGACCCAATTTATTGCAGTCTCGTGTTTTGCCTCCACTCCCCCACTAAAGTCAAGCCTGATTTTGGTTCCTCTCTCTTGGGAGGTTCAATTCACCCTGCAGATCTTGCAACTTCTCCTTCCTCCCCCTCCACCATCATCAGCCTCAGCAAAGCTCCTGGCAGGAACTGTAACTGTCCCCAACCCTGCCAGCCTGCCCTGCTGGCACGGGCTCACACCAGGCTCGCTCCAATCCTTTCTCTCGGCCGAGACACGCTCTGGGATTTATTCTCACAACGAATCACCATATCCAATTTAATTGTGTGGTAACTGCCTGGCTCCCCGCACCCCTTCCCTGCTGCCGGATGCTCTGCAGCGGGCGGCTGCCCCAGCCTTCTCCTCAGCCCGGGGAATGTTATGGACCAAGAAACTGGGATAAACACACAGGTGAGACCTCTCCCGCCCAGAAACACAGCTCTGTTGTAAAGAGCTCCATATGCCAAACAGCAAACGACCCCAGCCCCAGAAAGCTCTCTAGAGGGCTTTTCCTTCTTTTAACATTTAAAGAAATAACACTGATCTTCATAGCTGCTGCTGCTCCCTCCTGCCCCACTTACCAATTGCTCGTTTACCTTAACGAATGCAACAAAACTACACAAATGCACAAACACAGAGAGAGAGAAAGAAAGAAAGAGAGAGAGAGAAAGAGATCACAATCCTGACAGCAATACAGCTCGGTCCTTGCCTGGTTAGCACTGCTCCAAGTGTTGAGTCTTGCAAAATGTCTCCTGTCTATCCAGATCTCAGCTGCCTGCTCCAGGAGAGGAGGTGACCGGGCACTTCTTTGCCTTGGGCTTGTCCCTTCACCACAGTTCCTTGTCAGGTCTCCTTTGTCTGGCTTAGAAAGCTCCCACCTGCCGTCCCCACTGCAAAGAAAAAAAAAGACCCTTTGCTTTCTTTTTTCCTGGTTGTTTTGTTTCAGCCCTATTATTCCTGTTATTTTCCCATATACATAAATATTTCTTTTTCCTTAGCTTGTTTCAGGTCTGTTTCTTACAGGGACAGAGAGCAGCAAAGGAGAGAAAAGCCTTGGGTTTGTTGGAGCATGAATAAACCTTGCATTTCCATGAGTTATTCATGAATAATTCATGAAAATGCATGATTAATTCAGGTTCATGAATTATTCAGGAATAATTCTCGAACATTCCTGGTTAATTCATGCTCAGGCAGCGAGTGAGTCAGGCTCTAGGGCTTGGTGCATTCCTTTCTCTGTGAGACGGGAGAAGAGAGGCTGAGAGACGGCTGCATTGTGCGCTCCCCGTTTGCTGCATCTTAGAAGAAAACGTATTTTGGGCCGTTTTTGAAACAAGGATTTGGAAAAGAGAATTAGAACAAGGATTTGAAAAAGAGAACTGAAATGCCTGCAGCCCTCTGGCCGCGGAGGAATAACACAGCACCAAAAGAAAGAAAGAAAGAGATAAAGAGACTGGACTTGCTGTCGGAGGGAAGCCTGGCAGCAAGTTTTACCCCTACTCGAAGCTGCTTTCAAACTGACCATGGGTTTCTTCCCCCCCCCTCCCCCCGCCCCCAGATCTCTTCCTGCTTGAGCTACATCTCAGCTGCTTCATATTTTTACCTGCCATGCAATGAAAAGGGCCATACACACAGGCTTGAGGAATCAAAGGGACTTCCCATGCCACGTGCTCGTCCGTCCCTGGACGTGTGCGTGCAAACATGCAGAGATCCTCAACTCAGCGTCCCAGCCCGCGCGAGCACCGGTGCCGGCCGTCGGCTCAGCAGCTCAGCATCACCCTGGTGCTCACGCCGGCACAGACGGCAAGCTGGCCGTGCGCAGCTCTGCTTTCCCTGCGTGTTCCTCCCGAAAATGTCACCGCCACAACACCTGGGGTTTGCTAATGCAAAGGCTTTTCATCGCTGGCGCATGCAGGGTCACTGTGGGCGGTGGGGGCTCTGGGGCATCCCATGTTGGTGGTCCTGGGGACGGTGTGGGCAGCTGGGGACACAGGCATTGCATGGGGTCAGGGTCTGAGGCACCAGGCCAGACAATTTATTTTGCTGGGATGCTCATGAGCAGAACAAGGTTTTGCAGCAGAGCCTCTGCTGTGGGGACACTGAGCTCTGCAGGGCACTGAGACCTCCAAGGTGACATAGCGGTGGGTTTCCCCACCGCCTCAAACCCATCACAGTCAGGTGGCTAAAGAGCCCATGCCTCTGGAGAGATATCAGCGCGCTCTCCCCAGCTTGATGCTCAGCTTTGCAGGTCACACCCCCCATTTCTGTTGTGTGAATCCCCCATGTCCTCAGAGAAACATGGATGTGGCACCAGTATGCCCCTGGGATGGTCTTCTGGTTGATCAGACAGCAAAGAGAGGCCATAGATCGTGTTGGAAACCATCATCAGCACTTTCATCCTGACCGAAGCCACTGCCATCACCACACTGCTGTGTCGCAACAGGAGAAGGCTGGGTGGGTCCTCAGCTCGAGGTGGTCTCTGGTCCTGTGGTCGGCACCTGTGTTGGCCCAGCACATCAGGATATGGCCACCAGCAGTCGGGTATTCCAATCAACCACAGAGAGCTGCCACAGCAAGCCCAAATCTCGTAGATGAGCAGCGGTTTAATTGCACAGGTTTTTAATGCCTTGAGCCTCCAGTTCTCGGAAAACAAAGTTCAAATCCTGCCAGACCACATCTTCAGCTAAAATGCAAGGAACCAGCTCTGTCATTGTCCATGGTGAAGAAAAGGTCCCATGTGGCATCCAGCGTGCAGTGGTCTGGGCTGGACACCAGCAGGCAAAGGTGCAGACCGGTCTGCAAAGGCTGCCTGCCCAGACATCCTACCCCTGCTGCTGCATGAGGTGGGAATACAGCAAAGGAGTGAATCCAAGCAGCACTTTCTGCTCTGTCTTAGCCAAAAGCAGCTCCAGAGGTTGTTGGAAGAAAGGGAGACTTCAGATGTTCAGTGAGGTATTAGAAAAGAACCTTGATTAGATTCACAGGGTAAGAAAATTGCTGTATCTCCAATTTGCAATATTTACAGCTCAAAGAATACATCTGTCAGCCCAGGCAAAACCAGATGTTAAACAGAGATCTAGCTGAGATCGGGTATCGCAGCAGATACGAGTATAAAAGAAGCGGTGTCTGAATTCTACGTAGTTTTGAACAATGTTGCTGAAGAACAAGAACTGCATAGAAAGAGGAAATGGAAAAGCAACGTTGAGGGGAAAAATCATAGAGATATGTGACAATGGAGATGAGATTGGATTCTGGTTTTATGCAGGACCTGGTCCAACAAAATCTGCTTGCAAAGTGGGCTTGCTTAAGCAAGCGTTGTTTGCTTTCCCTTGAAGAACGAGCAAGATGCAGAGCACAACGGATGCCTAGTCCTGAGGGCAGGAGGACAAACCACAGGAGAGGAAAGATGGCAGTGACCACAAGAGGAAGACAAATTGTAGTCTCACCAAACAACAGAAAAGTCAAGTGTCCATGTACAAATATACAGTGTCTGCGTTGAATTATTCCAGGAAAATGCGAGTCTGAAGTGAATCCCAAGTGTTTGACTTCATGAAAATTAGTAAGTCCTGATTAGATTTCCCTGCCTGTGTTTGAATACAAAACCCCTTCCCAGATGCCTCGCTGTGGGCTGTACATAGAATTACTGTTTTCAGGAACCTCTCTCTCTGCATTTCCCGATTCCTTGAAAACAAACCCCACACTGTGGCCCCCCCAGTGCCAGCACATATTTCACCCTCCAAGCGGCACTTGCTGAGATTTAGACTTCAGCTGCCACAAAGGAACAACAGCTTCTTTGTAATCTTACCCAGAGACGCACCAGAGGAATCGTGTTCAGCATCGGTTTGAACGCTGCCCTGTCTTTATCAGGGCAATCAGAACTGATGTTTGAAGGGATTTAAATAGCAAACACAGGTGGTTTTAATCTCCCTTTGCATTTCACCTCTGCAACATTACTCTGCTTTTGGCGTGGGTTTAGCAGCCCAGACCTGTGCTTCACCATTTCAGAACGCAGCCGTAGTTCAATAATTGAAGGAAGAGAGCTATATTGCTCATTAATTTTTATTGCCACGATGAAATGCCATGGGAGCTATCAAGCACTGCGGTTTGGTGGGAGCTGACCTGAGACCAGCTCTGCATCCCTCCTGCGCTGCAGGGAGAGCTGGACCAGGGCTGCGAGCTGTGCATCGCGCGGAGGGATCGGCGTTGCCAGGGTACACGGCCAGGCTACAAGGGGGACAAGGAGACCCAGGCATTTGGCAGTGCCCCCTGTCACCAGTACCAGGCTGGGCTGACGGAGTCATTAGGATGGATCTGGGTCCCGGTTTGCGGCCGACCGTGACAAACGCTGTAGCAGAAGTCACTGCCTGTACCGGAGAGCGACCACCTGGTGGCATTTTGCATTTTTAATGAAATAAGTACAAGTCCCATCTCTGCCTACAATACAAGGAACAGTGAAATACGACTCAGGCTAATAAGGCTGGAATTAACTGCATTTTAATTAAAGACTTGTCTCTTTCCCAATAAGCCAGAATTAAGCTAGGTTACTCAGAAAAGCGGAGTAAAGCAACAATCCCAGGTCAGCAGCCAGCTAGACTGGTACAGATAAGTCCTACTTAGTACAGTATGTTAAATGCTTTCCTAGACTGGAGCATTTCCATATTACTCCTCTTGAGGCAGAGGCTATAAAACGCTGAGAAAATCAGAGACAAAATGCACAAGGCACAGGTTTGCAGGGCTGCAGAGGCTGCGTGTGCTCCTGCAGCGAGTCCACAAGCCCGGCAGGGCTTTGCATTTACCAAAATGCAAGCTATTATTCCTTCTCTTCTACCACCCTGAATTCACTGAGATACTTTTTGGAGGCTAAAGTGCTTTTTTTCCTCTGTAGAAAAGGGTTTCCCCTTTGTAATCCATTCCAAAAAAATCTTCCTTTTCACCTATTCATCTTCCCATCATTTTGCAAAGCCTTTTTCTTGAGCTGTCTGTATTTATTTGACTTTGTGCTCTACAACACCTGCTTCCTTATCTGCTCGGCCGGCTGGTTTCTTGGGTTTCTTTTGTGAGCTTGTCAGGGAGATAGCAGAAGAACAGTTAGCAAAAAAAGAGAAAAAAAGAAAAAAAAATCGACCCCCAGAATGGAAAGAACTTTAACCGAGGAAGGACAGAGCCATAAAACAGTGATGGCTTTTAAATATCCCCAAACCTTTTTCTGATGCTTTCAAGCATTTAGTTGTGGTCTCTTGTTAGCGTTCACAGGGACATGAAGCAGCCTAGCAGGAATTAACCAAACTAAGGAGGTAACAGAAACCAAAGAACAGCTCAGTCTCGTGAAACAGAAAAGAAGGAAATTATTTTACATTGAAATTAAAGCTGTAGGTCCCCAGACAATACAAACCTACTTAACTTCAGGTATCCGAGCTGCTCCTGAGAGGGTGACAGGACTGCCCACATTTTTTAGATTAAGTACATGCCTGCCCGGTCACAAAATCAGGGCCAAAAAGCAGAAAAATCCTCAAACCCCACTGAAAGTTAGATGTTCCTGATGTACATGTCAGTATAATTAAACAGAACGAAAACCCAAGAGTGTATTTTTTAGGTTCGGATTTCCAGAGTGAAATAGTGAAGGAGCAGAAAAGAGAAAGCATCCCAGTGAATCATCTCGCGAGGGGAGCAAAGAACGCAGAGCGAGAAAGGGCTGATGTGGGAAATTCATCTCATCGCATCACCTCTTGGCACCACGTCCGTGGGGACTCGCCACCCTTTTCCGCACCATTCCTGGGTGGAAAGGCACTGCAGGGACACAAGGTCCATGCTCGGGAGCCCCGAATCCAAGCACTCAGCCTCCGTGGAACCAGGCTGTGCTGCCAGCTGCTGCCTGCGCACCTTCTGAGTCATCGCCCCCCGTTACCTTGGCGAATGCAGCCGCGGGTGCTGTCAGAGGAGCTCCAACACCAAGAGAACATGTTGTTTCATGTTCTTCCACCGGCACAATTTTGATTCCAGAATCTCAACCTGCTGCTAATTAATTAAATATAATCAGGAGTGCGTTAGCGGTTGCTGAAGGGACTCTCCAGGTGGCACGCGCTGCGTGAGAACCCATGAGCATGGGCAGGGTGCTGCCTCCAGCCCCCTCCACAGCATCCCTGCAGAACTGAGCTCTTGCCATCAGAGTTGCTCTGCTGGGATTTTTTTCCCCCCATTTCCTCCTGTTTCTGGCAGAGAGCACAAAGAGCAGTTCTTTGCATCAGGAGGGGATGTGGCCTGGGCTGGTTTGGGATGGGAAGTTGTGCCAGGTGGCATTGAGGTGCCATAGGGGACCTCTGGCCGCTCTCCACCATGTCCCCGGGTGCTGCACCCTGGATCAGAGCTTCTGCAGCGGCACCCACTCCTCTGCCAAAACACGTGGAATCCTCCGCTTTCACCTCACATAACCACGGCCACTAATTATTTCCTCACAGGGCCTTTGATGCTGCCGAATAATTAATCAAATTCCCTCTAACCTGTCAGAGCTTTGAATGAAGGGGACCGAGCCCTCGCAGACACTGCTGCATCGTGCAAGCCACGTTGGTGCCACCAGCGTGTGGCAGGACCATCTCACCGAGGATGCCATCCGCAGAGATGCGAAGGGAAGGGAACACTCCATCAAACAGCCCTGTAGCAACACGATGTAAAACCAGGCAGAGAAACCATCCTTGACCAGCCGTCTCTCCAGGCCCTGCTGCGCGGAGCTGGCGTTAGCAAATGGGCTCCTGTGTGAACAGAGCTGTCAAAACCCACGGCTCTGCTTCGCAGTGTGAGCGATTCCCACCCCAGCCCTGCCTGCTCAGAGTGACATTATTTTGCTACCTGACTACTTAAAAGGTGCAAGCATATTCCCTCTAATTTGCTAAATTGACAAATTTACTCCTCTCAGGAGACCACCTCATCTCCACCTTCACTCTCTTCAGCCTTGTACATTTGGCTCATAACATGAAAAGGTTTTTCCTTAATTTCTTCTCCAGGAAAGAGGGAATTGATCTTTTATTTTTAGCAGTTTAAATTGACACATTGACTGCAAAAATCCACTGCTCATCACATCAAAGGCTGACCCAGTCATGCCTATTACTCCAGTAATGGAGGTCTTCTCAGGGATGAGTGGATTACTACAAAGTGAAGCATGGGTGGAAGAAATGAAGTGACGGGACTGAAATGGATGGGTCTTCTCACTAGAGGTGTGCATCAGCGCAAGTGGGCAAAGGAGGAGGCAGCAACTGAGAAAACAGAGCTGCTTTAAATTAGGATATCTGCTGTACAGGGCAAGACAAAACGTGATGCATTTCTCATCTTGTCAATGGGTGCAATTCAACTCGCTCACCTCCAGCTGTGGAAGTGTGGTGCACAGTCTAGTTCTCACCCACCTGGTAAATGATACAGTTGATCTGAGCTCAGCCTGGAATCCTCTGCATTGACTTCAAGGACTTGTACAAGATGTTAACTCATGTGTTTGCAATGAGCACAGCATCAGCTGATGGCCAGTGGCAGGGGAAGTCTTGCCTCTGCATCCTTCCCATTCTCTGGGTATTTGTCTAATAAAATGCTCTCTGCTCTGTGGACCGAAGCAGTAGGGATGTAGGGTTTTGCGTGCCCCAGCAAACCAGCAGCTGATTTATCCTATGGCTCTGCTGCTCTCAACCACCAGTTCTGCACAGAGCAGGCAGCAAAATGGTCACTGTTTGCATTGCTCATGGTTTTGGCGTGGGAACTGCAGAAGACCATCAAGCTTTAAGTATTTTCTAGTGTTCTGTGCTTCACATAGTCCCATCCAGATTCTGGTTTGGGGCCAATCCAACACTAGGTTTTGAGAGTGTCCTTCAGTGCTTAGGCCAACAGGGTCTCAACAGCCTGGAGTGGGAGCTTGTGGATTTCCTCCAAGCTACAGCCCATTAAAAAGATTGCAATGAAAAATCCTGCGCTAAGCCTTCTTGTTGAAACTCTCTTAACTCATAATTCTTATTGCAAAATGCTATTTAGGAAGATCAGATGGCTCAAAAGCAGGACATCTTTGTGGATTTTTGTAAAAATGTTTTCTTGAAGGTTCAGGATGAAGGAGAGATTTTCACTGAACACATCACCATTCTCACTCTTATTTCAGCATCCTGTTGTTTTGAAGTTTCCACTTTTATCTCCTGCCAACTTTTACTTGCCCAGAGTAAGTCATTTTGCTGACAGCCATCATCTCCACGTACCATTTGCTGAGCACCGAGCTGCAGGAAGTCTCAGGTGCTCACTGAGGGAAAGCTCACTTCTTGCTTTCCAGGACCAGGGAAGGTCTTGCTTGCTCAGTTGGGAAGTGAGACAGTTTGCTTCTCAGACGTACTCCATATGGCATCACTGATGTGTTTTTGACTCAAAGAAATCTGCTTATTGTCTGCTCTTAAATGAAGAGCAAGCGGCTCCTGTGAGCGACACCATGGTGCAGGATATGCAAATAGGCTATTACTCAAACACCATTTCTGAAGGGCTTGTGTTCTGCTTTTCAGATAAGATTAAGAGCTCAATTACAGTACAGAAAGGGTCTTTCATTAAAAATTCTTTCATTAAATCACACATAGAACATAATAAGGACAAATAATAAAGCTCTTTGGAAGCACATCTGTGCCAGACTGTTAGGTAGGGAGGCCCATCATAGGGAGCATCAGCTGTTTCTCCTATGCTTCTAAAGAAATGAGTCCCACATACCTCTTCTAACCATGTTTTTGAGGAAAACTAATAACCAGATACCTATGGGGCACCCAGTTCTTTAAATGCGTCTCTTCGACTGGTGGAGTGGACCAGTGTAAGCAACCGTCCACTCGTGTTTGTCATGAGCAGGGTGAAGCCTGGGGTTAGTACTGATGTGCACAGTCTAGATGTGCAACAGCGTGTTCAGCTAACTCCAGATAGGCCCAGAAGCTCAGTGCATTCTCAATCCCAGGTAGACAACAGGAGATCAGCTGTAGAATTTAATAAGTTTTTAAGCCCCCCGGCAGCCAATGGATGAATCAACTACCTAACAGCCTGTCACTGCACATCACACCAAACCCCAAACCTAGCAATCCTGCCATGTTTTCCTGTCTGCAAAGGCTTCCACCAAGGAACCTTCAGATGAGGGGGAAACCCAGGTGAAGAAGGAATAGATGCAAGCGGCTCTTGCAGAGAAGGGCACCCAGAGGCTCTCAGCCAGAGCGCTCTGTGCCCTAGCAGCCAGGCTGGCCAAATTTTCAAAAGAAAAGATCCTGCGTGCAAAGCCCAGGCACACGAACCATGGGCAGAAATGTCCGCTGGCCTCTTTGGGTTTGCAGATCATTGGGCAGGCGTGAACCCAGAGCAGAGTGACAGGATGCTCTTTGTTCCCAGCATTTCAAGGCACTGTGTGACAGAGCTCAATGGAGTTTACAGGTGACTTACAGGGCTGTCCAGGATCCTGCACCGGGGAAAGGGTGGGTCCAAATTCAGCCAAGATTCTCACAGAGCTGTCACTACTTGATTTTGTCCTGTTGTTATTCTGTTCTCCTGAAACATGTTATGGTTAATTACCAAAGACAGTTAGCTAATTGGATTGTAAGCAGGTGCTGGTGAAAACAAAAGTCATTTGCCTTTGAAACCCAAAATGGAGACTCATTGAAATTCCCTTTGAAAATAAATCCCAAAATCTCATATCTGTTGATAAAAACAGTCACCTGAAAGGAAGGAAACAACGTTTTTCAGCAGGTTTCACAAGTCAGGCAACTGCAACCCCATCAGGCATTAGGATTGTCATTCCCACACCAGAAAACCCTTCAAAGACTCAAAAACCTTCCTTGGGAGGCAGTGCCAGCACGCACAAACTTGAAAAATGGTCCATGAAGGCCTAACAGTTCCATGAAGGACATGACGAGATGAGCAGGAGAGTGTGACTGAGGCTCTTCAAAAGCCAGACCTCAGAGCTGAGAGGGGATTAAATCCTGACGTTACTCTGATTATTCTGGAAAAGGATCAAGCCACGAGAGAGCTCAGAAAGCAAGAGTGCTCGTACACAGAGGGAGGAAGAGAAAACATGACTGAATACACCCTAATGCTGTTCTTTAGACTGACCTGATGCCTAGCACATGGAGCGGTCACAGACACCTCTGGCTCAAAATGTGGGTGGCAGAACTGACAAGTCCACCAATAGGCAACAAAAATAATTAAAAGCACATAGGAGTGAACGTAGCAATTAGGACTTGGAGAAGAAAGAACCTAAAAAGGCTAGACATCATATAATCATGTGTATAATGAGGGTAAAATAGATGCTGCTATTCATTACATGACAAAAGAATGACAGACCGTTCAAAGAAACCAAAAAACAATACATTAACTGTCAGGAGGAAATTATATTGAAAGCAGCCTAGAATTAGAACCAAAACAGGAATTTCTTATCTTTGTTCTAAAGATTTATCAATATACGATAGATAAAGGCTTAGATATTCATATAGCGAGCATGATATCCACATTGAGCTGGGGCAGAGAAGGANNCAAGCCTGCGACCTGAGGTTGGTGCCATCAGCAGCTAAGAGAGGGACGATGGAGAGCCTGAGCTNGTCCCTGCGGTCACCGCTCACAGCTCTGCTCAGGCTCCTGTGCAAGGCAGGGTGAGCCGAGCACAAACATACTGGCACGAGCTGCAGTCTGCAAAACCCAGTTTGCTGCCACATGGCCCAGTCTCCTCAGCTTCTGACCCTGCCCTGCTCAAAACGGGTGCTGAAGTGACTTGGCATATTTCTTCTTTAACGCTGACTGCATTACCTGCTACTCATCCGACCAACCTTATCCAGCACCTTCTTTGCACATGCTCATCGCCATCGGCTCATCTGGGAGTTTTCATACCCACAGTAGAGCTCAGAGTGGCTTGGTGGGATGGGACAATACCTGCTCTTGAGGAGACAACTGGCCCTTCCACATCCTGAGCCCCTTTGCCAGTGCTGCATTGTGCCTTGGACAAGAAAACCAGCATCAGTCGCCCTGCGCAGAGCGTCCGGCAGCCCACTGCCCGCTCCCTGGCTGCCTGCCGGGCTGCGCTGCTTCATTACCCCTGCGCAGATGGCTGATGACTTTGTCCTCTCCTCACTGACGAGCTGGAGCAGGATTGTACAAGTTTGCTTGTTAGCAGCGTGACCCTTTGGGCTGCCTCGTACAAAAGAAAAGGGGCTCCGAGCACTCCGGCAGTGCAAAAATAAGAGGTGGACGCTTTCCAAAGACATCATTTTTGGGAGCAGCCAAGGCACGGTGGGCTTCCGTGGGTTATCATTTAGGCTCTGCACCCCCCTCCTGTTCCTTGACACATCCCTTAGCTCTCTGCTGCCTTATTTGGGATATGAAGGTGCTGTCTGGCCCCATGGGAAACACTTTAAAGAAAAACCCACCATGATTTTCCCATGATGTGCTAACAGACATCTCCCTCCTCACCAGCTCCTGCAGAAACATTGGACTTTGCAATGTGATCGCAATGTGGCATCATTTGGGCACACACGTGTGAAACACCACCTCAGAAAATCTGCAGCACTGCTACAAAAGCAGGCAGTTCTCACCTGAACATCAAGCAGCACCAAACTCCTCTGGAAAACTCTGGATGCAGAATAATCAGGGACAGAAAAGGGATGTCTTAGTGGAGCAGTGGGCTGGTTTAAATTCTCATTAGGTTGTTAACAGCTGGTTTCATTAGGCTGCCTACAGACAAAACATAATTGCTTGCTGGCTATTGCACAGTGAACAGCCATTTCAGTTTATTAATGTTCTCACAGCTATGAGCCTATCAGTGAAATTATTTTAAATGTCTTGTAAAGTTTGTTCCTTCTCAAAGAATGTGTCAGGTTGATGATAAACTGGTGTTTGAAATTAACTCCCCCATAAAAAGAGGTTTTAATGCAGTTTAATAACACTTGAAACTGTTCTGCTCCGAGATCCTGTCCCCAAAATCCAGGTGGACCTTTCTCTGCTGGAGTTTGTAGAAATCTGCGGGAGTCACAGCTTCGCTGTTCATTTTACAGGAGCTTTTACAGCCCAAGAGTCAAGACCAAGGGCAGAAAATTCTGATGAAGCCCTGAGCTTTCTCAAACCACAGAAAACTTGGATCTAAGGGTCTGTTTGGAGCCCAGGACTACTAAGTCCTCTTTAGTAGACGCCTGTTTTAAATCTTACCTAGCAATTAAGACAGACCCTTAGCTTAATTTAGTTAAATGTTCCCCCTAAACTGGCATAAATTATAATTGCTGTGCTAAAACTCATGGGTCGTCCACTCCTAATTTACTCTTCCACCTTGCACAAGAGGTAGTTATTTCAGCCCTAAGCACTGTCCTCACCCCTACAACAGCATGATGGCTCCTACTTGACATATTACTATGCAGACACACGTCAGATTAAAGCTTACCTGAATGAGAGCTTTACCCAGTTCCTACTAGAGCTAATGGGGAAGATATTTCAGAGTATTCAAAGTGGCCATTATCTCAGAAAAAGGATCTTTCTTAAATTGGAATAAAAGTTCTGCCAGAATCAGTACTCCTTTGTTTCACCCAACCCTTCACTAAAAGACCTCACTCACTTAAGACTTTTTATATCACTTCTAGTATTCACTACACAGTCAATTATTAAAACAGCCATGGACCTGCCATGCAGTTAATGACAGTCTCCGGCATATTTTTTTACTTTTTTTTTTTGTCTCTCTACATTTTCTTTAATATGAGATAACCAGGTGCCCTCCCCCTTTTAATCTCCTGTTTAATCCCTTTACTATCATC
>Ga0065711_1007987_pt1 | contig 23717 bp, 15 predicted proteins | sample Hoacrofraction12_FD_59098 | JGI IMG/M metagenome (GOLD analysis project Ga0065711, IMG submission 59098) | Hoatzin crop microbial communities from Cojedes, Venezuela - Epithelial fraction 12 v2 (version 2) | ecosystem: Host-associated > Birds > Digestive system > Esophagus > Crop | place...
AAAAAAAAAAAAAAAAAAAAGGGAAAGTACATACATGAGGGGAAAATGGGGTGAACAATTCTCGGAACCCAGGCTTCCAGCGTTTGCACCCCCAGGCGCCAGCTGCCCCGGGGCAGCGGGGCTCCTGCCAGCTGTCGCACACTTGCTCACAACAGGAACAGGATTCTGGATCAAGGAAACATTTGCAAAGTGGAGGCCCAAATGGAAATAGTAAGATATACACAGTGTAAGTTTATAGTACACAGCATTTTTTTTTAAATGATGTAACGCAACAGCAGGAAGGAGTAGTAGTAGTTAACAGTTACTAACACTAGAATAATCAAATTTGTATGTTATACATATACAGCAACTAACTGCTTTACAAAAAAAGCAAAATAATACAATATATTGTCACATGTATTTACAGTGTAGTAAATATACTTTTCTGTCAAATTTTACACAAAAACTATTTACAGGTGAATATACTGCATTAAAAAAAAATTGTGGGACCAACACTAAAAGTGACTTTCTGTGGTAAGTTTGTTGCATAACAATAAGACGTGCTTCATTACATTAAAAAAAAAAAAAAATTAACCTTAGAATGAAACAGAACAAAGCCCTAAACCCTACAACCCAGTTAGGAATCGAGCACTGGAAGGCTCCTGGGTGCTCAGTCCACAATACTCACCGACAGGCTTCCCGCTCGTGGAAACCTCATGCACGTTAAAGCAGAAACATTGGCATCATTAACAGGTAGGTTATGCACTATTCAAATACTACTGAATTATCTTTAAGTCAGGGAAAATACAAACACAAACAAAACGTTAATCATCTTTACAGTACTTAACTGTGGTTAGTGCGTAACGGTAACGCGTTCTGAACAGGGGTGTCAAACGTACAGTCCCCGTGACGTAGCCGTCTGGTCCACACGTTCAGATCGGGTGTTTCTACATCTAAGTTCTCCTTTCAGCGCACGCAGACTCCACGGCTGCAGCAGCGGCTGCCCCATCGTCCGCAGGCTGCCGGGAGCAGCGACACGAAGGCCGAACTCCCGGATCTCTCCCCCTCGCCAGGTCAGGTCTCACCTCGCCGTCACCGGCAGCGACCCGCTGCTCCCGGCGGGAATGGAGCAAGGGGATGCGGGGCAGGCGGGAGCGGGAACGGAGAGCGGTGCTCCGCGGGACGGAGCGGAGCAGCATGGAGAATACTCAAAAGAGGAGAAGGGAACAAACAAAGGAGGATGTGCGAAAGAAAATGGAAAGGCAAACCAGTGGCTGCGGCAGGGAGCAGGCCAAGTGACGAGCGCGACAGTAAGGCACCGAACACCTACTCACTGACAGAGGGCAGTCACTAAGGAAAGGCCGTGCTTCCCCCTTGGTCTGAGCACACGCTTCCCAGCGGCTGGCACTGCGAGACAACGGTCCTGCGTATCGGCGCGCACCTGACCCTGAATTGGACCTCGGCCACCGACTGTAACTACACCCAACCTCAGCCCCCGCTACCCAACGTGTGTGACACCCCTGCTCTAAGAACGCTCAGGTCCTCTCGCTGAACCACACAGTGAAAACACCAAGTGACTCTCCCTCCTTCCAGGAAACAGAATAAATTCAATTTTGTCGACTTGCTTCATGAAGATAGCAGTTTTTGTCAGCTGGGACTGAGAGCCTGGAGTAGTTCTAGTTCCCATGTGAAAGGTAATTTTAATCACTGCCCACTCTGAGTTCACATTATATGTATTTCAAAGAATGCGTTCCTTCTAATTTAGGGACACTTATTTTTTTATACAGGTAACGCAAAACACTGAAAAAGCTGCTCTCAAATGCACCCAGGCCAAACAAAACGGATTTGGTCATTCATCTGGAATTACTACTGTTTAAAGAAAATCTGCTCGTAGCAGAAACAACGGAAAGCTGTATTGTTCTAACAGCAAATTATGTTTACAAGAAACTCCTTCCTCCTCCTACCTACAAATCTTCAGGCTTCTACAATTCATTGTCTTCAGCACCACAGAAAGGGCTGGAGTTCGCTTGACTCAGCAGAACCAAGCGCAAACCGCAGCGACGCTGCAGGCGGCTCCCCGCAATCTGACGTACGAGGCGAGAACGATTTTACCTCGGCGCCTCCCCGAGCTCCACACGCGCGGCAGCGCAGGGCACGGCCCGAGTCGCTGCTCTGCTCCCACACTCGCTCCGAGCCTCCCAGTCCCTGTCAGAGCTCTGACCAGCCCAGTAACCACGCTTCCACTGCAGCTCCTACACGGCCAGGAATAAAAACGTTTGGTTAATTGCACAAGTCTTCGTATTTTTTCCAAAATCTCCAACTCAAGACTGCTAATTCTAAGTTTTCCTCTTCTGGCAAACTATTTGCATATTAAGTATGTGTTCATAGTTTTTCCAGGACTGTAAACAAATTAAAGAAATTAAATTGTTATTTTATGAATCAATACAATAAAGGTATTTTTATTTACATTAAATGTTACATTGTTACTGTGTGGATACATGTGAATGATGTGCTCTATCAATGAAACCGGAACACTTCGTTGTACCATTCTCTAATAGTTTAGCTGTGGAGTTTGATTTACTGACAGCCACTAACACTAGAGGGTTTTATTTTACAGAGCGGATATACTTTTTTCCTTTAACACCACTCCGGGACCGTTAGTTTCTGTCATACAGCAGGGATCTGAAATGGGGCAGCTGGAGCGCTCCTGAGCAGGAGCCCACGCAGCCTGGCGCAGGCTCCGCTCGCCATNGTCTGCGGCACCCCCGGCGCAGCCTGTTCTCGNGGTCGTCCACGTGGCTGGTGAGTCCTTCACAGTGACAGCGATTTCAAGACTTCGNGCAGCCCTCGAGTGCGAGCCCTCCCAAACCGGACCCCCGGAGAGCTCTGCGAGGCGGCCATGGCTGCCGCCGGCTGCGCGGGCGCTGGGATGGCGCCGCAAACCTGACTGTGACACAGCGTCAGTTATTTTCAAATTCATGTACCTTACGCAAACGTTACTGTTTTCGTCTCACCACTTGGGCAGCACAAAAGCAGCTTTGCCAAACACCGTGTCCCAGAGCTGGAGGCCAATTCATCAATTCTCCGCTCCGCGCCCCGCGGGCTGTTCTGCCGAGGCCGCTCAAAGGCGCGTACTGGCGGGAAGGGCAGAACTAAAGGACGTGCAAAGTGGAAGAAAGAAGCAATAGCTCTTCAATTCTGCTACAATGACAGCTTAATAGTCAGTTCTCAGCGACTTTCTTTCCACTACACAACCTTTTTTAGTGCAGGTAACGTACAGCAAAAAAAAACTGCTTTGGAAAAAAGCCCGTTAGTCCAGTCTGGTAGGCACACGGTCCAAGTGTGTGGAGCTACGGTCTGGGGAATGGAAGGGGCTCATGCAGCCTCCTTGTCCTCTCAAATTTATTGCTAATTACTCGGAATTTAATCTAATCAACCACTTCTGGTTAAGCTCCTTGTACTGTGGCTATCATAAGTTGCTTTTAAATATGGTAAAAAAAAGTCCACAGCTAAAAAACTTACAGGTTTGAAATAAAACCAGGATGACGGTAACTTCCCGCGGCTCACACAGCCACCACCTCGCCAAGGGCACCAACAGGCCTGAGGACGAACACCTTCCCGAGGAGCAGACACGAACGGGGCAGGCAACAGCAGCGAGGCAGAACCGTCCGCGGGAAATGGCTTTCGCGTCTGGGCAGGGGACGGTTCTGCAGCGCTAAAGGGCTCCACACCTCCTTCGGCTACAAAGTCTGTCAGGGTCTACACGAGCGGCTCTGAAACACCGGCTTAAACCAAGAACAGAAGGAAAGAAATGAAGGCATTAAAATTCAGGTCATGTTTCAGGAGTTGATCATCTGGCAACATGGCTGACAGGGTGGGTACTTTAAAAATTAAGTGCAGCATCACAACCAGGGAGGGCCCTTTGCGAGAGGCCCGCGGGTGTCAGTCAGTCTCCAACATCAACAAAAAAGAATTAAAAGAAACAGTCACACAATCTTTTTGATGCTGTGACGTTTGAAACTGCCCGCGCTGCGCTGCTTCTGCACTTGGCTGGCGGAGCCGTGGCGCATCCTCCCGCCGCTGGCGTGTCCAGCGCTGGGCGAGAGCTCCACGTTCTCCTTGTCGATCCCTGCGGAGACACAAGCACCGGTGACCCACGCGTGGCCCGGAGGACGCTGCTCCCGCAGGTCGGGGCAACAGCCCCGCAAACCGGCGTGCTGGCCGGCAGCGGCTCGTCCAAACCAGCGGTGCCGCCCCGCCCGGGAGAGCGCTGCCGAGCCGGGGCCTCTGCAAACCCCGACCCAGGATCTGCAGGAGCGCCGCCCCGCAGCGAGGTACGTGCCAGGCACCGCTCACTCTTCCCCCCACCCCAGCGGGGCTGGAGTGGAGAGGAAGAGTCAAAAGCAAGAAAATGGGGGCAAAGATTAAGAAAATGATCTAATAAGTGAGGAGCTCCCTGCCCTGCGCAAACGCTGCTCGGCCCCACTCTGTGCTGGTCACGGAGCGGAACCACAGCCCCACGCCAGCCGCTGGAAACGGACCCCAGCGCAGCCGGGCGCGGGACACTGGGTTAGCCGACGTCCTACAACCTCACTGCTGATGGTGCCTGACAAACGGCAGATCTGAGGCAGCTGTTTTACTGCAGCTCTGTGGTGTTTTTTCAGGATCTGATGTACAATCTGATGTTCAGTGGAAGCCTGGACTTTGACCAGATACGACACCTCCCCAGGTTACAGCGCGATGCCGGCTCACGCAGACGTATGCACTCACCTACACACAACGTGACTCGCATGACGCGTCTGAATACTCTTCCCTGCCCCCCCCCAGTTGCAGACAGAGTTTGATGTTAGTTTAATCTGCCTCCAACAACAAAAGACAAAATACTCTGGCCTACAGGCACTGGCTGATCTATTTCAATCCGTGCTACTTCCCTGAAACCATATGAAAATAGAGAGGGGTATGAACTGTTCACTGAGTGCACCTTACAGCTCTTGAAACAGAAATAGGAATTTTATTTCGTATGGGAAATAGCACTCAAAAATGTTCACCTGGCAGATGAAGGGTTCCCCTCCATCCGCAAAGCATTCGCACCAGCACCCGTACCCACGGAACACACCAATTGCAAGCCCTCCCTTCCTGACGCGTTCTGAGAGGACCAAGCAATGACAGAGTTTGACTCCAGGCTCTTCCAGCTGTTGCGCTCTCTAGGAGGAAGAATCGACAGACTCGGATCTGTCTGCTCCTTCCAGCCAAAAATCCACGACTGCTACGAAACAGGGGAATGGCGGAGTGGGGAAGGCTCAGTTCTGAACCCGCAGAACTCTGCTGCAATGGCAGAGGCTGATTCTTGCTACCAGGGAAGATCCGTATGTATTCGAGCACCTAAAACTCCCCTCCACGCTGAATCTTGGCTCACAAACGAAGATCAGTACAAGTACAGAACGTACAAATCAATGTCTGGAGGACTCTGTCTCATTGCCAGGAGGCAGGAAAGGCTCAGCTGGCTTCTTTTGCACACAGCAGAACAGAACTGATGCAGGTATTCACTTCCAGAGTGAAGTGTCCAAGTGCAGACACCAATTGCAATGATGTAAACTCTGGCGAATTGAGAGTAAAAAAAAAGAATCAACATTAACTTCTAACAAGGACAACTACAGAACCAGTTGTCTAAGCAGGGTGTTAACAGGAAACACAGCGGGAACAGAGGAGTCTGGAAATCCTTCCAAGATCTGCTGTCGCAGAAGTTCAGCTCCACCAAAAGCAGGAGGCAGGTTATGGCGTACGAGCTGTGGATGGAACCTGACGGGCTTTATATCGCAGTGCACACTCTTTTCTGTGAAGCTTTGGACGTTCTCTGCAGGACAAAGTAACTCTATTATGTTTTGCTGAAAGAACAACACCAAACCAACCTCAAAATGAACCGCTTTAGCCTAAGTGTCATGCTGACGTGACGACAGCACCCGAAAGCCTTGCTGTGAGCCATTAACTCCAACGCTTTGGACACGGGAACCTGAAGATATAAAAGCTGAGACTTCTGTCTAACACAGACATGCTTCCAATCAATTATTACTTCTATGCTCACGCTACCATGAGTTAATTGTTCCTGCAGCAGTATCTCAGTGTAGCTGTCACACTATTTCTGCAAAAAAACGGGTACGTTTGACGTGTGTTTGGCAACACTCTCCACACTTCTGGTACATGTGCAGCATCAGAATGAATAGCAGGAGGGGTGCTTTTATGCGAGAGGCTAAAAGTACCATCAGCAGCAAAAATTACAATGTCTGACAGTGAATAAAGAGGTTAGAACAAAATCCTATTACTGTAAATGACATATCCCACAGTTATGTCTCGTTCCCATAAGAAACTGATTCTGACTGGCATTAGCAAGAACAAAGACCGCTCTGCATTGCACAGACGTATAGGGACAATTCCAAAGCTCCAGCCAGAAGCCGGCTGCAGGCTACATCGTCCTTCCCCTCCTCGTATGAGCTCACAAAAACCACACACTATGATGGGAATAGGAAGCAACCCACAGGTGTGAGCAAAAAACCCTCTCCTGCAGCTTTTTCTTATTTCTCCATACAGCAGCAGAAATCCAGCGGTGCTGAGTACCCACTTGAGTGAGCTTCTGTCTGCTGCAATTTCGTCCAAAGAACTCCTGTCTGGTTGCCGGTAGCGGGTCACTGAAGTTACAGCTGACTCCCTGTGAACCTAAAGAGCTCACATGAAACAGTTCTTCATTTTAGCTTCACTCCTGCAGCGGAGCAATTTCACACACCAAGCAGCCAAATCTATTCCCTATTGCCAAATCTATGTCCTCCTTACGCATCTGACTGACCTGCTTTGCCCGCACTGTCATCGGCTGTTACTAGCATCACACAAGGAAAGCCACAGCTTTGCACTTACATTGCAGCCATTCCCATCTCAAAAGATCAGTGAACCACTTCTCACGCCACAAGCCCGACCGTGAAGCAGCAGATCAAGCAGTATTTTGTGCAAATACGATGAAAGTAGTGTACCTTGATGAGGAAGCTGCATGAAAGCTGCCTATTTAGAGCAAGGCAGAGAAGCTTCACAGACACAGAATGAAAGAAAAAAATGTAAGTGAACCATGTCCACGACAAGGGGAAGGGAAAGGAGAAGGGACGATGACAGACAAAACATTTCTAAAGAATGATCTCACCTAGTTGCCTCCAGATGCAAGAAAACATTTTTTCATCTATCTGCAACTTAATATATTTGTAACCATAATAAACAACTCACTTGGCTGAAACTAACTTGGTGTGAAGAAGTAACTCAGCTAAATACTTGATTCTCTTGCCCAGCAGCTCTCACATCCGCGTAAGGGGATGACAGATCTGCATCCCTTATTAGTCCCACAGCTGCCTTGCTGTTACAACAAATCCTGTGGCCCACCTCCACGTTCTGTGACTCTTTCAGCAATGATTATCATCTTGGCAGGCATCAGGTCTTCCACCGCTTCCTCCCTCGCTCTCGTCTCTACAGTGTAAACATGACAGCAACGACAATGCCATCCCACACCTCTGGGCACAGCTAATGAGAATGCAAAATTCATGTACGCAGCCATAGAGCTGTACGAAGTGCCAGAGACCAATTACATTTTTAATACAATTAAACAACGTAAGCAGCAAAGCATGTTTTATGCTAAGTTGCACTGGTTAACGTACCAGTTTAAACTAGTGAAACTGTACTTGGACTAAAGTGGAGCAGTGTGATAAATATGGGATGAAGGAGCAGAACGAAAAGCTCCGTGTCGTGACCTGGTCCACAGCTTGAGAGAGCTGGAGATCCTGATCAAACCCCAAGGCTTTGTATTCAAACCGCTAGACTGACGCGAGCATGCTCAAGGACACGGGCAAGACACTAATGAACAGCAAGCGATGATGGGCAAACGCCGCTTGGACTGCACAGCAAGAGCAAGGCTTTCGTAGAGCAGTCAGCACTCCAGGCTGTTCCACACCAGCCGGAAACACCTGGCAAGGCCGACTCTGCATAAAGATGCCTCCAGTCTGGTTACAGAAAAATGGAACCGTTCGTAATCTCCTGGCCTTCATATTGGTCTTTCAAAATTTAATTTCCAAGCAAACCATGCCCAGAGCGTCACAACTGCATTGGCACAGACCCCACAGTCTCCTGAACACGCTCACTAGCTCCTAACTCCAGCCATGGGCATGGGTTTGTAACCAGCGTTTGCTAAAAGCCATCTGTTTGCAGAACACTTAAAGAAATTTTTGACGAGCTGGATTGTTTCCTTCCTCTTAGCTAACAAAGGAAGAAGGAATAGAAAGTGAGGCATAAGGAAGGAAGACATTCACGTAGTGAAGCGCTTTTTTCACTAGTAGAGGGCCTAATTCTGCATCACCACTTCATCCTCGCAAAAAGAACCGGCAGAGCTGCCGCCGACACCACGTTCTGAGTGGAAAGATGCTGCCATAACGTGCCTGCTTTCACACTGACAGCAAGGGCTATTTTTTCCCTGTTTAATTTTATCCTTCTCCCTGTTCTAACATCACAGATAATTCTTAGCTGTATATTAAATAAGAAAGTTTCTATTGCACCACTTTCCTTTTCCATAACCTTGGTTGTTATCTGTACCTGCAGTCTGTTAGGAGTTTTAATACAGAAATATTTCTATATACCAGATGAATTGCATGACAATATAATACAGAGGCTGTATTACATATTCATAACATATAACGGACATAGTGAACTGTTAAGTAGAACAGCAGTCTGTAGAACTCCTTCAAACTCAGCTTCTGCCTGTTCCCATCACCCAAATCCCACGGGATTCCCGGACGGCCCCAGGAAGCCCCTTTCAGGCCAGCGCTCCCGGTGTTCTCAGGCAGGAACACAGGACAGGGAACAGCAGCAACAGCTGTCTCCTTCAGGCTACAAAGTAGCAGAGAAAGAGGTAACAACTGGGCAAAATATGCTTCATCCCACTTTCTCTCCTCACTTTGGATAATGGTATTTAATGGAACAAATCATCTTGAATTGGCAGGAAACTGGAAAGCAAATCCTGGTTTGAGTCTATTTAGACCGACAGGCATCTTCAAATCGAAGTCTAGAACACAGCACCAGTGTCAAGAAGGCGATCTCCCCAGATCTGAACTGTTTAAACTGGCTTCTCATACTGGGAAATATCAAGTAGTAATCATTTTTCACTGCATTAAACAGAAATCCCTATTCCCAAATACTCGCACACAGAGCACTGTCTCCCCTCTGCACGTGCCTCGCGCCTGCGCCACCCACCACAGCGCACAGAGCACACGCGCAGCATCTCTGAGCAAAGCGGTACCCGGAGGAGCAGATTTCTCGCAGAGAGCTAAATGCAGCTCAGCAGAGCTCACTGCAGGGCCGGCAGAAACCAGCGAACAAGAGAGTGAAAAAACCCAGCACCCTCTGTAAATGTGACCCCTAAACACAAGTGGTTTCCAGCCCTCCATCGAGGGTAGCAACAAAGCAGAAACAAAAGTCGACTGACTTCAGTGTTTGGAACTGCAACAGCTAAATCATCCTTTAAGAAGTATCACACAGTATAACTTCTATGACAAAGAAGAGTAAAGAACCTCCTCAGTATACCAGACACTAATCCAAAATCACTTCAGGAAGAGTCTTCATGCAGATTTCTTTGACGTAAATTCCATTTTCTTCCTATATTTAACTTCCTCTAGCTTATGCCTCATCTGCTATACTGAGTAATTTTTACTCTCTTTTTTTCATTTTTCACCCTGAACGTTTATGCTGTTGAATTTAACCCCTGCATTTCCCTGGAACCCCCTTCTCCCCAAGCCAGAAGGAATTTAGTGGGTTTTTTCATTTACTGCCTTTGATGGCTATTGTTTTCCTGAATGCCTTCATTTCCTCATCAGCATGTTTCTGACAATCCAATAGTCTGAACTGACCCAGCATTCCACACATATCCCCATGAACACTCTTCTTCCTTCAAGGGAGAGTACGACCGCCATGGATGCTGCCTACAAGAGCCCTGGCATAAATCATCTCGTCAGCTGCCACCGCGCCAGCCCAGACACCCTCTTCCAAGGCACAGTGCCGCACTATTTTTCCTACTATGTGCTACCTTGGAGTGCCCAGACAGGTGTTATTCTCCTTGCAAAATANCGTTCTTGCATATTTATATTTATCAGTTTACAAGGCTCCACTGCTGCATATGTTCCACATCAAGATGCAGTTGCCGTTCGTTCTGATGCATTGAATGCTATTTCTGTCACGTGTAACGACCTGGAAGACAGCTTTGGTGCTGGACAAAATCCAGCATCGGAAAGAGCAGTGCAGCAGCTTAGTGAACAGTTTGATCTTCATTTGACTTCAGAATGCAGTGATGTTTGATGCACAAACACACCCAAAGAGACGAGGAGACTAAGTGTTTGGCTACAAAACCAGTAAATTCACTACGTTTCCCTCATGGATGTAGTACCAGAAGAGCTACTGACCTGGGGAGTGCTGGGAAGTCGCGAGCGAGGTCATGGAATTGGAAAGGTTAAGGTTAGCAGTAATGCTAAGCTGGCTCTGCACTGCAGGAGGATACGGAGATGTGGGCGTCAGGAGAGATTCTTCACTGGTCTCCTCATCAATTCCAGGCAAATACGTGTCAATCAAGGCATCAAGAAACTTCACTATGAGCTCAGCATAATCTGGGATTTGTGTTTGCTGTGGGTGACAGGACAGGGAAGGAAAAAAAATATTGCATCTTTTCTTTCTACTTGTCTGTCCATATGAGCTTCGCCCCAGAACTCACTCTAATACCGCACTGGTTTTCCGTGAAAATTTTAAGAAGCATTTGGTGTGAGTATGCGTAAAACCTGATCTGTGGTCTTTGCCAGATTAATCTAAATGCACAACTAAAGACCACCTGTAGGCATAATTTCAGGAGTGCGTGGAAGGACGAAGCCAAAAAGCAGAGGCTGCTTGGGCCCTGAGGTGAGCTGCCACCGCCCCCCGCCCCCACCCCGCTCCCGAAGGCCACGGCCCCGTGCGCTGCCTCTCCTGCTGCGATGCCAGAGGCAACAACCGGCAGCACAGCTGGCCAGTGCTCGATGCATTGGTTCTGCTGTAACACTGAACTTATCCTTACGGAATTCTCACACCAATTATCAGCTTAATCCCCTACACTGTAAGAGGGACACAGCGAACCAAGGACTCTGAACTACGCTGCACACCCAAGGCCCCTCAGGGAATTTGGGAGCAGTAGCCAGGTGCCTTCCCACACCCGACTGCTTCCACCCAGCTTCGGGAACTGGACCTTACTGAGTCTATCAAGGTATCTGCTGCAGGCTCAGAAACTGTTGTACCTATAAAAGTGAGCCTGACATTGCTAACTTTCTTGTATAAATTCTACGGCTTGTCATTTATCAGCATCTTTCCTGGAGCACCAATGTGCTTTACACAGAAAATGAAGACAGATCACCCATGAATTTATACACAGTGTGCTGTTCTTACCTTAGAAAATGGGCCAGCAAACCTCCATAACCCATTAAATCCGAAACCTACAACAACAAATTGAACGTTAGCACAAAACCACAGTGGTCACCTGACAGAAAACAACAGAAAGTACAGGCAGGTCATCACCGGGACTCGCTTAGGCACGGAAATGAAATATTTTGAGTTGGAAACGCAACACTAGATGCTGTCCAAACCATGTAGAAGATAAAATCCCAACATTTTAATTTGTATATGAAATACGTGAGTTAGAAAAACCTTGAGATCTCAGGACTGTTATGCAAGAAATTCTGGATGGTATTTTAAAAGGTAAATTTAGCCTGTGAATACACATTTCACTTTAAAAGTTACATCAACATTTACGTTTTTCTCAGCTGTCATCTGTTTCTCATGGATCTTCCTGGCAAGTTCTTGATTAAGGACTACAAAAAAATATTTAGGTTTTAAGTGCTGACGTGTCACATGAAATTGAGCTTATGCACTGAAAAACAAACACTGTTCTATGGAATTTACCAATAGTTACATCAACCCCTAACTTACAAGGTTAACTTAAAACTCATCGTTTATCACCACCATTCATGTTCTGTATTTCTCTGAATTGGTTAGTGGAAACAGAATACTGAGTTTCAACTTCTTTGGACTCATGTACATGGTGTAATACTTTTAATTTTTGGTGCACAGCTGCAGCAAGCAGTTTTGATATTCGTGTCAGCAGGGTTTTATTAACACACAACTCTTATTTTTACTAGGATATATGACGTTGGAGAGATGCCACACGAGACTGACTGCCTGTTCTATTAGGGCTGCAATAATTTTGAAACATTTTCGGTAGTAAATCTGACTTAAAATACAGCGTTTTTAAAAAAAAAAAAACAGGAAAATATTTACTCTGTAGATAAGAAGTTTGGTACTGGGGTGGAGACTCTTCATGGTAGACAACACTCTGAACAATCCCATGAATCGGATTCAACAAATTTGGATCCTGGCACAGCGATAACAGGGTATTGATCTTGGAATCCAATAAATTATGCCTGAAGAAAAGAGAAGTGGCTTGGTTTTTGTTCATTAAACAAAATAATTCTGCAGTTCCCAACTGACTTTAGCAAACAGCAGTTCAGGTGGGATTTTCAAAACCTCCGTGATTTCAGAAGCAGAACACAATTCCTATACATGGTCAGCGAGAACTCTTACGATCTGTAATACTTTCGAAAAATTGTACCAACCAGATAACCCATTAAAGCATTTACCTAGCACTTGAAATTGCAAGTATTTTAATTGTTTTCAACCAGAAAATTATTCACTGGATCTGTGCACATGTCAGAGCTGGAATTTCAAGGCAGCTTTTTACAGGGTTCTGCCTCGTTCGAGCTCCCTTGCGGATCTCATGCACTTTTGGGGTTTTTTTATACAAATGCCAGTTACTTACAATTGTGGTTTCAATAAGTCACAGAACTTGTATGTGGCTTTGACCATTACTTTATAAAGCCAGAAAAAGGTAGCGTCATTTTTAACTCAGGCACAGGTCAGTTTTAAAAGTCTACTGATGTTAATCTCTGATAGTTGGCTTCCCCTTACACACACTGACTCCAGCGAATACTACTTTTAACTGGTATCCAAAGAAATACGTCCAAAAAATATCCTGAACAATGCTTCCAACCAGTTTTGATACACACTTGGGGTACTGATTAAAAAACCTGAGTCTGACTGGGGACAAAACAATATTCAAGCAGCAGTATATGCTGCCTTCTACGGGAAGGTACATGAACGCATGACGATGTAATCGGAGTCTCCGCAGTAAGTGCTAACGCCATGCCAGGTCACCAGCGCAGAGCAACGGCAGCAGGGATGCCGCAAGCTGCTGGACGCAGCCGGTGGCTGCACAGCCAGCTCCCCCGCCGCAGGCACAGAGCTCTGCCACCCTCTGCCACCCGCCTGGCCAGGTGACGCTGCACAGCGTGGCGGGGGACCACCCGTGGCGGGGGGATCTGAGGATGCCTCTTCTGGTAAGGACACTATATTCACTTAACACAGGGAAAAAGGATGATTCTCAGATTGCTATGGACATCTGTCTCCACCAGCCACGGACAGATGGCAGCGAGTGACCTGCAAGTCAGCAGGCACCCTGCACACGCTTGTGCTGCTCCAGAGACCTCTCGCAGGAAGGGCCGAGCACAGAGTCATCAGAAACAGAGCTCTGGATACTCACACAACAGGAAAGACCTTTGGGAAGACAACACTGGCTTCTGCCAGATACTCGTACAGAATCCGCTGGTCAAACTCATCAGTAGTGTACTTCACTAATGTTGCCTGTCATAAGGTAAAGGATTTAATTAGCACGCGTCTAACGCAGTTTGAGTAGTTGCAGGTTTCTGTTCTCGTTGAGCTTAAGGTTTTAAGATTTCTGAATCGCAGAGAGCAGCATTACCAAAAGATTAATTTATGTCCTCTTTGGACATGGAATCACGTTATTTTATGTGTATGTGGGAAACAATAAAAACAGTTGGTAATAGCTTCTATTTCGGAAAAAAATTCAGCTAGTCAATTTTTGACAGAAGTGGGCAACTGAGTCTTTCTGAATTATATCAGGAGTGGTAACTGTATCGGTACACCTGAAGAAAGCATGACCATACTGTACTCGGATTACTAGTTAACCATTTTGAAATGGAATCATGCTGCAATTCCAACAATTTTCATTTCTTAACTTTACCTATATTAATACTGTTTTATTATATAAAATTGGTTCGTGATAAAAATCTGCCAGGAAAACGGGACAATTGTTGGACATGTTCTACAAAACAACACAGAATAATGAAAATTCAGTATTTGCTCTTAAAGAGCATTTAAATACATTTCTAAAGGTGATTCCTAGAAAGTTGGAAGCACAGCATCAAAAGAATGGACTTGACCATCACAGTGGCTCTGATCTATGTGAATTTCAAAACACTGCGGGGAACGCGTATGCTTCTTTGGAAGACAAGAGAGAATCAGCAAATAACAGACAGCACACAGAAAGAAAGCTTACAAGAACTGTAAGCAGCAGGGCTTGAATTTTTGGGTCAGTCAGAACTTCTTCATCTAGGAGGACATTGGACTCCGAAACAGAAACCTTTCGAAGATGTGGGTGTTGCTGCGGTGATATTCTCTGGGTTTCTGCCAGACAAAAAAGAGCAACTCATCCAAAGCAAAATACACCCAAACTCAAAACAGAATTAGCTCTTGCACAACAACTTCAGACACACGCAAACTTCAGAATTCAGCAGCCTTTTCATAAAGTAGAAAAGCAACAACTACGCTGTCAGACTAGACCACTACATGGGATGTATTACCAAATGGTAGAGAAGAACCCCAATTTCCCACTTAGTGAAATACAGGCCCAGGGGTGTAAGTACCATCCTCGGGGTCAGGCAGCAGACTGACGTCAGATGCAACAGAAGAACCCTGGTCTTGCATTGCAATTGGGGATGGGGGCACAGGAAGCAGATGTGGGAGAAGATGAAGAGAGGCATTCTAGGCATTAGGTCACATTCCATCTCCTGCAGAAATCTGCAGCTAGGGCTTATTCACTTCTAAAAAGCCAAATTTTATTTATTTCATTTCACTCCTGTATGCAGTACTTTCTAGCGGCCCTTTATTCTGCACCTGCAAACTGAGCGACTCTAATTCAAACCTCAGTTGCCAGCAATATGGCAGACTCTGCTCTCCAGAAGCCACTGTTTCTAAGAAAGATATTTCTCCCTTACCTTGTAGTAACCTAGGCACATCAACATTGAATTTTGAAATAATCCTTTGTATATATATATACAAAGCATTTATAATTAGTATTACTCTTAAAATGTTAGTCCTGTTTCTCACCCATTTCATAATCATTTTCGGCTACTCTCCTCATTTTGGGAGGCGTTGTGATTCCAGATTCCATGTCTTGCCTTTTAGGAGCCTTTGTGTCCGATATCAAATGGTCAAAACTTTTCCTTGTACCTAAAAACAATTTATCAGGCAATTAAAAACATTAAACCTAAATCCATTTCCTAACTATTTCTGATTTTCTGGCCAAGCCACTCTCCTATCTACAACGTATTGATAGGAATCTGGGGACATTTTCACCATTTTCAGGGATGGTACAGAAAATACGATCACACCATGCCGCTCTCCATCACAGTTTCCAAAATGCTTCACAATACATATGAGGAAAGCATGCAATTTATTCAAATATGTAAGCTGTGGGCATGCTATGGTTTCCTGGTCAACACATCACATCAAATAAACATGCCAAAATGTGACTACTGAAAAGGAAGCAGTAATAGGATTGTCATGAAAGAAATGCCCTTCTTCTTCCACATACACCGTATAACGTAAAAGGGTAACCACAAGTTACGCAAAGCAACTCATCTCGTCTCTCTGGTATTAAGACTTTGCTTGTAAACACGATGCACTGAGAAGCCATGGACAAAAATCAGATTGCTTCCAAAACATGCACGATGTTTTGGGACCATCTCTTCTAGCGCAGGACACAGCATCCAATGTAGTAGCTAAGCTAAGGTGCTCAGCTTCTCGGTTTTGCTGAAAGAGGGCTGGTGGCAGAAAATTGGCACTATGACACTTCAGTATCTGCAATATCTTTTTTTTCTTCTTTTTTTTTTAAATTTTTTCTTTTTTCTCCACTGTAACATGCACATTTTGAGTGTCATTCTTGCTTCCCTCCCCATGATCAAAAGAACAGCATTAGTCCTCTTTAACTGTACAGTGTTCTCTGACTTGTATTTTGTAGAAAGTGCATATATTCCTCTGAATCAGGAATAAGCACCTAATGTCAGAATAAATACAAGTATAATTTTTTGCCAGTAACACTTCCTGAGGTATTCTGTAAACAAATTAGTAAATTAGTTATCTTAGTAACCTAGAAGCTTTTTAGTGTTCGCTTGTGAAGGCTGCCCCATATCCAAACTCATGGACTTTCGTGTTCGAGGGCTTATCTGTCCCACTGTCGGGTAACTGGCAGCCAGATGTCTGTCTGACCCCTTTGGTGATGACCAGGGTTGATTTTCCTTTAGTGTCCTGAAAGTGCAGAAAAATTAAATTAAGAAAAATCTTCAAAACTGCGCACATTTAGGCAAAAAACTGTCTTACTTATAACTAGCCAAACTATTCTTTGTTAAATCCTTCTTTCCTAACCAGGTTAATCTCCCAAAAATACATATTAAGAAATAGTAATTACTTTCCTTGCAAAAAAGTCTGAGCTAGTAATAACTACCAGTCTGATATAAATGTAACGATCAAGACATAAAATATAAAGCATGGAAAGAACACAGGCAAATCAGCCTAAGAGGCAAGATAAAAGATATTTAGTAATCAGCTACTCCATACTGGATGCTAAACAGAGAGACACTGAGTGAAGTGCTCCCCGTTGAGAGCAACTGGCTCTCCACGTCACTTCTAGGCTGATTTCTTAGCTTATCGCTGTGGCTGCTTAAAGACAGGCCATGAGGTGTCAAGATTTTCCAGCGACCCGGACCAAGTGATTACTCAGCACATGCCTTGAAGCTCTTCAAAGCATAAACAAAACTTTCTTCTAAAATACAAACAAAACATGAGCTGAACTAGGTCTTGTAGAAAGACCTTAGGCAAAGACTTTAACAACCTCCAAAGCAGTTAAGCTCTGAAATGGCTTTACCAATCTCAAAATTAAATCTATAGGAATTTGACACCCAAATTTCTTTGATTCTCGATCACAGAGTAAGTAGCACATTGATCTGGAAACCGTAACAGAACATTAACTTAGCTTTATGAATGTGGGTTTCAGTTTTCAATATACCACAAGTTACCTTTAGATAGCTTACTAAAGCAAACAGACATTGAGATTTGGATAACTTCTAAAAGCTAGACAACCAACCTATAGCTAGTGTCACTGTGATGTACGGGATATGTATCCATAGGAACATTCTCCATTGAAACGTCTGTCAACAGGAGAGACTTCCTATGTTTTAGGCTGCAGCGACTTCGAACTTCCTCAGATACTGTCAGCAAAGCTAAAAATTCACAGAAAGCTAACGTAAGTTTTCCACAGCAGGAATACATTGAAGAATGTAAGCAATATTGCATCAATTTCATTTTTTACTTAGTATAAAGAAGATCTTTGAGATGTAATTACACCTTACTGAAATGTACAGACTAAAAGCAGATCATTTAAAAAGAATCACAGCCCCCACCCAGTTACAATTACGTGATTTAAACGTTTGCCCTCACATGGTCCCAATTTCTATTTCCAGACCACTAGAAGTTTGAATGTTCTAAGGCACGCACTTAAAGCAAGCAGCCTTCAGCCTCCCTGAAGTATTTCCAAAGTCGCACCGTGGGTCCTGCGCTGGAAGCCTTCAGTCCACAAAAAGCTTTATTGATGTACCCCAGCCTAGCCCAGACTCCTGTCCACCCCCAGTTATGAGTTTCCTTTACGCTGGTACAATTTTATCAACCTAAACCCACCAGGATTCCCACAATAACCCATTCCTGTTCAGTTAGCACAAATTTAAAACAATGTCTGTTTCATTTTACCTGCCAGGTAAGCCACACTCTGGGTGTTCACCTCAAACTTGTCGCAGTTCCTATGTTTGTTAACCAGAGCTAGTAGTGTATGTAAAATCCTTACTGTCCTTGCTACAGTGGTAGGAGAAGGATGCCTGTACCCTAAGAAATGAGGTTAAGAAACCAAATATTGTATTTAATTTTTAATGCACATTTATGCAGCATTAATACGTTGAAAACATGTATAAATATTTTTCAGCATGTTCTCAGGAAACCTCATGTGAACAGTATGGAAGCACAATGTTAACAGAAATTGCACACTGAAGACTAATTTTTTTCTGTCCCTCCCCTCAAAATCACTAACTTCAAATGTCTGTACATATATTGTATCTCCTAAAAGAAACGGTGAGCCTGAACACAAGCAAACATACAAAGACAGCATTCTTGGAGGAAGCAGTAAAGAACGGCAGCAAACGAAGCCACACATCCTGTGACAGTCACGAATCTGTATCATCAGCACTAAGGACCTTCACAGGACATGTCCATGGGACACCTGGCAAAGTCCTTTAGTCAAAGAACATTTAATTCTGGATCTAGTCTGTAACCCGAGTTACTTAAAATCCACCACTCATTTTTTCCCCTTTATACTTAGACTTGTTTTTATCTCTGAACTGAGAGTGTTCATTGAAACAAACAGCAAGACGTATTCTTACCTTTCAGGAGGTGTCCCACAAGTGCGAAGTTGAAGTTGGAATTAAAATTTAGCCCAACAAAATGATCCATCTGCTTGCAGTGCCATTCGAGTGGTCTCCTGATCTCCATAAACACCTCTTCTGGGCTCTGACCCAGAAAAAATAAAATACAGGAGTACCTCATAGAAAGTTACTCATCATATCTCAAGTTTAAGAGGTGACAAATCAGTAATTTAAGCGGGCTTGCTTACCTTATCATTGAATACTCGAAGGCTATCCAAGGTATGCAGATTCTGCTCGAGCAGCGCTGTGCCTGCGGAGTACAAGTTGACTTCATCCAGCTGCAGTACGGCCATCGCTACCCAAAAGAGCGCCTTGTGCATGGGCGAGTCCTAGCAGGGAAAACAAAGCTCCAGGACTGCACTTTCAGGTCAGTTCCTGTCAATGCAGGACTGGCAGTGGTTTTGTATGTGCAGCTCTGTCCTCCTCGTAGCAGGTTCTGTCCTCAGCCGCATCCATTCCAACAGAACAGATGCTCCCGTGAACCTGCAGTCTTCATGCACTTATCAGCCAAAGAGCAGAAAGGAAGCGAATTTGGAGCCTCCCCCCAAGCCATTCCTTCTCTCTTCTATTCCATCCCTTGCTTACAGAAACGTCAGGTGCATCCTGCTCTACACCAGACTGGACAGGAACGTGGCTTTTGTTCACAATTTGAGAGCACACACTGAAAATGGATTACAATTCTGCACATACAACTGGCCAGAAAATTTCTTCTCCAAATCAAAAAAGCATGCAGAAAAGAACTGGCATTCAACACATTCTGGGTCTCTTAAGCAGCACATTTGGCCAGGAACAAGTTTTATTTACTAACAGTAACTAGAGGAAGCTCTTCATTAACGGCATACCCATCGGCACGCAGATCAAACCATGAACTTGGACGTAACATACAGATGGGTAACTTCACGCCAGATCAGGCAAGACTGACGTTTGTTACAAGCCGTGATCTGAAAGGCACACATTAGCCACCAAACATTTGAAAGCCAAGACTGAAAATCTTTTGGAAAGAATTAAGCGAGCCTGCTACGGCCTTTGCCTACATCGCTGCGGCCCAGTTTGCTGGAGCGGAACAGGACATTCCGCAGCCTTTCCAACGCCTCCGCGCAGGCCCCACACGAGCACCTGTCGCCGTTTCCCACACGCAGCACTTTCGAGCGTGAGTCACAGCAGTGAAGTGTGAACTACAGATACCACAACACTTCCTTGCATTTTTGAGATTATACCCATACTTATAATTTTCATTTACAAAACATGTTCTCTGTTTACACTAAAATTGCAGTTGTTTACCTTATTCAGAAGCGGCTGCAGCTTGGTGAGTGCTATAACCGTAGCTTCTATCAGAACTTGGCTATTGTAATTATCAGGGCCTTTTAAACAGCTCTCAAGTCCCTTTTCGTTGGGAAAAAAAAGAGTAATTAAAAAGACAATAATAATTAGATTTTGCTTTGCAAAAAGACCATCAAAGCTCTAAACAATAATTGTTGCTCCTAACTAGTTTACAAAGCTTGAGCTCATTTTAAACCAATTCTCAAGAACTTTTACAAACAGGCATTTACACAGCAGTGATCCACACGTTGCTGAAAGGAACCGCACAATGTGCATTAAAAAAACAAGAGGTGCAGGACAGGGTGCAAGAATTAGAGAACAGCTCTTTTACAATTCAGATGCTGTTCAGTTCCAGCTATGGAACTCAGACTTCTTTAGAAAATATGGAACATCATTACCAAGCTAGGCAGTCTGTTTTGAAGATTTTCCTATGAATGTCCTGCTCTTTACTGTCTTACTTGTAACACATCAGTTAATTAACTTCCTTTAAAGAAAAAAAAAAAGGAAGTTGTGAATCATGTGCATGCAGCTAAATGCCTTAACAGAAAATTTCTCATTTATTTAAATACTGACTTCTGGATCAATCTCAGGATCTCACATTTTAAACTCAATATTGAAAACTACTGTTAATCCAGGAGTCTCAGCACTGACCAAACTTATCGCCACCAAATCAATTTATGGTATATGGGTCTATTACCTTGCTAAGAATTCGGATTATTTGTTTTATTTGTCCGTGAGACACACGTTTACTTATACAGCCGAAGACAACAAGTGCTCTTGGCTGCAGGGATGGGTTATATTGGAATGCAAACCTGTGAAGAGAGAGTACACTATATTAAACAAATATACAACAACTAGGCTGTGCAATGGGAAGTGGAGAATTCTAAGTGTACTACACAGGCGGGCAGGGGTTGTCACGTTTTGGGATCTGTGACATACTTTTGAGCTAGTTCAGTCCACTGGTCCAGCCACTTGCACGTTGGAATATCTCTCATACAAGCCTAAAAGGAATGATATTGTTTCAATACACATAACATTAAGAAAAAGTCCTTTTAAAATTCAGACTATACAGTTACATTAGTTCTCAGAAGTCAGCTACTTAGCTATCTACTACGACATCATGGGAGGTACAGCTCACTTGCACTGCCTGCCTGCAGAAAGTGTAAGCAGTGCCATTTTTACCCCTAACGGATAATTTCTTTTGTCTTGACCCACGTACCTCCATGATCTCCAACAAAGCTTCAGTAACAGTCTCCAGTGAAGTCAGTGCAAAAGTCTCCCTCTCATAGGACCCAGGTGAAAAGGACCTGTCTCGATAGCTGGAGCGGAACGCTATGACTGCGGCTGATTTCACTTTGCTGATTCCAAACAGCAAATAAAATTTGGGCAGAGAGAACTCAGTCAGGCTCAGCCTTAACACTTGCTTGGTCTCCTCTGTTGAAAAATTTGTACGCATTAGACTTAAACCACTGAAATTCAATCCGTATTTTAAACACTCTCAGGCTCACCCTCCCGCGAACACAAAAGCAGACAGTCATCCCATGTGCACTGGTCTGCTGCACAGACTGCTGCTACCAGTCACCAGGAAGATGCGTTCTAAAAACGGGTAGAAAGAAACTTGTTTAAAGATGTGGCTCCGTGAGACTTCTCCTCACATTGGTTCAGAAAATGGAAACCTGGAGAGTTCCTGCTTTGAAGTACCACCAACACTGTGAGCTCAAACTGCCACCAGATTCTGCTTTTGGCTCTGGCACTAAAGTGAAGAAAGCCACTTAAATCAGAAGAAAACGATGGCTGTGCTAGTAGCACTGAACATTTTTACAATTCTGAACTTTCATTTTGTTTCAGTGTACTTCAAATTCATTGTTTAAAAAGGAAGGCTTGCCTTTCTGTGCGTCAAAGCAAAGCTTTTCTTTATACAGATATATCTATGTGTGTGTGTCTTCACACACTCACTCTGTCAATATATATAGATATAAAATGAGCTTTCAGCTACTTAAAAGACAAGATTACATAATTTTTAATTTTTTTTTCCTGCACAAAATCTAGCCTGGTTTTATACTGTAGTTCTGCGGTAACAAGTGACAGCTACATATTTGCTAATACAAATTATTTTAGGACTGCTAAAATACAGCAGTATGCAAAAATACCTGTTTTAACAGTATAGTTTCACAATTCCCTTATGTAATTGGTATTTTTATTAACACATTATGCAACCCTTCAAAAGATGCACATCAGCCAGTTTTAGCACAGACGTATTTTCTCCTTTCTCTGCATTACAGGAACTCACTGGTACTTTCTTCTCTTTTTCTAAAACTCGTTATAGAAACAATCTACTTTATGCACCTGCTCTATACCAGAGTCATTTTTAAATCTCATACTCATTTGTTGTAGATCGTATCCTCATTCTGACTTGGACGCAAGCTGAACTACAACATGGTATTTTCAGACACTTGGAATAGTTTAAAGAGACAAAGACGACTCAAGTATTTCTCAAACAAACTAAGGAGTAATCAGCTTAATGGAGAATCTGAAAAAAACTTACCACTAAAGTGAAGCTGTGAACAAGTGCAAAGAGAATGAATGATGTTGATGACGAGACCATGCGTGGAAGCTCTGAGAGAAAGGGGACCAGTGGCCACCAACAAAGTAACAACGTGAAAGAGGTAGGGGAGATGTGCTGCCACATCCAGAGAATTGTTAAAGGAGAGCATCAGCATGTAACGTGCTAGAATAGCGATATCATCCCACATCAGGTGCTGTTCCAGCGTAGGAGTTGGAGACAGACAAGTCTTGTCGATTATTTTACACATCCTCCCGATCACCTGAGAAGACAGCAACCATTTTGTTGCACTCTAACGAAGAGCACAGATCAAAATTTCAGTAAAGACTATTACAGTTTAACATTGGAATTGTTCTAGTGCTTGGAACCTATTTTATCATGTCTTTCGCATTACTGCCTGTACTGAGTTATCAGGAAGCATCTCAGTGCACACGATTATGTAAGTTGAAATTAGTACATAAAAGGAAATCAAGGCAAAGAGGGAACTCACTTTGCTTGAAACCAATTTGACGTTTCCAGAAGCGAGCGCTACAGCCGTGTCTGCCATAACCTCAGCCTTGATGGATCCCAAGCCCCCCGTGGCGCTAGTTTTGATGAAACTGTCCAGCACTACATCAAGGAGATCTGTTATCTGTTAGAGAAAAAAAATCCTCTTTTATCCATCAGATTAACTTTATTTTTCCACAGTAAACCGCCTTTTAAATAAGCAATCATTCCTTTTATTAGTTGAAGATGCATAACTACCGTAAACTGAAGTATCAGTTTCAGTCATTGGTCATCCTTGTGGAAAAAAGCCTAATGTAAATTTTGGAAGTGTAAAGCTGAATTCCATCAGGTTTTACTCCAGATCAAAGTGCTTCAGAACTGTGGAAAACTATAATTTAGTTTGTATTATTTTAATTTTCTTTTCCATTTTGAAGTATTTATAAAATGCTGAACCTAAGAAGAAGAAATTGGATTTGAAGTGGAAGAAAAAAAGCATTTCCAAGAAAATAAGCCAGATCTCATCTGTCAAAGATTTTGCTTAGAGCACTAGCCACGTGTGAATATGGCTACTAGTAAAACAAAGTTGTTCTCATGTTAAACAAAAAAAAAAAAAAAGG
>Ga0065711_1034471_pt1 | contig 23715 bp, 9 predicted proteins | sample Hoacrofraction12_FD_59098 | JGI IMG/M metagenome (GOLD analysis project Ga0065711, IMG submission 59098) | Hoatzin crop microbial communities from Cojedes, Venezuela - Epithelial fraction 12 v2 (version 2) | ecosystem: Host-associated > Birds > Digestive system > Esophagus > Crop | place...
GCTGGCGCGGCGGGACCACGGCCCCGGCTGGGGGGCGGGGGGAGGGGCGCAGCCCCCTGCCCCGCCATTGCCCCCGCGACGAGCGAGCGGAGCCTGAGGGCGCCGAGGGGGGAGAGCTGCCCCGCTTCCATCGGCGCTGCGGGAAACGCGGGTTCGGTGGGCTCGGCCGTGCGCCTTTGCGTGCCACCTTGTCCGCCCAGAGCAGGAGAGCGAGAAAACCCTCGCAAACCTTCGCTTCAGAGGAAGCATTCTCGTTTTTTAAAGAGGAGGAAGCCGGCCGTAGGTAACACGGATTTCTTCTGGAGGTGTTCATGCGAAGGGCACCGATTCCTAAGGCATGTGGAGGTTGTGTCCTGCTGCAGGGCTGTAAAACTTGCAGTTAACTTACTTCGTTCTCTTCCAGTGCCAGGAACTTGTGGTGCTGTTTTCTGAAGGAAGAACAAATCCGAAAGCTTGGAAGTCGGATTTATTACTGTGTGCTCTACTCTGTTACCTCAGCAAACACGATTGTCTCGTGAGGGTGACACACGGGCCATAGTATTGATGCCCTGTAGATAGCAACCACAGTGGAGAAAGTCTATTAGCAGTTCAAGAAGCACATCCAAAAACTCAGTGAGATTACCCACTCAAAATCTACAGAAGTTACGCATTTTCAAAAAATTGGGGGGCAGGGAGGGGCGGTAACAAATAAGGACAGATATAGTGTTATTGTATGGATTCACTTGCTACCTCCTGGCTTTACATTTATTATTTACTCTTGGACTTGCAGTGGCTTACAGGTTCTGACTATTAGAATAGTGACAGAAAATACATCCACTACTGCAAAGCACCTCAGGCTTTTTAGCAGCATAACATCAAAATCATTTCTTGCTTAGGAGGCATGAGACATGGCCAGTCTGAACTAATTCAGTTAATTAACTTACAACATTCATCATTCTATACTGAAATACAGTACATATTGGATAAAATCTGAGTCCTGCAGAAAATGTATTTCCTTTGCCTGTGGCCCAGATTTCATTCGCTGCATATAGTACTATCCATAAACAATGCCGTAACACAATAGTTTGCAAAAAGTAAAATTTGAGTAGTCAATCTATTCTTTTCCAACCCATGTTTGGTCTGATCTGCATCTTTTTCAGTACTTCCATATGTTCATATACTGAATATTGACCCAAAAATACATTCAATTAATAATACTTCAATGTACTTTACATTTCGTTAGTGCCAGAGGCATAGTAACTACTTCATAACAAATCATGCGATGCATTTTCAGCACTGCAACAGTGACAATGAATTATCCTCTAAACACACAGGCAACAGGAACCTTTCCATGGAAGCTTTTTCCAGGTTCTCACTGCTTTTCCAGTTTTAAAGAGTGCAGGAAAGTTACTATCACATTATTCCAGTGGAAAATACATATAAATTTTCCTTCACAATGTGTTCATGCTTTATTTTTTTTCAGGTTACAAAACTCCGACAATAAAAGGTACCCCGTACTGAAAAGAAAGTGATACATTTTACAGAATGGAAAATTTGGACAAATCACCATACCCTTGACTCGACAGAAGGCTATGGCATCTGACTAACTTCAGGCACATGTCAATGCCAGCTTAGCATACCAGGGATCAATAACATGCTCAAGCAATCTTGCTGCATTAAGGATCTCTTTCTGAGACCCAGCTCCTCACGTGTAAATTCACTGGGACGCAGGAACATTGTTTAATAATGGCAAGATCTGCAAACACTATGATAATGGCAGATATCAAAAAACTTATAACTGTATCTGTATAATGTATCTGACTTACAACAAAGTAAGTAACAAAGTTGTAAGTCAGACACAATGGTGACAGGTGCCTCTACAAAATCATCAGATGCTCGTTTCCTCCGGGATGACAGTCACTTCTCTGAATACTGTAGGAAAGAAGAAATCACCAAGATTACAGAGCTGCAGGACTGCCAACGTTGCTGCTCTCTTCCTAAAATGTATTTATGCAATTGATAGTTCAGAAATTTCATCCCTGAAAAGCATTGTGGACTGAGAAAAATTTAAATATGAAGGAATAATGTGTCTAGATATATCCAACTAAGATAGGCTGCTAATTAATGTTTTTAATGTGATTTCCTTCTTTATAAACATGTCAGAAGTTATACACAGATCATGAGAAAGAAGAATTTGCAATCCAGTTACACATTTATGGTTGAGACAAGCCATCTTTTTTCCATTCTGACAGAAGCAGATGGTCTGAGAAGCTGCAAGCAGATCTACTTGGGAAGAACCTCATTTCCTTGGTGGCACGTTGGAAAGCTGCCTGCTAGAATAGTTCCGTGGGTAATCTGTTTGCCTCTGTTACTGCGAGATTCTTCGGTTTTGGACCTCTCTTCCTGGTTGTACACACAACAGAAGTAACTCCCCTTAACAAATGTCACTGACCTTCTTTCATAATGAATTTGTTCCCGAGGTGGGAGAAGTCTGCAGGCGCTCATCCAGGACTCCGCTTCCTCCGAAGGGAATTCCTGTGCCCGCGTTTTGCAGAAGTGAATTTTGAGTTGCTTGACGACCTCAGCACTACACAGACGAAGAAACTGGTTTTTGGTGCACTGGACTTGACTTGTGGGTCACGGTTTCTTTTTAATATTCTCAGCTGGGCAGAAAGTGCTTTGAGAATGCTGTGATTTTCCCTTCTCTCATCGTACAGCAGTGTCCACTGTGTTTTCATGAGAGCTAACTGTTAGTCATCACGCTGTACCCTACTCCCTCAGGCCTGACAATGTAGAAAGACAACACATCCAGCTCAAATTTACTATATTGCTAGGCTCACTAGCAACACAACGTGAAGACACAAGCTCAAGGTGGAGATTCAGATATGAAGTTCCACTAACCTATGATTCTACGTATAGTATTTGTAGGTAGAGAAAAACATAGGACTTTTGGAAATAGTGATGCGTCTTTTAGCTCTGACCAGCTAATGGTCTGCTACCAACCATGTATTTTGGAGTCTGGGTTACAAATTTGATTTAAAGATGAACTTCAAAGTGATGCATAAATATTAGATTCCACACATTCCTGCAAGATGGTATTATTCGCATTATACAGATGGGGAAACTAAGGCAATGTGAGTTTACTTGGGCAATTTTCTCAATGTCAGGAAGAAAAAGGGGCTACAGTGATAGGATCAGTACTCAAGAATACCTGGCTTTTTTTCTGTGCCCAGTTGGAGCGATGCATTGCTTGCCTAAACTCTGCAGTATAAGGTAGAAAGGAATATTTTGTCTTTAATTGTGGTATTCTATAGCAATATTTTCAAACAAATTTTATTTAACAAATTACATAAAACACTTGAAATATGCTTTTAATTTTAAAAAATAGCCAGAAGGATTTTCCTTGGGCTTTGCTCCAAAATTCACCCTTCAGCTAGGACTAAAGAAAAGCACGCATGCTTGTGCACATGCAAACAGAAATTCTAAAAGAAAATCAGAAACACATGAAAATAAGGACTGAGAGTGTTTTCTTAACTGCACTCTGGTTTCAGTACAGCAAAATTTTTGTTGATTTACTAAGGGATAGCAACTTTTCTTGTGAAGGAACATGTAGGCCTTATCTGCAATTAATTCCTTCCTTCCATTAGACCAACTACCATTCTACACAAGTACAGCTCATGGACGCAGGGCAGTGACTGCTCCGTCGGGACAGCTCAGCTCTCCCTATAAAGCACAATTCTATTTCAATCATACAGGGATTCTGCCTTATGAGAGGAATTTTTACAGAAAGACGGTGTCAGTTGAGACAACTACTATTTTAGTAAAAGCCCAATTTTGAGACTGTTTTATTGTGATTGCTAGATAAATGATCAAAACCAGTACAATTTATATACTGATTCAAAATAATAAATATATGGAAGACAAACTACTTGAATTTCAGAGATTGCTTTTAAGTTATTAACTCTGGACTGGAGGTTCCCTATCAAGCCTCCTAGTCTACGAATGTTTCTGGGGGCTTTGTAACTATGTTACAGATTTTATGTCACTTCATGTGGTGTGAAGTCTTGTTTTGCCCATCTGACTATTATAAACACCAGCAGTCACAGGGGCAGTTCTCAAATCCTAATCAACATGCTCAAAGACTTTCTGACATTTCAGTTAGGAATTAAAAAAACCACACTAGATAAAATAAATAACTGTTTAAAAAGACTAGTAAGCTGAAACAGAGTTTTGGAATTGACATCAGCTACTTGACTTTCGAATCATTAGTAAAGTTGTCTTCCAATTAGTTTTTGGAAGAGATACAAAAGGTTTTGAAGTAAACTTCAAAAAAACCCCCATACATTATTTTCAAATATCTCTAAGATAAAACATTTCTGATAAGGATAATTAATTATAAAAATGGAATAATTGCATTATCACTTTTTTGGCTATACAAGTTTTCATCTGACAAATTCCATATTTCAGTGGATATAGCTCATACTAAAGGAAGCCTTTTACACCTCAACTGTATTCCCATCGTATAACTTAGCTATATTTTTAGTATCGATTTTTGCTACACCATTATTTCATGACAGTTTTTTAAAAGTTAGAGACTATATTAGAATAGAGGTCTTCAAAACGCTGGAGGTATAACTTTTGTTTACTTCATATTACAGTTCAGGGACAATGGAAGTCAAACAAAGTGTTAATAATAGTAAATTAATAAAGTTACTAAACCGAATAAAATTGAATACTAAACCATAATTTTCTGTTAATTGTCCCTAAAAAACAGAAGATGGAAATTATAAATCTATTAATGGATTAATCTATGAGAATTCGGGGGTCAAGAATAGTTCATAAATATTAGCAATATCTAAGTGCAAGCAATAAACACTGACATTCCAAATCAAATTATACAGCCTTAATGCAAATGTATTGAGAAGCCTTGCTGTATTACTTTCCTCATATAAAGTTCCTCAAATGCACAGTAAAGTCTTTAATACATCTATAATGATAAAATGTGTTGTTTTTTGAATGAAACTGCATGGCCCAACCAGGACGGAACATTGTCCTGAGCATCAAAACACTAAAGCTTGATTCATCTAAGCTCATTAGATTTTTTTTTTTTATAACCCCATTAACTGTTCAGGTTCACCTGATTAATCCTGATGAACAGTATTTTGTTTCCAGGCTTGTTTCTCCTGATGGACATTTTCAGGGAAGCTTTACCAAAAGGCAGTTCTGTCGCCTCATAATTGTGCCTTTAGCTTGGATACCAAATGATTATTGTGCTCGAGGATTCACTTCATCCACAAACCAACAAATGAGCTGACTTGGCCATGCTCTGTCGTCACTTTAAACAAGCAGCCAGGACAATGAGTTATGTAATAAATTATAAAACCTGTATTGTCCTTAATGCCTATGTCTAAACAACAACCAGTCCACAGGGTCAATTTAATGTTCAGTTCCTTTACTAGCAACCTGCTGTAGTGTACATTTGACCAAACCCAAGAACCAACACAAGAATTTGTTGAGGTAACCAACCAGAACTGTTCAAGCCACAGGACATTTTAAACATCTGTTTGTTTTCTTTTAAAAGCTGAAAAACTTCAGTACCTACACAGTGGGCAATAATATTAGAAAACATGTAGTTACAAAGTATGTAAGTATTTTTACACTTCTTAGTATTAAGATACTACATGTCGGATGATTCAAAGTGCCCTCTACGTAAAAAGTTTAACCCAAAATCTCGTGGAGTTTTCCTGTGGAAATTTGGCAAAAATTGTTCCTTTGCACAGATATATAATACACACACATCTCAAGAATTTTAATTGTTAAAAACATGGAGGATATAAGGACAGAATTGCATAAAGTTGCCAAGAATTTTGTTGCCTTTTCCAACAGGTTGTGCTTCTTTTAGGACTCAGTTCTGCTGTTTGATATTAGTATAACTTGTCTTTTGTGCTACAGAAAACATGTATTCTTACTATAGCCAAATAAGGCCATTTTGTGTGTTACCTATTTATTGTGCATACACACAAAGTTTAATGTCCGCAGCCATATTATTTTCTGCTGTTTCTCTAGATACTCTTAAAGGATATGCCTGTAGATGAAAGATTATCAGCTCAAGACTAACATTAAGCTTTAATTACAACTTTGATATTTGAAATAAGCAAATCCTACTTCTTATTGCTATACAATCTTAGCATCAAAATATGAGACTTTTGCATGTAATACACAACCTTCTTGAAACTGGTAATATCAGAATAAAAGTACATTTTGCGGAAACTGACATCTGTTTTAAAGTACTAACCTGGGTATTACCTGATTCTTCCAAGACTAGTTGAGAAGAAACATTATAGACCTTGTAAAAAACCCCAAGCGTATCTAAGTTACTTCTAGCTTTCCAATAAAAACTCCAGTTGCTGGAATCACTTACATACAAAGGCTGCAGAACAGACAAATGTTTTGTATAATGTTGGCATACACAATTCAGCTGAAAGTTTGCCTCATCCTGAAAGGAGACATTTAGGTAGCGCTTTTTACAGTCTGATGTGGGGACGTTAAATTTTATGTAACAAAATCTAAATATATAAAAGCTTATATAAACTCATTTATCATTTTTATGAATTAGGGTAGAGTTTAAGTAAAAGTAACTGGCAACTTTTGCTGTTCAATCTAGTAAAAACATATTTCTGAATTCACGTACTCTGAATGCCTTCATCATGTGTTTGTTTCACATTTATTATATTCCCCTACCTTATGCAAGTACCTGCAAGAAGACATCTTACAAATTTGGAGGAATGACCTTACATGTAACGCACTTTGATCTGCCACTAGCTACTAATACCACTAGTTCGCTGAATGATTCCTAAAAACGCATTTGCTTTTGGAAAATGGATGTGTTCAGGAATAAGAGCACGCAAAACTCAACACACAAAACTTTAACAGCTGTTTTTGGAAACTAGTGTCCTAGAAGAAGAGGTAATACGCACACAGAGATTTATATGACTTAACCAAATGGTGTTTAGACACGGCAAAGGAAGTAAATTGGCAAGGTGAGGAGTAGGTGATTAAAGGAGAGTCGAGAATGTCATTCATAGGGCTAGATCAATCTTCAGTCTTTGCTGGGCAACTTGAGAACTGTGTCTTACAAGGAGTTAACGTCGGTTTGGGGAAGCCTCGCTCCGATGTCGCAGAACACAAAGGCAATTTCATCCTTATCACTCTTGCATTTTGGGATCTCCCATTTCTATTGCAGATGGATGGCTTCCAAGTAGAAAGCGTAATTCAGACAACGTTCAGGAAACCAAGGTGGTTTGGGTTACACAATAGAGTGTTTAAAAGAGCCTGGCCCCTTGCGTGCCTTTTTCAAATTTAGCTCTCCGATGAGAATGTAATGCTGTTCTTTGTTTTTCTCATTAAAAGCTATTGAACTGAAGTAGATTCCAACATGTATTTAAACTAGTAGGTTATTTAACCTGGCAAAAATAAATCAATAGTATAAAGAAAACATATGATTGGACTATTCAGATATTCCAATGTGTAACCAGTTCCTTTTTTTTTTTTTTTGCCAGCTTTGACTAGCATTTGCTAGCGCATGTGAATTCTGGGCATGTAACAAAAGGTCTTGCTTTGCCCACTATTTTGTCATTTGATACTATATATAAAAAAAAAGCTCAAGAATGAGCATCTGACAGTTAATGTGTTGAAGGATCCATCTTTTCCATCAACGATGGCAGACTACATTCTGTAATTTTACATTTAAAAGCAATCCGCTTCTTAGATTAAGTTCCTTTGCAGTTCTGTTGATATATTTGCTTTTGCTGTCACTGTGCTTGTGTACATGCTGTTTGTCGTAGCAACATATAGTTATACTACCAGCAGCATTGCATTGATACATAAATTAAACAATTTCTTTGATACTTACGGACATAAAAGATGCATATGCTTTTGCTACATCATCTTTCTTTTTAGAAGTGCTAACAATAGAATGAAAAATAATGAACATATTGCTCTAAATAGTAGGCTTATGAAATGGAAATAAATCCATTATCTGTCCAAATTATTCTGCAAGGTCATGAATAGTAATTCACACTGAATAGTAATTCACTGCAGTTCTAACTTAGCACTACATGAACAAATTAATTGAAGAGGACAATAAAGTGAGAAAAATCTTTTAGCACTGTAATAGCACCCATGTTTTAGCCTGGTAGGCACATCAATGCTTTACTGAAATCTATAAAAGCATGTAAATAATAATCTACTGTTTTCTACAAAGTCAGGTTGGCTGATTAGGTGTTAAAAATGTGAGAATATGGGAATATTTGCGGTTAATCCTGTTATCAGAAATGGGTATATATGACCAGGACTTTCCATGAAAGTAGCCAGACAATCAGGCTGAAAAAAGGGTAATCACTATTTTGCTCTTTGCTCATGAAATTAATAAAAAGGACATGAACTTTGCAATATCTATTATAGCCTTCACCCCCCAAAGGGAACATCATTAAATTTACTGTAAATTATAAAAATATAAAGTTCTAGCACTAAATATTTAAAGAAGAAAACCCCTGCCTTGTTCCATTAAATGCACGTAGTTTCACAGCTAGTTCTGGACAACTCAGTTTACGTAACCTTAAATACAACAGAACCTTAGTAAATTGTTCTTTCTTTTATAATAAAAACAAAATAAACTTCAGCTTCTGTTTTATATGCCGGCTGAGATTCTTCGCAATAATTCCTTCCACATCTGCTCTGCATCTTTCAGAGAGATATTGCTTTTATAAACCTATTTCCTTTCATCAAAATATCCATATGCTTTGTTTTATAGACATGTTGGTGCACTTTAAAACTGAGGCACTAATTACAACTTGGAATCATATGCTAAAGCTAAGAAAATAAATACCTATGTTTATGAGGCATCTAATACTGAGAGTCCCAAACAACTTAACAAAAAATTCCTCAAAGTGTGATAACATACCAATACAAGTACACCTGAAATTATCACACAACGTGTAAAAATAAAATTGAGAGGTAAAGAAAAAGAAGCTAAAGAATAAAACTAAACACAGGCACCGTCAGATTCTAAACCAATGACCTAAAATCACGTGCAGAAATGTTGCCATCCAGATTACGACAGTAAAACCATTGCTAACGAACCAAATTGTTTAGGAAACGGGCTAGTATGGGAAAAGCTTGCTAAACCTTTTGTCCAAAATACAAATTTCTAGAATTTCTGGAGACAGAACAGTGTTGGTGCCTCCTCCTGATTTCGCGTTTGTAAGATGCTAGTGTGTGGTACATGTCATTGGCTTCCCAGCGAGCTGTCCGTCGATGGGAGCATTTGAGGGGACAGAGAGCGTAAAATGGATGATCTCCAAATCACATTAACCGTCACTAAAGGCAGGATTAGGAGAGTTTTGTATTGTCCTGACCAATCCGTGGTGCTGTATTCCCTTTTTCGTGTGCAGTCCCTACACACCCAGCACTCCTGTCCCACAAGGGTACAAGCACAGCAGCCACCCTCCATTCCACGCCTGGCAGGTGACAGTCCAAGCACAACTGAGGAACTGAAGGTAGCCACTGTTCTTTACAGCAAATTCTATGTAAGCTTGCTGTGATCCAGATAAAAATTAGGGGGCCTAAAAATATCTATTAACGTCAAGAGAAGAGAACTAGGATGTAATTTTAGAAAGTGCAACATAATCCTTCATGCTTGTGTCCTAGAAGTTCTTAACACACTAAGAACATTTACATGGGAGCAATGAAACGCAGATAACGCTTTTTCATTAATTACCTACCTGTAACATATTTGTGTTTATGAAAGAAGAAATCTGTCTTCTCCCAAAAATCGATCAGTAAAGACTACAGAAAAATGCTTTTAGTCCTTAAATGAAGCACTAAATATCCAATAAAAGGAAACAAAAGCAAATTAGAAAAACATGCTACAAAGTATCTGCCCAGACCACAAAACTTGAAAAGATAAGAGTGTCCTCTAGAAAATTTAGAAGAGCCGAATTAAATCAGCAAGTAGATTCCTTTCAAGGAAAACAGTGTGTAAGTTTGTTGATCACAACTGACATTTGGAGTGCTACAGGCTAACATAAAGGCGCACCCATTACCTCAAAACCAAGGTTCCCAGGTTTCAGTAAAGGCATGCTGAAGAAACGAAATTGTGGATTTAACACTAGTTTTCCTATTTTCTTCCATTCTAACCCTGGGATACGAGCTGTAATCTGAACCAAGCAACACACTGTCAAAGGTATTCTTCTACAATCAGCAAAGAACAAACTGTTCCTTCTCTTCATTAAATCTGTACCCAATCACACAGACAGGGTTCATCGGGACAGTTTTGCTGCGGAGTACTTGCCAGTGAGAGAACAAAGATTTTCCTCTACATTTTTCCTTCCCCCTTTCTTCCCCCCCCCCCAAGTGAACACGAGATACAGGAGGCTGTTCTCTAAAGCTGGGTCAAGGTGATTTATGACAGGCACTTACATTAAAATTTAAAAGTTCTGCTGATGCAGGAAATATCGTTTATCTGTAAGTTTCACAGTTTTCATAGCTTAAAATAAAAATTCACAGCTTCCTTCCTTCCCTGAAAATACAACATAACCTAACTGTGCTGATAACATCATAATAGAAATTAGTCACCTTTATTACAGGTTAAGAATGGACGAACTGCAAGGGAATTACAGCTATGTGGTTCCTGCAAGCAAAGCAGAACAGTAAGATGAATCACCCGAGCAAACCAAGCTTCTGGGGCAGGAAAGACTACCTTGCTATTTGTAGTCCTCCCACAGGAGATTTCTGATTGTAGTATTTCTTTATCACGCTCCATTTTTAATAATGAAGAAAATGTTTTGCCATATGGCAAGAGTAAAGAACGTCAGCTAACTGTTTTCATATGGACTTCCTACGTACGTTACTACAAACAGTAGAACACAGGACCTTTTGCACATTATATAAAGATGATGTTTAATGAAGAAATTGAACACACATCTATTACAAGGCATTGGTTGGCATGAAATATTTTTGGTAAAGTGGAAAAATGACACAATCAGGATTACTTTTTAAAAGCACACAGATTTTCCTTCACATCCTGATCAAAACTCAACAGTGACCAAACAGTTTTTATGGTAGTATAAAGGAATGTTTGTTTTAAGAAATAAATTACGAATGGGAAAGTAGAAAGTAAATATTAATATCTGATTCACAGTGCACTCTATATGAAAGAAAAGGTATTTGCCACATAGCCTTTCCAAGTAATATTAAAGGTTTTTCTCTCCTTTAACATTGCTTAGCTTCCCAAAAACTGTCCAGCACTTACTATTAAATAGAACACCTACCACTGCCAGCTAACACCAGCAAAAAAAATCCTCCAGCCAACCTTCCAATGGAAAAAAGGTTAACGAGTATTTTTTCTAGCTCGCAGTAGTAGTTAAATGTGTCACCCTCCTCCCTTTCTAATATTTCTCTCCCTTAATTTAAGTTGAAGTTGGAACAACTGTTCCCAACTCTACCAGGCTCCCAGCGTTATGCATCTATGCTCAAAATCTTGCACAACTTCCCTGTTTTGTCGGCTGGTCTGACCGGAGAGGCTCTTCCAGCACACCCAGTCCTGTCCATACCCCTGTGCTGTGGTGACCAGAGCAGCACAGTTACTGGGAAACCCTGGCACTGGACCCATTTGGCAGCAGGGCCCTGGGGATGAGGCGCCAGCAGATGTACAGGGCATTCCTGACTGAGCACCTGCACCAAGAACCTGCTCAAGAACCATGTAGGGGTCTCACCCCAGCCTCAAAATTAAAAAAAAAAAAATCAGAGTGGAATGGAAAATATTTTTGTAAATCCCCCAGTCAAACAGGAGGAAAACAGAGGGCAATAGTTACAACATGTGGATCAGCTGTCCAGGCAGCGTATGTGCTCTGTTCCTATGCAAAACTAGAACCAGTAGCCTAAATTCATCCTAACTCACCACAAATTACCCCAAAGAATTTGGTAGTAAGAATGCAGTTGTCATCTCTGTGTTTATTTTTTTTTTTATATATATATAAAGAATGCTTAGGACATATGCCAGATATACAGACCTTATCATACTCAGCAACACGATTACTGACGAGACGTCCAGTTTCATTGCAACCTGCCCTCCCAGAGCGTGGACGCTCACAGGAAGGTGGCAGGCCCAGCGTGCTTTGCTCTCCCAGCGGAGTGTTTCGGGGCAACCCAGAGCTCACCAAACTGCAGAGCGCGCACTGCTAAAGTCCCCCTGTGCCCTCCAAAATGTTTTGCTCTGAGAGGGGGTGCAGGACACAGTTTAAAGCCTCAGAGAAGAGTTTAAGAGGTCATTCGGGGGTTGCTGAGCGGCATTCTACATAGTCATTGAAGTGCTTCAACAGCGTTTGGATTCCTATTTAAATGTAGATATTTACATTGTGCATCTCACTGTATTGAAACTTTTACTGTCTAAAACTATGGGTTTGGATTTTTAACAGGGCTTAATCTTACACATTAAGGACTAAATTAAAAAAAGATAGCCCCACCTACTGACAGAACAGTTACAGTACAGAGTAAAAATTAAAGAACTTCATAGTCGCTGACCAGAAAACACGTTTTCTTTCCACCACTTTCACACAGACCCCAGAATCCCTTTATACCAGCAGGGCAAGAACTCGGATCTCTCATTTTCGCTTTGCTCCATACATAACCTCAGATGACAAAGTATTTTCTCATTATCCTGTCCAGAATTTACAGCTACTTGACAGGTTAACATAGGAACTTCATTCAGTAGTATCAGAAAATAAAGTTCAATACAAAACTAATTGAAGAATGAAAAGAATCAGCTGAGACCTATTTCAACAGTCCATCTGCATATCCTATCTCGTGTACTGCTTCCCGTGCTCAGGACTGTAAGAACACCTGTGTCAAGTCAATACTGAGCAGAGCGAGTTACCCTCCAAGTATTGTACAACTTTAGCTGTTTGCTTTCAAAGTAATAGTAGGAAAGCTTTTTTTGCTTTGAAATCCTTTGATCCCTTCCCCTCCTCCCCCCTTTTTTTTTTGAGTAGACATATTTCTAGAATTTTTTTTTTAGTCTTAGCATTTAGTAATAGCTTTCATCTCTTCATGTGCTATGTCACTACCCATTTGTAAATACGGAAGATTTTAATGTTGTCTATCCAAAAAGTTTCTTCCCCTTCCCTTAAAGCTTAAATTTCTATATATTATATATTTATAGTTGTTCCAAATAACCTACAGAACTGCCAAGAGAAAGTTGCAAAGTTTCTCCACTAAATTCTTCCAGAATTAGTTTTCTCCTGCCTATGTCTGGCACAGTAAGCTCTCTTGGAAGTACTTTGCTTTAGTGCCTGAGAAACAGACGGTGTCAAGTCACCCTACAATAAGTTAAGTTTTGAGCATGTAAGGTGGAGAAGAGGTTGCTGGATAGACAGCCTAACACTGCTAGTAATTCTCCCACTATGTAATTCATCTTACCTCATCTATTTTTCCCGCTACAGTGCTAAGTCAAGTCACACCCAGAAATAAAGATTCATTGCATATGCACAAAGCTCTCAGGTAGGCTTGTCCAGTTGTTCTCTTCTGCTCTTACAAATCCAGACAGCACTGCAGGAGGAAGCACTGTTATACAGATAACAAAATTACAATCTTTTTTTAATATTTAGCAATGGTGGTGGGATTGCAAATGAGATAATCTGTTTTTTCTTCTGCTTTTTCCCCTTTGGTGAAAAGTTAATTTCATTATTGAAACACTAGATAATGAGAAGCACTGGGATGAATTAAGCATCACCTTGTGACAGAACGGACAACGCTTGAATTCAAATCATGATGTACAGAAATAAAACAAAAAAAGCCCAAAAAAACCTCAGAAAAACAAATTGCCACTTGGACGCAGGAAAATGTAACTTTACTGACCTGTCAATGCCACAGTGTTTCCAGTTAAGAAATTGCTTCTTTTCATCTCTAGCTTGTTGCAAGGCACAAAAAGTGACGCAGCATGCTAATAGTAGCAGAATTTGAGGCATATGTTCTTATTTAACAGGGACTTTAATAGTTATTTCATAAAGCTTTTACAATCACTACATTCAAGTATGTTCTACTAATCAATGCAAAACCAGAGAGTAATTCTTCAGGTTCATTTTATTAGCAATGATGAATATAAATCTCTTATGAAAATATTCTTAACATTTCAATATATAAGAATTGTCTATAAAAATATACTACTACATAATAAAGCCAGTAACTTCTACAAAACATATCATTCAACATATATTTAACAATATATAGCATGTAGTAAAAATTGTTTAATTAATGCTGAGGGTATTTTTACCTCCTTTTTGTCAAACGGTAACTAACATGACATAGGAAATTACTCATTCTGATAAACAGAAGTGTTATCACCATAGAAGTCTATGTATGTTCCACCCTGAAGTTACCTGCATCTGCAGGAACATAAAGCCACAACTTTTCTTTGGATGCACAGGCAGTTATGATCACAAAAAACATTCTGCTGGTAACTGCAACGTCCTGGTGAAGTCAGCGCTGCACATCTGCTGTCGGCATTGCCATCCCGGAATCCACGCGGGGACAGAGATCATGCTTCCACCACCCTCCTGCAACTGATGTCACAGATGAGCCTACCGTGGTTAGAGAAGTGGAAAACAAACTCTTCCTAGTTAACTACTGCTAGTTAGTAAGGAAGTAACTTTTGAAGAGGCTGCCTCTCTAGAAATAAACTTTCTTCCAACAGACAGCTCTTGAACAAAAGCTCAAGGAAGAGAAAATAATGGGCGGGAAGTGTTTATACTACATACTAAATGATGATCAAGGATTGTATTAGCCATCTTGTCATTATCAATTACAGGAAGAGCCATCTTAGAACAGTTTTTGGAATTGGGAAAGAGCCTAGTTTCAGGTTTCAGAAGAAAAATGACACATTGAACTAGTTATTTCACCAGTGCTGTTATGCTGAGGTTACTTCATGTCCAGTGTTGGACAAATGCAGGAAATCCATTTTAATTATGTAAACTGCCCTCGTCTACACAATGAACTTGTCAAATTCTTAGTGTAGATGTATTTAGAGAGTTTTATAGCATACTTTGAGAACTAACTTAACCTGAAAGAAATTGGCTACTGCACTGCGACAGTACATACATTTTTCCGGCCATCAACTCTCTATAGAAGAGTCAGGTACATAAGGCTTTAAGGCTACAAAGTCCCACTGAAGACAACAGACGATTACAGTGTTTTGCATAGTAAAGAACATAAGAAACATGCTTGTGATGCATCAGTAACAACTAAACCATTTTACCCTGTGTTTATGTGCAAAAGAACCAATAATTAATTATTACTCTTTCTATTCAGGATCCACTGAAATCGATACATTGAATTGGTATGTTGAAATTCAAGCGCAATTGCAATGCAACAATATTTCATCATATTACAAAGGGAGGACTTCCTATAAGAAAAGTACATTTATCGAACTAAAAATACGGTAAAGATCACAACAGGACACTACAGGTGATGAACATTAATAATGTATTTCTGACTCAAAGCTCAGAAAAATCACATTTCACCCTGAGAAACTTTCTGTATTAAAACTTAAAAAGCTAAAAAAGATTTTGAAAGCAAAAATCCATCTAAGAAAAAAATTTAAAAAAAAAGAAAAAAGGAAAAATCAGAATCTGAAAGAATCAAGGCTAAGCCTAGGAATTCTAAGAAATATTTTTTATTACAACAAACCCCAACATTTCAGGGTATCCATACTTTTGTATAATTTCATCCTCCTCAAGGCTTCCAACTAAAATTTAGCGGTTTGACCTACATCCGAGAGGCAGAAAAATTAAAAAATTGAGATGCCTGAAGAAACTTAAAGCTTAAACGTCTTCCATTCCCAAAATCATCTACAAGAGCTAGTCAGAGAAGCTAGCTTGTCATGCTTTATGACTAGAGAAGCCCTAGTCAAGTCTTTCATTCTCACACCAGTTAAAGAGTTCTCTAAAAGATGGATCAAAATCAAAATAATGTTCCAAAAAATAAAATGTTCTCCAACATAGGATCTTGTTCAGATTATTATTTTAACTTAAGTGTTTAAGGAAGTTTATAAACAGCAAAAGGAAATAAACAGATGGAGCCCATAAGGAAACCCTACAGGTTTGCACAAAGAAAAAAAAAAAACATCTGGGGTTTTTGGCACTACCGGTATGGAAATATAGCACGAGTTTCTGCCAGAACTTGAGAGAAAAATCACTAATCACTGTATCAGGTTGATGATTTCAGGTCAGCTTATTTTCTGCACTTGCTCTTGTGTTAAGGGCAAGAAAAGAGTCCTTTCTGCAGTAGTCTCTTGTCCTCTACTCAGCATAACCTAAATTCATTGAAATCATACGACCTAAAGATTTTTCGATATAAGCTTCCACATTATATTTACTCCATACCGACAAAGCAGCATTCATACACTGTAATTTAAACTATTATCTAATTCCTCTTCCTAATGTTTTCACACTGTCATCAAGTCCAGGCTACTCTGGTTTTGCCCTCTTCAACAACCTTACTAAGCAGTTATGCAGCTGGATCAGCTCCCAGAGCCAGCTCACCACACAAACCACGAGCACTGAGCCAACAGGAGGGACCAGGACTAGCTGACAACCGAAATTTACATGAATCTGAACTGCTTTGGAACCACAGCTTTGTAAGTGTCGGTTCAAACACATGCATGTTAAACATGCAGCGAAGCAGTACAAAATGCAGTCTATTTTCCTCCGCTCCCCAAAAGCTGTTGCTTAATGGCAGTGATGGCTGAGCAGCAGAAGAAACCATCCCAGTTTATAGTTTCAAGTATTAAGTGAAACAAACGGGTGCCAAACTGGAATTTTATTCTTACATCAGGCTTTAAAGAGATGTGAAAGTGGTTTCATACTACTCCTGACCTTGTCAGCAGTAGCTGAACTTCAGCCTTCAGGAGAAGCAGACAATGGGCAGCTCTAAGCAGGAACTGATTGTACTGCTGAAGTGGAAACTTCTCCTGTCCATAGACACACATGGATTCAGGGCGTTGGTTTATGTACAGAATCTTGTGCCAAGATGGCTCCCAACTTCCAGATGCATCTCGAAGTACTATACACATTCCAGACCTCCCGGACTCAGGTCTCTAGATCTGCCCTGCCAGGATGCAATGCTTTTTGGCAAAAGAAATGATGTGTGACTAGACATCTATAAATCAAAACAAGAAAGCATCTGCCACCTTTAGTGATTTTCAAAAAAAAACCAAGTATCAAGTCTACAGAGCACAGCATTCTCCTTTAGAAAAACACTGGAGTCAGTAAATAACTGAAAAACACCTCATGATACAAAGGACCAAATAAAGATCCAAGTTAAATTTTTCTTTAAGCACTACTGAGACCCAAACGTACGTAAAACTCCATTTGGGAAAATCACCTACCTGATAATAAACATATATTTCTCCCTAAACATGAAAGACACCAAGATCAGTAACAGAAGCCTTTTTTCTTAGTGTTTGTTGCTATCAAGATAAGGCCTACAGAAGTGAGAAGGTGTGTAAGAGAAGTGACTAAGTGCAGATTTAAGAGGGCCAGCTGGAGACATGGGGCTGATGCTGCCCGCTAGCACTGCCTGATGTTGTGCGGATGCTGCCATGTCATGGGATGCACGTGCGTAGCTCCACCCTCCCACCAAGCTCTCCTCAAACCTGTTCTGTTCTCCACTATGACCCTGGCCAACCTGCATTTTCTGTGAAACTGCAATTACTCTGAACTCTTGTAAATTCTTCAGATATAGGAGGATTTAAAATAAAGCATTTGCCTAACTTCATAAAGGCCAAGAAGTCTTAAACTTGGTCTCATAAAGAACTTTTGTACAAAAGAATCTAAACAAAAGGGTCATAAGCAGCATTTAAAAAAACCAATACTAAATACCTAAAAAATTTAGTATTTTGCATAGAACAAAGAAAAGTGCAGCTATAGCATACTATTCCACACCACAAGAAATGGCTCATTTACGGGTGGTATACCATTAACTATTGTCTCTCATCACTGAGACTGCAGCAACTAAAGACAGGTTCATTGGGAAAATCACGTTACAAAAAAAAGGGATTAGGTTGCTTCATTATGTCTGTAAAGCAAGTGCAAACTTTTTTTTTTTTTTTAAAGAAATCAAAGCCAATAGGTAATTTTCACAAGTTAATTTTCTCTTAATATTACTTGGAAAGGTGAAATATCCTTTGTTCTTTTGGAATCCAGACTAACAATAAATCCCCATTTGGCATCTGTTTCAGACGGGGAATCTCAAGCTTGTAAATGGGCAAGCTTTAGCTGTTCTATAAAAGTTGGATGTTTATAGGATTATAACTCTTTGTTTCACTCTAACTTTTGTTCTGCAATCCCTCTGGCAATCAAGCACAGAATAATATTAAGTAAGCCTGGGAGACTGATTCCCACTGCTCAGCAGAAAAGGGAAAGGGTCTAAGAAGTGGAGACTCAGGAATTTTAGGAAAATAAAATGCCAAAAAAGCTATTATCTGCTTTTGGTAGGAAGCAAGCAACGTCTAAATATCTTCCTACTTCTCATATTTGCATGCCTAAATACGAGAAAGAAAAGCATATACCTAATCAGTTGTTAAAACATCTTCAATTTTGGTGTTTTTTTTTTTTTAAATCAACTTATTTTATTGGATATAACTTGGTACTACAATTTGGTAAATGAGATATTTCAAATAAATAAAAATAAATATTGTATATATATTTCAAGATTGCCTGTTTCTGTAATGAATTAGTGTCTGTATTGTTAGATTTCATTTTGCTTAGCTTTTTTCAAGCTTTGTCGCCACTTACGAATGGCCGTTCCAGAACTACTAGCTACTACACAGAGAGCACCACCCACAGTCCACCAAGTTGGGAGATGATTAAGAAAAAGAATTTGTAAAATAAAAGCAAACACCACATCCATTGTTTTCATTATGGCTACAGGTCCAGCCTTCTCTATCTGTAATGCTTTTGTGAGAAATATCTGACCACCTAACCCTACCACGCCTATTAATATTAGAAGAACCCTATCTTTACCGCAATATGGTAAACGCCATTCATTCATAACAAATAACGCTACAACACATCCAATGAAACCAATGACTGCGTAATACCAAATTGACAGAAAATAATGCACAGATTTTCCCACTTTCCTTAGTATAATGAAAGTCGAAGCTGTAGATAGTGTGCTTGTAATTGCTGCTACAGTTCCTTTAAGGTGATCGGTGTAACTTCCTTCGATCCCCGTAACGTTTGACCCGAACAGAAATGGTGGTCTGGCAATAAGAATCACTCCAGTGATTGCAAAGAGGGTAAACAGAAGATCCCAAATGCTGTATTTCTCTTTGAGAAAGATCCATGCCAGCAACGATGTAAAAACAGGACTGCTGAAAGTTATAACAGTGGCATCGGCTAGTGGCATGACTTGGAAAGCATAGTAGAGAAGAATCATTGCACTAGAGCCAAGGAGTCCTCGGAAGAAAAGAAAAATTCTTTTACCTTTTGGTCCCAAAAACCCGGTTCTGAAAAAACAGAAATGTCACATTAATGTCACTGGTTTGCTTATTTCATGACCAATATCCAATCACATTTAATCATACACACCTTTCTAGACTGAGGGACTTATCTCAAATGTCAAAATATTTTTAACTGATCACAGACCAGTTTATTCCCATCACCACCCCCAATCACATTCAAAGTCCGGAACCTATTCTTCTAGTTATTAATTTTTTGCTTGCAAAATAACCCAAGAGTATCTACAAATTACCGTCTATTTTTTGGTTTTAAGAACACCACTTCATGAAGATCAATACATTTGATATGAACCCTGTAGAAACCTCTACAATTCAGGGATTCAAGATTTTTCAGTTTTCTGAACTCTATTAAATAAAATATCAGGTAATCCAAAACAATGCAATTACGCAACTGGTCTGAATTAAAGTAATATTACAATCTGATTTAAGTGAGTGATAATTCTAGATCTATTTTTAAGAAATAACTTTAAGTTTAAACATTTGCTACACTTACTTGTAGTATATTAAACCAGGAAGAACAAATGCCATTTGGAAAACACATCGAAACGCACTCACTTCCACTGAATGTACATCTTCTATTTTTTTAAGAAATAAAGAGGCCACTGAGAAAAGGAAGGCAGACAGTACAGTATAAAACAGACCAAGTCCTGGACAAGCAGCTTTCTTCTTTGTCCCTGCAAGAGACAAACTCCAGTTAATAATGATCAATTAGATTTCTCAGGTCAGTGGGCTCTACGTCCTGCAGTGCTACACACATTTGTAGCTATTCTTGTGGTAAAGAACAGGAGAAGCAAAAGAAACAAATGCAAATACCACATGTATTTACCAGACCTACTTTGAAAATATGTTTCACTGACCACCAGGACTCTCCTTTTCTTCTTAAGGAGATAAGATATGAACTCTAACAATACAAAACCATTCCTACACTTCTCACAGTTCTACATGAGCTAGTAGGCTTCACTTCTTGGAGGCATCAAACTAGTTTGGGCAATTCACTACAGAACTAGTTGTAGGATTCTGACCACCACCCAAGGATGAATAAATACAACTGACTGCAAAATGGTCCATGGTCAGATTCTGGAACGCTGAAACTTATTAACTGGGAATTATCTGATTATTGAGTAAGTTAATTAAGGTTCCTAAGCAACAATTTAATTTCCTTTCTCACAAACACACACGTGAAAATTGTGTACAGAACCTCACTTCTGTTATACCTCATGTTTATTTTGCAGCTAACTCACCCTAAATTTGACCTAGACCTACAGAAGTTTTTTATAACATTCTTATCTTGCTGTTCAGAATCCAAATATTTTCTTCAAATAAATCCCACATATACATTTTTAAGCAGCAGAAGTTTAAGTGACTGATTTTAAAACATCATAGGCCTGTTGAAAGTACTGATATCCATCACAGTTCCATCAAGACCTTAGTTTCACCTTAGTTTTTGCTTATTTATCAGACTTTCTCTTCCAGAATTAGTTTCCCAAGTCTAATGGTTTCTATTCAAGCTTCCCCATTGCCTTAGGCCCTCTTCAGTGACAGACTCTTCCTCATTCTACTCATCATCCCCATCCTCAACTATCACACACAAAAAAAAGGCCAAACAGAGAGGGTGAACTGCTGCCAAGCTCAACACTGTCTCCAAAGAAACCAGCCTTTTTTGTTATTGCACTGCTGCACAAATGGAACAGTCTTTCCACTGAACCTTGAGGTGAACACCATGGAAAAGAGAACCCATGAAAAATTTGAGCGGGATGTTACCTTGCTATCTCTTTTCTTTCTGTCTGCACAAAACATTGGGTGTTACCTTTTCTTCGACAATACCCTCTAAAGAAAAGAGCGAGAACTCCATGTTCCTGAGGCAGTGTTCTGATAAAAGGGTGCTTTATCTCACATTAGTGTGGGAGCCCATGAGCCTTATGGATCCTCCACAACATAATCAGCAGGGCACAGCTGTGAGTTGCTTAGCAACTAAATATGGTTTTGAGAGGTTTTTTGTTTTGTTTTGGGTGTGTGGTTTTTCTAAACTAACAAAACTTGTCACAAACCATTTTGATTCTCCTTGAGATCAGCACTCAAGGCTGAGAAACTGCTTCTTACTACCTAAGAGCTGAGACCGTGGGCTGATACACTGTGTATAGCATTGTTTCCAGCTCAAACAGTTCTACAGACCCAGGCTTCAATACTGCCACCAGAATTTAAAGTAGGCAGAAGGCCGGCTCTTCAAGGAATCCAGCCACACTACAGCTGAAAATGAATGACAGCTTCTACTAGGTAGAAATATTTCTACTTAGCAACAGCCACTTACATAAAAGTGACTATAAAAACTACCACCAACCAACACCCGACCGGGACATCTACCAACTCTGAAACAGAGTGGATTTAAAAAATGTTCACGAATTATGTAATGTCCTAATCCACACAGTCATGCAACAGGACTGCAAGATCAACAACGTCTCTAACATTAACGCAAGAGGAATCAGAGTGGCCTATAACTGCAATGGGAAATCCAAACCCAGGCTGGCTTATGAATGAACACAGCACAAACAGAACTACCAACTTTTATTTCAGGCATGATAGCTTGTCTGATTACTACAGAACGAAGCCAGTCTAATTAATGGAAGTGTTGAAATGGAAAACCAATCAAATTGAAGCAAACTAAGTTGAAAGGATCTTACACCCAGAACTAAGCTTTGGATTTGAAGGAACAAAGAAAACCAGAAGGAACTCATTTTTCTAAGCTACCCAACACGCCAAGCCTATCAGAAACAGTGTCTTGTAAGACTAGAATTTAAACCATTAACGTCTCATATTATCAAAGCTTGTACTCGATGCAATGAGAAAGTCTTTTACTTCCTTTTAAAAATAAAATGGTACAAGTTCTTCCACCAAAAACAAGAATTTCAGTTCTTAAGAGTACTTCTTTCAAAATGCGTTCTAAGGAGGTTAGGTTAAGATAACATTCCCACTCCACAAACTATTAAGCCTCCAAACACTAGCCCGATGCCATCAAAACACTCCAGCACTCATGCTTTTTTCAAAAAAGTGTAGCAGTCTGAAAACAAAAAAGTTTCAAGTTGCACCTAAGCCTCTCTCCTGAGTGGCTACAGATTTGAGATTTGGTTTTCCAATTGTATTCGCTGGCCATCTCCACACATTAAGGCTTTCAAACAATCTCCCACTCCTGTTTTAAGTGTTAGTCAAATGCCCCCCGCTGCACACCATTATCTGTGTAAAGTCTTTTTGTTTGGGTTTTAATGCCATGCTTTCTTGCAAACAGTATTTACACTTGCAAAATGCGTCCAGAAGAAAATGACACTTGTCACATATGTCCACCTTGAGAAGAGCAGCAGAGGCAGAAGAGTACTGGCGGTGGGGAAGGTGGTCGGTGAGAAGATGATTCTCCCAGACCTTCAGGAAAGCCAGAAGAGGGTGATCATTCTGCACACCATAAGAAGCACAGCTCTCTCTCAGACTCCAGGAAAGCGACAGGAGCACAACACCCTGCGTATGAACTAATCATGGTCATGCAGACAAGATCTAGGCATGATTCATAAAGTTTTGCCACTGACTCAACATTTTGCTAGACAGACTAACAAAAAAAGAAGTATTTTTTGGTAAATAAATGCAAGTTTCTCAGGATTTCAGATACTGTTTTTTTCCCCAAGGTTTGCCTCAGAAGAGATGCTAACGGGAATTTCACTGAAGTACGCCGTCTCTTTTGGCCTGTCCACAGCTTACGAGCTTACGAGCTAACGAAGACTGCCATTTCATCCATTTTCTGATGGAAAGTCAGTTATGGTCCACATTTAACGGCAAACACATTTTCAGTGAAGTCGTTTAAAAATTACACACGCTGAAGCACTTCAGGTAACAACTTCAAAACTTCTTTTAAGGTGGTATTTACGTTTTAAAAGGAAGCCACGTCAGACTTACAAAAAACACCTTCGCGGCAAGCCTGTGGCTTCAACAACCCCAAACGACGAAGCGGCGAAGCCGGTGCTAAGCCGAAAACAACGAGCAGGCTCAGGCCGAGGGAAGGTGCGAGCCACCGAGGCAGCCACAGCCGCCACGGGGACGGGAGCGGGGAGCGGCCCCGAGCGCTCTGCCCGCTCCCGGGGCGGCCGCGCCGGGGCCCGGCGTCACGGAGGAGGTGGCGCCCG
>Ga0065711_1006008_pt1 | contig 23714 bp, 12 predicted proteins | sample Hoacrofraction12_FD_59098 | JGI IMG/M metagenome (GOLD analysis project Ga0065711, IMG submission 59098) | Hoatzin crop microbial communities from Cojedes, Venezuela - Epithelial fraction 12 v2 (version 2) | ecosystem: Host-associated > Birds > Digestive system > Esophagus > Crop | place...
CCTGTCGTCCACCAGGACGCCCAGGTCCCTCTCCTCAGAGCTGCTCTCCAGCAGGTCCACCCCAAGCCTGTACTGGTGCATGGGGTTGTTCCTCCCCAGGTGCAGGACCCTGCACTTGCCCGTGTAGAACTTCATCAGGTTCCTCTCTGCCCAACTTTCCAGCCTGTCCAGGCCTTGCTGAATGGCAGCATAGCCTTCTGGTGTATCTACCACACCTCCCAGTTTGGTGTCATCAGCAAACTTGCTGAGGGTACAATCTGCTCAAGGGATAGAAACAGAATTGTCTGAAGCAGCAGTATCAAAACCTAAAAAATTGGAGAGCTTCTATACATGATTGCCAGGCACACAGCAGAAGAGAAATAACATGAATTCTGTCAAATCAAAGGCCTGAAGTGCGGTAGGTTTAGGAACCACCCTGGTTATCAGAAGTAGAAAGTTTGGTAGGCTATCTACAGACAACTTTTTGAACACTCTGGGACAGCATTTCCAAATATTTGTATTTCTTTTCTGCTAACAAAATTTGCTTCAGTAACATTTGCATGTTCTCTCTTCCTGCCAATAGCAAAAAATCCTGTCCTACATAATGAATGCAGGAAAATCTGCTTGGTGATTATAATAGGCCAGGTTCCATTATTTTCAAGCCAGGACCACAGCAGAATGCTTGCTTCTGATACATGGTATACCCATCACATGGTGACCACATGGGACTCATGCTAAGTAGATTGTCAGTAAAGTAAAAAGGGTGTTAGGCAAAAAGAGGTACAAGAAAGTGGTGGGGAACGATGCCCTTTGTGGAGGCAGAACAGGAAATGTGCACCAAAGCACAGCTTTTTGGGACAGACAGCCACGTGACTGGAGATAAGGAGAGGCGCTGAACCAGGCTGTGGGCAAAGTCATGAGGAAGATGACTTGCTGTCTCTGACCTGCACTTAAACACTGGTAGGCCATTTTGGAAAACACTGGTTTATAACTTCAAAAACTTTATTTTGAAAATCAAGGCCACCTAAAGTTGGTCTCTCTGCCGACAAGAGTTGTATACAGAGAAGCTTTTGGCTAGTTGCAGCATTTTTCCGCATGCAAGTTTTATACTGCTTGCTTAAAACTAGTTCAATGAATAGCTATTCACTTTCAGGTTATTCTTCATTCTAGAAATACATTACTGCTATTTTAAAATTTGTTTTACTTTAATACCTGACATAAGCATTCTATGAACTAGAATGGAAGCGTGAGTAGCGCTCCTCATGACTGGCTCGTTGAGAAGTTAATGCAGAACAAACTCCAACCTGAAAATTTTTCTCTCCAAGTTTGTCTCCTTCCAGGATTTTCTCTCCTAGCATCATACCTACCCACACCCTGCATTCCTCTGTTTGGATAATCCCCTTTTACTTCTGTGTCAGTTGAAATGGGAAAGTGAGCTGCCAATACTGCAATGAGTCAACGGGACCCAGTTAGCATCTCTGTAACCCTTCTATCAGCTGCCACTTGGGAAAGTCAGGAAAAGAAGGTAGCTACACTCCTGTTTACTTCAGCATTTTCTTGCTCCTTATTTAACCATTTTTACCTAGTTAACCTGATAGCAAAACAAAGTTAACGGACCTAAAATCCCCAGAACAGTACTAGGGATAATGAGTCAGAGAGACTGCATCTGTTTGCCTGTAACTCAACCACTCCATGTCATTCTGCCAAATACTCAATACTAAATGAGCAGATTAAGGGCTGGTTGTTGTGTTGTTGGGTTGCTTTGTGGCTGTTTCTTTTTTTTTAATTGTAGGTATGAATAGGACTTAATTTTTAATATCAAGAAAAAGAAACTCCAAAGAAAGCAGGGAACTGAAGGCTTTTTGGTCTCAATCCCCACTTCTGTTTTCTCCGTTTCTCTCTCCATTCTCTAACAATTTAGCTAGCCCAATAGTTATTTTGTGTTCTTTCTATCACTAAAAAAATAAACACAAATCAGTAAGTATTCTCTATGACAGACTGGTCCATGCTCTGAGCAGTTGTTTTTTCCTCAGATGACCTCAGTAGGTTCCTTTCAGTGAAAATTATTTTCTGATTCTACGTTCATACGCCAATATCATGTCTAATTTGTGACAAAAAAAGTCTGTTTACTCCTGTTCCTTGCATATGAGAACCTGTAACCAAAGAGAAGGAAATGAGAGGGGACATCAGTCATGGAACAGAAGGTGAGAGATATATAATAAAAGAAGAAAAAAGGATATGTGAAGGACTAGTTCTGCATAACGTTGCTCCTGAAAACTCAGACAAGACATGCGGGCTGCATGAGACCCAGGGGAGCAACTCAAAGTACTTTCACAACACCTACATGGCATGGTATATAAGAAGTAATAATTTTGCAAGAAAAGCTTGAATGGACAGGGTCCAAGCTCATGCAGATGATCTCCGGGAAACAAGTAAAATATCAGTGTATACGAAGAGTTTGGATATAAATCAATGAATGGATCTTCAGATATTTACAAAGAAAACACTTGATCACAGCCAAGATATACATGACAAGGAGACAGAAGATTTCACAGTAAATCCCAGTAAATTATACACCTTGCATACAAAGGCTGATGATTATGTTAGGAATAAAGATTAGAAGATAATCTTTAAAAAGCTATTATGTTTTAAGCTGAGACAGTGTCAACTAATTCAAGAAAGGATTTGGTGTTGAAAGGTGAAAACAAATTAGCTTGCATGAGTTTGCAGGTATCCAAAATCAAAAATATTCATGACATCTACACCCATATGATACTGTGAATGTTATTTTAATACTGTGAATTTTTGCCTTACTTTAAAAATCTATGCAACACCACTAATTGGACAATGCCATGTTTCCACTAGCTGCAGCACATACAGTTTTAAGGACCATCATGCTTGTTCATCATATGTCTGAAAAGACTGCCAGCTGACTGCTGACAGCACACTCTTACGGTCTTGTTTTTATAACTTCAGTTACAGAACGCAGCCATTTGGCAAGCGGTGTGGTAAATCACAGAAAGTAATATTTGCCAGACAATCTCTGTGATGAGCTCATGTTGACAACATACCACAACATATGTTTAAGAAATTTTAAAAAATTTCAGAGTTGGGCCTTGAACATATAAGCAGCAGACCATGGTAACCACTGTCTAATGCCTTAGTTGCTTAGTTGCTGAGCAAATCCTACTCAGACCAAGTATTGCATTCATCATTTAAGAAAGCAAATATCCCTCATAATTAATAATGTCTAAAGTGATTGAGATACTTCAAAATTCAGAAAAAAATGGTAGCATTTCTGATGCTATCTTATGTAAACTAAGAGTATCTCAGAAAGAAAATATAATCACACCTCTTAAATCTGCTGAAGGAAGACATGGCCTAGAACAAAAACTGAGTGAGAATAACAGGAATAGGAAGATATTAAATTTGTGACACATAAGAGTCTTCTGATGTCTTAGATATTACTGAGAGAGAGAGGCCAGAAAAGACACTGTTCAAAGAGAAAAAAGTGAAGGCTGACCATTGATACCCAGGTAATATTAAGAAGTTAAGTATTTCAAACAATGTGCAAAAGAGACAGTGGAGGCCACCAATGGTACCTCAGACATGTCAGGAGTACTCTTGTCAACATGCATGAACCTACCAATGAGACAGCTTAAAAGGTGTAAGATCACCTGTGAGGAAGGTGACATTTCTGAGTCACTAAATGCAATACAAATGCCACTTATCCATCAGAAAAAAACAACAACCTCTTTCAGTACCTTACTATTTCTTTTACGGAAAAATTCTTGACACATTAACGTCCCTCTTCAGGCTGTACCACTAGCTGGTCCTACGTTCTTCAAAAGGTGCTATTTTCAGGGTCATTACCATGACATTACTCAGCAAAAAATGGAGAGTTTATGAACTTTGGAAGCAGGGGCAGGAAACTCAGGAGGACTACAAGGATGCTGTGAGGTTATGCAGGGAGAAAATTAGAAGAGCCAAAGCCCAGCTAGAACTTTATCTGGCTACTGCCGTAAAAGACAATAAAAAATGCTTCTATAAGTATATTAGCAGCAAAAGGAGGGCTAAGGAAAGTCTCCATCATTTATTGGATGTGTGGGGAAAACACAGTGACAAAGGATGAGGAAAAGGTCAAGGTACTTAATGCCTTCTTTGCCCAATGTCTTTAATAGCAAGACCAGTTGTTCTCAGGGTACCCAGCCCCCTGACCTGGAAGACAGCGTTGGGGAAGAGAATGAAGCCCCCATAATCCAAGGGGAAATGGTTAGCATCCTGCTGCACCACTTAGACACACAGATGTCTATGGAGCTGGATGGAATCCACCCAAGGGTCGTGTGCAAGCTGGCAAGAGTGCTCACCAGGCCACTTTCCATCAGCTATCAGCAGTCCTGGAGAACTGGTGAGGTCCCTGTTTGACCAGAGGATCGCAAATGTGACACCCCTCTACAAGAAAGGCCAGAAGGAGGATCCTGGGAAGTACAGGACTGTCAGCCTGACCTTGGTGCTGGGGAAGATTATGGAGAAGATTGTCTTGAGTGTCATCATGTGACACAGACAGGACAACCAGCAGATCAGACCCAGTCAGCATGGGTTTATAAAACCATGATCATGACCTTGCTGCAGGGGAAGATTATGGAGCGATTCATCCAGAGTGCGCTCACCGGGCATGTGAAGGACAACAAGGGGATCAGGCCCAGCCAGCATGGCTTCATGAAAGGCAGGTCCTGCTGGACCAACCTGATCTCCTTCTATGACCAGATGACACGCCTAGGTGATGAGGGAAAGGCTGTGGATGTTGTCTACCTGGACTTTAGTAAGGCCTTTGACACTGTTCCCCACAACATCCTCCTGGAGAAACTGGCTGCCCATGGTTTGGATGGGTGTACTCTTCGCTGGGTACAGAACTGGCTGAATGGCCGAGCACAGAGAGTGGTGGTGAATGGAGTTAAACCCAGCTGGCGGTCAGTCATGAGTGGTGTCCCCCAGGGCTCAGTTTTGGGTCCGGTCTTGTCTAACATCTTTATCAATGATCTGGATGAGTGGATTGAGTGCTCCCTCAGTAAGTCTGCAGATGACCCCAAGCTGGGCGGGAGTGTCGATCTGCTTGAGGATAGAAACAGGGATCTACAGAGGGATCTGGACAGGCTGGATTGATGAGCCAAGGCCAACTGTATGAGATTCAACAAGGCCAAATGCCGGGTCCTGCACTTGGGTCACAACAACCCCATGCAATGCTACAGGCTTGGGGAGGAGTGGCTGGAAAGCTGCCGGGCGGAAAAGGACCTTGGGGTGCTGGTTGACGGCTGGCTGAACAGGAGCCAGCAGTGTGCCCAGGTGGCCAAGAAGGCCAACGGTATCCTTGCTTGGATCACGAATGGTGTGGCCAGTGGGAGCAGGGAGGTGATCGTGCCCCTGTACTCGGCACTGGTGAGGCTGCACCTGGAGTGCTGTGTTCAGGTTTGGGCCCCTCACTACAAGAAGGACATTGAGGGGCTGGAGTGTGTCCAGAGAAGAGCAGTGAGGCTGGTGAGGGCTCTGGAGAACAAGTCTTATGAGGAGTGGCTGAGGGAGCTGGGGTTTTTCAATCTGGAGAAGAGGAGGCTGAGGGGGGACCTTATTGCTCTCTACCACTACCTGAAAGGAGGGTGGAGTGAGGTGGGTGTTGGTCTCTTCTCCCAAGTAACAAGTGAGAGGATGAGAGGAAATGACAATGAAAAGTTGCACCAGGGGAAGTTTAGATTGAGTATTAGGAAAAATTTCTTCACCAAAAAGTTGTCAAGCATTGGAACAGACTGTTTAGGGAAGTGGTGTAGCCACCGTCTCTGGAGGTATTTAAAAGACATGTAGGCGGTGCTTGGCGACATGGTTTAGTGGTGGACTTGGCAGTATTAGATTTGCAGTTGGACTTGATCTTAGAGGTCTTTTCCATCTTAAATGATTCTGTGATTCCATAAAATCAAGTAAAATTACTTCCCGTTCATACTCATTTGAATGAGAAGAAACACTGTTTCCCTAAGTTTTTGCTTATTTTCTCCGTAGGATTTGACTTTTCAGTAACTTAATTCTGTCTCGGAGAAAGTACATCTTAGCAGAGAAAATCAAATAACTGTAATTTCTTTTATAAATTGCTTGCTTTTAAGCACAAGGTAACAATGTTATCTTATTCTTGATCTTTTTATAATAGTATCTGTTCACCATTTTTTTAATTAAAATGCAAGTCAAGAAAAAAAAGCAAGTAAAGCACAAAGCATGAGCTCTAACAGCACTTGCAAAGCTATTTGATAGCCTGAAGAGATTAAACAGCCACACAGATTTGCATATCTAGGATTTTTTGTTCTGTCCTGTCAGATTGCTACTGTTTTAGGTTACAATCTGGGGTAGAGTAAGCGACGATCCAGGATCTTCTCTCCAGCTGAGAAAATAAAACCTCGACATTGGCTTCTCAGAAGGTTTTTTTTTTTTATGTTGCTTAATATTCTCTAGAGCTGACTATTTAGTCATTGATGTTTTAGAGACTGAGCTGGTTCGCATTTTATATATAAAAAAATAGCTGCTGAAATGCATGAATATAGGTATTTATGTGTATGAAACATTTTAAACGGTTTTCTGCCAGTTGAGGGAGGAGTTGAGGAGGCTTGGCAATATCTGAATTATGCCTAAGGGCAGACTTCATTAATTTGCACAGGAAACTAAAAGCCTCACTGCAAATTAACTGAGATGATTGTAAATTTAAATAGTAAAGGAAAAAGCAACTATATGTGAAAAACAAAAAGCTCCAGAATATCAAGGTATTTCAACATATTCTATATTTAAGAAACTTACAGAATGTGTTATAACATTAATACTATTTTATAAACCATGAAAGCTATTGCAGCATATTCACACTATCACCAAACATTCTCAAAACTACGCTTGATCACTCTCTTTAAATATTTATCAGAGTAGGAAAAGGCAGTCTTTTAAACACAAATAGTGCTTTGTGCTATGGAGAAAGTATGGTGAAGGTTTCGGTTTGAGGTCTAGCAGCTAACTCCCAATGTCACCATAAATGCCCTATGTGACCTTAAGCAGGTAACGTAATAGTAAAAACCTAAAAAACAAATTGCTGACCTAAAATGTAGCTGCCTGGATCTTGCACTGGGTCCCTGCTTTGAACTAGTAGTGTGACCGCTCTGTCAGAGAGGTAGCTCCAACCAGACACGCTACAAACAGTTCTCTCAGGTAGACAATCAAGAGACAAGAATCACAGAATCACAGAATCACGGAATGGCAGGGGTTGGCAGGGCCCTCTGTGGGTCACCCAGCCCAACCCCCTGCCCAAGCAGGGTCACCTACAGCTGGCTGCACAGCACCGCGTCCAGGCAGGAAAGACAAGAGCATGCTCCAGTGCGTACAAGACCATGCCAGAGTGGGTCCTGGTACCATCACTGCCACAGTCCCCCATGAACATACTCCACAGACCCCAGCATTCCGAGCACAGCCTGCACAGAGCACGAATTCCCAACGACGGGGAACACAGAAGGGAGAAACCTTCTTAAAAACTTGTTTCCTCTCAGAAGTTAGGCTTGCAATGAAGAGTTGCAGTGAGGTGTTGATATTTGATCAGGATTCACAGCCAGAAAATTACTTCTAGGCTTTTCTGGAGACTTATCTTCTTATAAAAGACAGAAATATTTCAGGGGGTAACAATGCCCTTCTTTTATACAACAGATCAGTGGTGGTAAGATCCACCTAAGAAGTGGAAAGACTTGGCTTCCATGCCCTCCTCAACCTGTGGGTTGGTTTGGGGGGGCAGACCCACATCTCTGAACTCTAATAACTCTTTAAAATCAGGCCCTCGTGCAGTCTTCTGAGCAGAAATCAGTACCAGGATCTCCCCTCTCCTGAATAGGGGCCCCAACCATTTAGCCACAGAGTCATGCTCCCTCTTGCTCCCTCTCTTTGACCTAAGGAATTCTGATATATTTTTTTTTGAGCTGGCACAGCATCAAAAGGTGAAGTGGAGGGAGCCTCCCACCCAGACTAGCCTATAGCCTGGTAGTCAGGTCCCAAGATGAAATGAGCCATCTTTATTCAGGCTGAGAACAGGGCATGCTGAAACATTTCACGTTAGGGTGTGTAGTTTATGTGGGACTGCATCTCCATATTAAAGTTTCACTCTTAGGAAGCTGACTGTAGCTGACTGTCAACAACACTTACAAATCCTTACTTGGACAAATGCTGTAGTGTAGGAGCATTTAACTGTATAAATCTAAAAAAAATCTTTTTAAAAAGTCACATTGTAAATGTACTAGCACACAACCTCTATTTGGTTTTGACAAGTTGAAACTGGATTAATACATCTGGGAGAAAAAAAAGTGGAGCTTTATATGTAGGGGTTAGTACACACTTTTTCAGCAGAAATACTACGTATAAATCATTTATAGCTAGGAGAAAGCCATGAAAAACCTTTCCAGTCTGACACTACCCGGCCAAGGTCACTATATATTGCTATTTCACAAGGCTATGGCTGGATCCAAACGGATTATAAAAATGAACCTGTTCATCGACAGGCACACGCGGAAGAGGAAGGAGACATCAAAGCAGCACCAGCTGCAATAGCAGCACTGGCACGTTAGCATCTCTGGTGCTTGTCTCATAGCCACAGCCAGTTTGATAACAGCCGAGGAACGCAGTGTTGCTGACAAAGTCCTTCCACAACAGCAGTACTCAGAATGGAAAAGGGAGATAACTTGAGAAGCGGCACATTCTGTCTATGGCAAACGTGGCTGAAATATTAGCTCATGTGGCAACAGTCTGAATAAATTGGAGCTGGCATGCTAAACCCTGGTGATGTTGGCTGGTGAACACTGCTTGAGGTTTAAGGTGTGGCAACTCTTCTTTACAGACTCATTGGCACATGCACACTGAACCTTATTACCTCTCATTTACTGAAGCTGGCACACCTTGGGGGTTTTTTTGTTTCATTTTTTGTTGTTGTTTTTTAAGGAAAGAAGAACTGAATCACAAGAAGACAAGATGGGAGATGTCAAGTCTGAGGCACACATGTTTGAAGTTTATGAAAAAAGAAACGGAAGAGTCGAAATCAGATCTGAGCAGCACATGATGAGTGAAAAACTCAATGAGAAAAAGTTTGAATCTGAGAAGGGAAAGAAAGATCAGACATAAAAAAAAATACATGTTTGTATGTTCCTCTTTAAACCAGATACCCTGCACAATCCGTTATGGATAGCAAAAATTTTTATATTCCTCATCCATTTTGGTATGATAACACAGCATGTTGCACTGCACCACACACTTTTTTCCAGGCTTACCCGCTTCCAATTTTCTGCTAGGATGTGTGCTATCTTATCCAACCTGGACATCTCCACCAAAGAACCCCTCCCAATCTCCTCATATACTAGTAACAATACACATGCAAAGAATGAGTCAGAAAAATGTACTTAAAATTCTCCAGCAGAGCTAACAGCTGATAATGGTCAAGCAAGCACCTGGATAATTTCTAAGTTTCTTCGACATCTGTGAGTTGCAAACAGTCATTAAAAAAACAGACTTTTATGTAGAACTCATTGAAAAAAACCCTGCAGCTTTTTTTGCGTATAAAATAAACCAATAAGGCTTCAGAAAACGTCTCACCAGCTTTAATTTTAGTGAAGATGTATACTTAGAAATTAAGAAAAAAACAGTGAAGCGCTTATTTTCCCTCAAATATACTAGAAGGCTTATTGTTAATGTAATTCCCAAATCAACACTATATTCATTTTAAGCCTATGTTGATCAAGCTATTATGGAGTTATTTGCAGGTTACAGAAGTAATGAGAAAAATCTGCACATGATAGATCATGTTTGATATTTTTGCTCTTCCATGTTTTGATAGACAAGTTTGCAAACTAGGATGCAGATTTATTTCTACCATCTAATACTAAATAATAAAAGAATAAAAATGTCATTTTGTGACCTTTATTATCCAATGAGAATTGCTAGAGAAAAGATGAGAAGGAAAAATATCACTCTAACATCCACCAACACAAGGCAAAGTAAAGGTTAAAATCCTAATGAATGTGAAAAAAAATGCCCTGGAGAGTCAAGTATATCCTACTTTTCAGACAGAAGTAGACCCTGAAAAAAATAATAAGAAACCCCTTCATTGCTGTTCCTTAAGGCAGAGTTAAGTGAGATTTCATAATTCTTGGGCAAAACAAGACTGAGGGAAATCAGGGCAATAGTGACGGGGCCAAATAAATTATAATAATATTTGAAATTCCAGAAATTTAAAGATTAAAAGGAGCAGGTGGCCTTTACCGATAAGTTACAAATTACTTTACTGAAGCACAAAATACATTTCTAGATACTGCAATGTGCATGTCCAAAAGCAGCTTGTCAAAAGTCTGGTAAGAAAATTCTGTTTAATTTATTTCAAGAAACTGGTATTTGGGTAAATTTGTTCACTGATATTGATTAAATTTAATCATACGCATCAAATTAATTAATTTATAAGGGTGATTTTTGGTCCTTTTTTCTAGACATTTAAAATATTAGTCAGAATATTTATCACATACATAAAACCCACTCACAGTTTTCATTATAATTTCACTGGAAAGACTGTTTACTTCTGGAAAGGAAATGTGATATACTTGACACCAAGAAGATAATTCTTATCGTGTTAGGAATAGTTGCTTAGGACATCTGCCTGTTCCTGCAGTATTTCAGTGCTGTTATAGTTGCACGTTTAGAAAGGAAACTTTACTATGATGCTTCTCTCCTTCCTAAAAACTATTTTTTCTTCAACCAAAATATCAGCTGGAAGGTGGTAGAAAATTAAAAAAATACAAAAACAATAAAAATTCTGGAAAGACTTTCCTCCTTAGCTTTCACTAGATCGTATCAAAATAATGGGAAAAATATTCATAGAAATGAAAAATCAACGAAAATCTATGTTTGCTGCAGTGCATAAATTTTGTTAAAGGTAGCACAAAGTTATAATTTCTTTTCTAATTCTTAGTTACTGCTTCTTATTTTTTAAATTTCATTGGTTGTGCGGTGGTGTAGTGTTCCCAGGCTGCCAGTAGATCATGGTGTATGTGGTGGGTTGACCCCAGCCAGCAACTAAGCACTGCACAGCCGCCTGCTCACTCCCCTTGCTCGGGAGAGCAAAAGCAAGAAAACCCACGGATCAAGATAAAGACAATTTGCTAAGTGAAGGAAAGGGAATAAAAACAAGCCATACAAAAGCAATCACTCACTGCCTCCCACAAGCAGACCAGTGATGCCCAGCTCGTCTCCAGGCAAGACCAACCTCCCACCCCTCACTTTTTATTTCTGAATATGACATTACTTGGCATGGAACACGGCTTTGGTCAGTTTGGGTCAGCTGTCGCGGCTGTGTCCCCTCCCAGCTTCTTGCCCACCGCCAGCCTACTCGCTGTGGAGGCAGAGTGGGAAAAACAGAAAGCCTTGACACTGTGCAAGAACTGCTCAGCAACAGCCAAAACACCGGTCTGTTATCGACACTGCTCTATAGAGGCTCTTATCAAGAAATTCGCTTCATCTAGACCACACACAGTACAGTATACTGAAAAGAAAACCAATAGAAATAAAAAAGTACACTGGAAGCGTGACTCTTATTTGAGGTATATAAACATACACACAAAAACACAGTCTTTTATACGACCGCAGTCAAAACTCTCTGCTTTGTGAAAACACCTTAAGATAAGAACATCAAACATATATATATAGATACATTTTTTTCTATGCCACTGTATTTTAAATTCAGAAGTAGCCCAATTTGCTAGAAATCAAGCTCAGCATTACAGAACTTATGAACTCCTGACACTGGCAATTTTATATGTACTTTTTATTTCTTTCCAAGCTGCCTTTATTTGTAAATATTATCATAACTGTTACAGAAAGAGATCATTTCCCTAGTAGAGGGCATTAAAGCCTCCCTAGGTATTAAATTGTCCAATCTGACTTCTTAATTAATGATGTAACTTGCTTTATCCTATTTTTGTTAGCAATAGAAAAACCAGTCAGGGGCGCTTCTCGGACAACAAGAATCAAAGGTGGAGGCGGGTGTAGAACAGGTAAAAAATACAAGCAGATGAGATTGAGAAGAAATGCATGTACTGCACCACATTGCTAATCTGAATGCTGAAAAATTAGTCGAAGTGTGTTAACGACACATGCATGTTTGCAAAGGTGTCTAGCACATGGGTCCTTGACAATATCAACAACCAAAGACACTATGTCCCAACAGTGCAGTACAGCAGCGTGCACAAATACTGCCCGGTGTTTGGAAGAGGAACAGTTGCATCAAGCCTAGAGCCTTGCCCCTGGGTAGAACTAAATGGGTTGAGCTGAAGGCTAAGCTACCATAGCTGTCCAGTTTGCAAGCCTAAACAAGGTTCAAGTGGTGGTAACTTCGAGCTCTCTGCATTTTACTGTGTTACAATGCGTAGCATAAAGGTCCTCCTGTGCAGATTTAAGAACGCAGTTCCATTAACCAGCTTTTCAAAGGGCGAGCTAACATAAGATCTGCTTGTGTGCTGCAGAACTCTACTTGGGAAGATGACCACTGATTAGTGATTATTCTATCAAATAAACCAACAAAATTCAACTCCGTAAAACTGAAAAAAAGGACAAGAGCATATACAGCTCAGAAATTAGGTGTGAGGAGTTACATTTCAGGAATTGCCTCGATATACCTTAGACAGTGCTGTAGGTCATTACATATTCTATTTGTCCCTATATTTGAAGCAAGGCTTAGACACCTATGCAGCTGAGATAAAAAGATTCTGTAAAATCATAGTAATCTGATACAACACACAATGATGTTATTTAGGCAATCAACATCACATCTGGTTAATCAAAGCACTAAATGAACAAAATCAGCATGTTCAATTTTTTAAAACTTCTACATGGTTCATAATCAAAAGCAAGCATGCTTATAAATGAGAAAACAGAGTTTTATTGTATACTAAATTCTAAGTATTAAGTATAAAAATACCCCTGACATTGTACAGCTTTTCTTGTGTTTAGAGCTTCTGAAAAAGAACTGAAAGTCATACATCTTCTGTTAAAAAAACTGAAAGTCATACATCTTCTGTTAAAAACTTTTTCATTCCCTCATGGTTTCCCAACAACAAATGTGATAGCCAAGAGGGACAATTTTCTGAAAAGAGAAATCACTTAAATATAGACAATTTAGGGGAAAGATGACAGATCCTCTCTCTCCGAGCTTCTACTTATTAATTTCAACCTTTTGACTCTGATCACTCTTCAGGTCTCCTCAAAATACGAACCTCCCTCTGTACTGCTACTGGCTGCAGTATCTCAGTTTGAACTACGTGTAGTCCTAATGTTCTCTCATCAGATCTGATTATATTTTCAAAACACACCTGAACAGTGCACACCACATTCATCTACACAATTCCAGTGGACCAATGGGACAAGCCAAAGAAGAAGGCTTGTTTACCATGAAACACAGTTGTTTTGGCCCTGAATGGCATTCTGCTGTGACGTTTCATGGGAAAGGAGAAGACAAGTTTCATCTTCACCACCACAGAGAAGGTGTTTGTAACTGAGCACATTAAAAGGAGTCCCACGGCATGGAAGAACAGACAGAGTGCAGTGCCCAGTAACAACTGGTGACCATCATTTGAAGAGTGTACAAGGGCTACTGGTGGAGATAACAGAGTTAATTAGCCCAGATAAATCCAATAAATTCATGCCGGTATTAGTGTGGGGAGTAACACGAGTTGCAAGATGGTATCAGAGGGAGAAAGGCTTTTACGAGAGGACAGCAGGAAATCAAATTACAGCATCCAGCATTCAGTCAGCGCTAAGAACTAGATATGAAGAGGTCATGGATGGTAACGATCAGTGGAGGTGTGAAGTGGGCTTAGACAGAAGCCGAAGAAAAAAGGAAGCAAGAAATCAAGCAAATGCAGAATTTCCATGTAGCAAGTCGGGGAAGCAGGAGAGGATGGAGAGATGGCTACAATGAGAACGAGCATGATACGAGCCATTGTTAAGCAGCAGCTGATCAAGATTTAAGAAACACAAGGAAAATTCCAGTAACCACCGCGGAAGAAAACATCCTGGTCTCTGCTCATGAAACAAATATTCTTTAGCCTGGTAAAGAGTAGTAATGGGGGTATTCTGGCCTCTGCACTTTGCATCGCTGTAGGACAATTCAGAGGAAAATGCTCTGTGCCTCATGAATCTGGAAGACCTACTAGAGGCTAAGTACCTAGAGTAACTATAGAATATGTACTCAGAATCTTAAGAGAAGTAGGAGATTATGCTTCTTCAGTATAAATCCATCTTGGAACACACACGAAATACTTTGAAAATAGCTGGCACTGCAAAAATAAAAAGCAAAGAGTCTCCTGAACAGATAAGATTTCAGCAATAAATTGGACGAAAGCCAGGAAGACACTAGAAGGGCACATTCAGCAGGTTCCCACATTTGCTAATTCAGTTATAGAGCAGATATAATAAAAAATTTGTATTTAAATACACACACATTTTGTAGTCTGTGATTTTGCATAGCTTTTTTTGTTGGAAGTTGTACCAGCGCTTACGTTTTCAGTGTACTCTTCTAGTCTGCCTCATCTAGTTTAGTCTAGCTTGTCTGGTCTAGCCAGTCTCTGTCTTTTGCTCTCTCTTTTCTCTATAACTGCATCTACGTATATATACCCATCTCATATGTTTATATGTGTATCTCTATGAGTCTATACAAAGATAGGTCAGGTTTTCATCTGGTATAATTCTTACACCTTTTTAAAATACAGAAAGCTTTATTTACTTTATAATTTTATACTTTACTTTTTACTGATGCAGGAATAATATTAATTCAATGAAGACATTAAAACATCCTTACACAAGATCCCATGTCAGTGTACTGCAATCAGATTTTCCCTGTTCTGAAACAGATTCCAGAATTAGATTCTCCCATCTTGCGATACTCCTTCCTAAGCAAGGCTGGTGAAATAAATGCACCTACTCAAAGAGTAACTAGAACAGCTACTAGAGTATCTAGTAATAGGCAGAAATTGACTATTGACTATTGATATAACCCTTCTCTTTGGAAACATAAAACTTCGGCCAGATGAAAACTACTTCTTAATAGTCACAATTCAGAAAATATATCAAAGGAGGACAAATCTTCTAAGTTTGGGCAAAAAAAAATCAGTGATACCATCCTTACCAATTTAGCTATAGGTAAAAATGGGATGATTACAACTACAGAAAATTAAAACACATAACAGTGTTAGAAATTAAAGATTTTTTTCCTACAGTCTAGGATATTAAAATACCAGTTGTCCAACATCCAGGGAAGAACAGCAATCCCAGCTGTACGTTAATTCTTCCTTCTCTATTAGCTACACAGTGTAGAAGATGCACTCGCAATTAAATACAGAATTACCTGGTTGCTCTGTTTCTCATATTGGGATTATGTCTACTTCTGCCATTGGTCAACTGGGAAACTCTGTAATGTTTACTGGAACACTCTTAACAAGGCTAGAAATTGCCACCTGATATTAAGGCCCACAGAACAAATAAACATCACGGTAACATCATGCAATAATTTCAAAGAGGACAGTGGAAACCGATGAAGTTTAATTGTTTCCAGTTTCTTGTGTCACCTGAAAACTACATGATCATCACCTTCATGAAGGGCCCGAGATCCCAAATTTACTGTCCAAATAAAAAAGTTTCTGAATTCATAGGGACAGTAGGAAATATAACACTGGATGGATGGAAAAATACAGGATTACAAAACCCCCCACAGTAATCCTTTAATGAAGGTTTTAAATGAACATGAACCCATTAAGTAATGTCACATTTAATGAGAACTTAAATAATATCATTAATAATGGAGTAATTGGACCTCTTTACAAAAATAAAATCTATTTAACACTGTCATCATTTCCGGCAATACAAGCTACTGAATAGTGTCTTATTCTTAGTTGTTATTATTTTTTAAACATAAATAAGCCAGAAATAATGAGTGAAAGCAACTTTTTCCGGGAACTGCAGCCCAACCATTTAATTTCTGTCCTGTAAAAAAAACCCCACACTGTCTATCTGTGATTATATCAGGTGGGCATATAAAATTACTATTGTGCTTGTGTTGTCTTGGAAATGCCTGCAGCTTGGCCAACTGACTGAAGCAGGATGGCATTGTATGGAATTTCTCAGCAATTATCACCCCAAAGGCAAAATCTACAAGGAGTTTTTGCCACGTATGTATTCACTTTCACATATGACCCAAGTAGTTTTTCACACATAGTTTCATATATTGTTTGTTATCAATTAACAACATTAATTTAGCATTTATCATCTAAGCCATTAAACAACGTCACAGTTTAGACACAGTGATGCCACTTAGATATAGACCAATGTCAAATCAACCAAAATTAGTTTCTCTTTTGTGTTGTTCAGTCAAGGGAAAGGAATTACTTTTATAATTATAAACACATGCTTTTTAGAGCAATGATTTTGGAAGAAATCCTAAATCTGAAATATTTCTATATTGACATTTCTCAAGAAATTAAATCATGGTTTTATGATGAAAAACTGTAAAGGTAAGAAAACCAAATGTGTCAAGTCCAGTATCCACACCAATAACTTTAAGGTAGTCTAGTAACCTTTTTACTGAAGAAGTTTCTTATCAAGTGTAATTTCAGTTCTGAGGTTCTACCCCATAATTTATTATATAAGACTTCAATTACTGATCCAAGATAGCTAGATCATCTTTAGATGTGTAATTAAAAAATATATAGTTGGACTACTTATGTAACCACCTAAGCAAAAATAAGCATTGGTGTTTCCCTTTCTACACCTCTTTGCGTATAGCTTTTACAAAATTTTAGAAGCTACCTTAACTTCCTCACCCATATTCTGAATTTATACTAAAACAAAAGGGAATATTTGTTGCTTTTGGGTAACCTTGTGACTACTGCTCATTTCCATGTGTATGCTTTAACACTCCAAATGCTGATTACATTCTGCTTTGTTTTGATACTAGCAGGATGAAGACACGACTACAGAGAAGTGGAGAAACTCACAAAGGCTAAATTCAACCTAGTGAACATAATTTTACTGTAGACAAGAAAGAGCGATAGATTTCCCCACAAATCAACTCAAAGCAGGAGTCTAACTCGACTGCTCTGATGCTGAGGAAGACTTTCCCACCGCAGGAAGGGAGCATGGGGAGGCTGGGCTCACAGAAGTGAAGTCAGCTTTTGTGAACAGCCCTTACATTGGCTGGAACAGCTGCTGAAAAGGTAAAAATCTGTGATGTGCTCCCGCAGCTCCATTTCTGTCTAACAAAAATACAAAACATTTCTGTCTAACAAAAACACAGGGTAGAAAGTCTGTGCTAGCACAGGTTCCTGTACAATTTTGCTAGTCCACTACTTCATGGATGTAGACATTTTCAGTGATGAAATTTGTGTTTAATTATGGGAAAACAAATTTTGTTCTCAACTCATGTTTTATTATTTACCATGCTAACAAATTTTTGTTGCTGTTTACAACAAAGATTTGCAAGAGAAAATGTTGGTTTCGGTCCCCATGAGGAATTACTGACAAAGAATCTGTATAGAACGGGGGACCCGGCAGGCTTCAGCAGCGTTGAGCAGGTACAACTCGGCAGTCACATGTAAACTGAAGTTGGGTGTAAATCAAACAGGACTGAGTGACGGCAGGGCTGGATTGCTTCCTTTCTTCTAGTTTCTCACGAAACTGTTTGGAGTCTACATCCTGTTTAGCTCAGAGGCAGCCAATTCTAAAAGAAGCTTCAGTTCTCCTGTACACACTTGCATTTACCAGAAGTCTTTTCTGTTGTTGTTCTAGATCCTATTAATAGCTTCAACACAATGTAGAAAGCACACGACCATTTATTTTCACTTGTGTGCTTTTAAAAGTTTTTTCAAACAAAAGGAGTATTTTTCCTGTACCTCAGTGCCCTACTTTTCTTATTCAATGTAAAATAAAGATCCTAATAGGCTTAAAAAATTTTATACCGATAACTATCAAATGTATCTTCGTTTTACATGAAGCAGGACAGCATTGACAGGAATTAATCTTACACTACACTGCTTGATCTCGATCCATATTCTAAATCAAAGTTAAATTTGAGAAGAACAAGTGATCACATCAACAGAGACCACGTGAAAGAGAAACAGGTTAGAAAATGAAATGAAGGTGGGGAATAGGCTTCTAAAGGATTCTGGAAGAGATATGCAGCAGTTTTGCTTTTGGCCGAACCTGCTCTGCAAGAAGAACCTCTAGCACAGCATTTCAGCATTGCGGTCTTCAGCAGGTAATGGTGACTGTGTGCGTCTCACATACACCTACACACTTCTTCTGGGCAGATCATTCGAGTGTGAGAGAAAGTCTGATTTGGTTATTTTGCTTGAATTGCTTGAAAACAGCTTACAAAACAATATTACAAACTTAATGGACCCGGTAACTTTTATGTTTTTACAAAACTCTTAAGTTAAAAACATAGAACTCTGAAACCAGAGTGATGAAGACTGAATCTTCTCTCCACATCAGCTAGAACTACACATCATACAACAAACTACCTGCATTGGAACCATTGAGAATAACCAAATAAATGTGTTTTCTAAAATTCAGCAGGCAATAATATGATCTGCAGAGCTAAACCATCAGAACTATCTTTATTCACAGCTCCAAATGGAATCACTAAATGCAACATGTTGAAAAATACATGGTGGCTGGAAATTTTTAGATTATTTAGAGCATTGAGACTATTGTTTAATTATGATTCATTTCAATGGGAAGCTTTTGATTTCTAATTTAGGACAATCTGAATTATATAAAGAAAAAATTCTCCAAATCCCATTTTGAATTTCAAATCCTTCCAGAAACACTACAAGTGCAGGAAACAAGCCACTTCTAAGTATATAATTGTTTGATCAGAATGAAATAAAAACTATACAGGTCTTTGTATATTCTCTCATTTGCACAGAGACCTTTGAGCAAGCAGTTGGACTACATGATCTCTAGAGGTTCTCCAGTCCTAATTATTCTGTGATTCTGTTCTATGATTTGTGTATTAACGAGCAGTTAATTTCTGCCATAATGCACACCCACTTGGTAGCTGTACTTGGGTCAAACTCTCTCTCTCTGTTTATAGCTCTGCTGAACTCACCTCAAATGTTACTAAGCACTGGACCAAAGAACTACAAGACAGAAGGAACCTTCATGGACAGATTTGTTGTTGGAACAAATACCAGCAAAAACACAGAAAGAGAAGAAGTGGCCCACTGACAAGAAACACACAGCTTTCATCATTTTATACAGAAGTGTGAAAACAAGAACAAGAAAAAAAAGACAAGGCCAAAATTGATGAGAATCTCATCACACAGGGGAAAAAGCTCCCCATTCCTAAAGTGCATTGAGAATCAGTAAGTGCTACACTGATGACCTATACCAACCTAAGGAAGTCTCCCAGAGCAAACAAAAAAACACCTCCAAACTTGTAAAATAAAAAAGCAGGCTCTTTCCTTAGGCTTAGAGAGAAAGAAACCTCAGTACCTTGAGAGAAGGGCAGTCAACTGTGAAGACAGAGGACATCATAGAATTTTTTTTTTCAAATTATAAAGTAGATCTACAGAACTTTTTCTTCTTTTTAACAGACTTCCAGACTTGCTAATATTGCAGTGAAAACAGAAGGATATATTAAAAATATACTTCTTCTTCAATCTATTTCATACCTTTTGCTCCACACCTATTAAAGTTAGGAAGAGTATTTTAGCAGCTAAAGCAAAAATAGGGACAACTGCAACTAACATTTCTCTGACCTTAAACTATGTTTAGAGAAAAAAATCTCATCTAGAAAAGAACATGAAGAATTCCACACAGTCAAACGAAGCTCTGTAATGTGATCTAGAATGTGGCTATATTATCAACACTAATGGACAGGTGTTTTAGTGAAACATAGAAAGTTTTACAATATTTACAGTCCATATGGTTGGGGGGTATATGCTAATATCACATAAAATGAAAAACAATTACATGGGCCCAGTCCAAGTTCATCAACACTTTTAGCAAGAAATTAGCTTGGTATAAAGTCCAACTGTTTTTTACATGCTGCTGATTTATTAGTGGGATTCATCACTCCCCTTATCAAATCTATTTTTCATTTTATCATTCTCAAAATATTTGAAAGACCAAACTTTTTAGGGCAGGGCACGCTCCTTAGGCTACTACTGTAAAGATACCTTCAGTTCACGGTAAATATTCAACTCCATCTGACTGAAAGTTAGCAAACCAGATCTTAGCAGTGGGATTAAGCTTGGAACTGAATTTCTTGGATATGACAACAACAAGCACAGCCTGGAATTACACTACATAAAACATATTATTATTGGATTTAAAATTTACATTGTTTTTACGAGCACAGTAATTCCAAAAGCAAATGTAAAAAAAAAAAAGGCAAAAATAAATCCAAACATAGAACTTTAAAACAGAATTAGTTTTAGAAATCCTGTATCATCTGAGAGTGTAGCAACTGCTGTTTTTCTGCTGGGTCATGATAAACAAAGAGAGGGCAATTATGCTATTGAGCTGAACACACTGTTGGACTGAGGCTAAAAATGAACTATAAGGAAAGTATCTGTCTTCAGATTTCACCTGATGTCCAGGGAAGTCTTGGTAGGATAGGGAAGGGAAAGGCAACTTGCAGTCTGAGATGACTATTACATGTTCCTAATTTATCAGTGATTCTTGACCTTTCTGAACAGTACTGTATGTTATAGGAAGATACTACACAAACCTTTGCAAATCTTAGTTAGAAAGCACTGGCTTTATTAAAAATTACTTTCAACAATGCAACCTAGCAAAGCATTTACTCTTGGGCAAGTACCAGTATTAATCCATCTTTCTCATTGTATCTGAAGAAAACCTACTCTTTTAGCAAGTAAATGGCACCTCATAATTTGCTAGATTATAGAAAGCATATTAATTTGTCAACAAGAACTTGCTCTTAACCTCATGAATTTATTTCTTTCATTTGATGAAAACAACTACAAGGATTAGTTGAAAGTCTTAACAAGCAGACATAAAACAATAACTGAAAGCAGAATGTTGAGCATGAGTTGACAATACACCCCGACCCCTTTTTTTTCAGATTAGAAATGCTGAAAATAAAATTACAGGGGCTCTATTTGTTTATTTTGCTCTATAGAACTGCAATCCTATTTAAAAATCGTGCTTCTCCCCACTTCAATAAATGTTATAGATTCATCTGAGGTTTTGAAAGCATAGTGTTGGACCTTGGTTGAAAGCTAGCTACCATTGCTACAACTTCAACTCTTTAACTGTATACTAGCTCAAAAATTAGGATGGTGCCAAAAAAAGTCTTACAAAGCATGTCTTTTGTGTAGTTTGGTGTTCCCTCAGTGTTTGAATACAGTTGTGTGATATACCAGATTGTCTAAGTATCACACCTACCTAGGATTATTTAGAATCCAAGATCATTCAGCGCACGTTAGGACAGCATCACTACAACTTCTTGTGGTCAATTTAAGACTAAATTGTGTCGTGAAATGAAACAAGTCCAGTGAAGCTACAACTCTTACATTTTCATGACTGATGGCAAGTGATGACCTCAGAAGTTGCAGTCATCTGCTACACATTTATCTCAATCAATAAACCTCAGCAACTTAAAAGATTATATATTCTGAAATGGTAATATGATGCAATGTTCAGTGGAAACTTTAGTCAGGAAAGGTGTCTGCTGGAGCTAAAGCCAAAGCGGATTCTTCATACTACAAATTCCTCAAATTAGTTCTTTTCTTCAGATTTCTGTTTATGATGTTTAACACATTGTAAGCAGTGCAGCACTTCATAAAATAACAAAGCTACAAGTGAGCAACCTGTATAAAACTACAGACTAAGTGGGCAATGCACTACTGAAAAATAAAAGCTCACATTAATCTAGTTTTGCTTTATTAAAAAATGTTTCTAGTTCTGCAAAACTATATTAACTAATTAGGCAGTTCATTTTGGAAAAGGGACAACTATTGTGTTATACATAGCTAAATATTACCAGAATCCTGTAGAATATTAAAACATTTTGAAGATAACATGTCAGTAATTTCAGAGGTTAGAAAAATAAACTGCTGCTTTTTTCCTTTGATAGACTATGTACTAGAACCTGGCATTTATCAAGGTCACTAAAAACATGTGTGAATCTCAGCATTTCCAGACAAAGAAACTTTCTGAAAGTGCTTTTTCCTGCGGTGGAACTTAGTAAGGACATTTGCCATTGTGAAAGCTGGAGGAAAGAATGATACATGCCTTTGGGCAGACCACTTCTATCGGCAAAGCGACATTTGTTGTGTTTCTGCCTCCAAAAGTGAATGCTGTCAGTATAAAGATAAAAAAAAAAAAATCAACGTGAAAGACCTAAAGGCTTAGCAAATGCTATGAAAGCTACCACAGCTCTGTGCATGTGGACGAGTGTCAGATGCTGCAGGAGGTTGTTAAAACTGACAGCTGTGAACAGTTACCTCCAGAGAGATCTCATCACATTTTGTTTTTTTACAATGCAACTTTCTAGACCTCTAAATTAGGGTGAGCTTAGCAAAAGTTTATGATAAATATTAACAAAAATCTTCCTGGCAACAGTAGAGTGAGGGTGTGGTGGGAAATTCCCCGTGACTCCTGCTTCCAGCCAGAGCAAGCCCAGCTCAGCTGCAGGCTGGGTCCACTGCTATCCCTGGATTTCAGAGGCGTTACTTCTCATAGTGCTTGTGATAAAAAGACCCATTTTCCACTTATGCTTCTAAACAGATTGGCATAGCCTTACATCTGCTTCCTATGTCAGGAATAATCCACTAGTGCAATTCAGATCGAGTTCACCTTTGATTTTATCCTGTTAGTAGCACTGAGCATACAGGCAGAGAACAACGAAAGCTTACAATCTAAGCGTCCAAGCCAAATTCATCTAAAACTCTATTAAATAAATACAACCAGGAATACATAATGGAGGAGAAATTTCACACAGGTTGAGGAAGGTAAATGTGACCTTTCCATCACTAATTCATAGGGGCTTATAACACGAAGGTGGCTGAAGAGGTAATGCTTAGCACTTACTAATCACATGGTGAACACCATTTCATCCAGCTTCCATATTTGCTTCTATTCCATCCCTTTTCCAGTGAAACCACATCTATGCAAGGCTTTAAGAAACCAGTCTGACATTAACAAAGCATATTTTAACTCTAGATAGCATTTGCCATTAAATATGTCCTGAAAGCTTTTGTTCTTCAAAGTTGGGAAGGTGAGGCACCCATATTAATAATTATCCTGAAGTGATTAGTTGCCAGCGTGTCTGATTTCAGCTAGAAATTAGTAACGAGATGCAAAGTATTAATGCCATATATTGGTCTGCATAAAGTAGAAAGTAAGGCACGTGTTTACACAAAATACAAACTTTAATATATGAACATCACTTTAACCTTTCCCAGGTCAAGGGTAGGGCTCTGTGTATCACAATGAATTAATGGCTTGGCAATCGTTAAGATGGGATCCTGGGGTGCATCAAGAAGAATGTGGCCAGCAGGACGAGGGAGGTTCTCCTTCCCCTCTACACTGCCCTAGTGAGGCCTCATCTAGAGTACTGTGTCCAGTTCTGGGCTCCCCACTTCAAGAAAGATGAGGAGCTACTGGAGAGAGTCCAG
>Ga0065711_1034473_pt1 | contig 23713 bp, 18 predicted proteins | sample Hoacrofraction12_FD_59098 | JGI IMG/M metagenome (GOLD analysis project Ga0065711, IMG submission 59098) | Hoatzin crop microbial communities from Cojedes, Venezuela - Epithelial fraction 12 v2 (version 2) | ecosystem: Host-associated > Birds > Digestive system > Esophagus > Crop | place...
GGTATGGAATACCGGGCTCTGTTTGGCCAGGTGGGGTCAGCCCCCACCCCCCGGCTGTGCCCCTTCCTGGATTCCGGTGAAAATTAACCCTGTTCTGGCCAAACCCAGGACACAAGTGAAGTGGTGGAGGCACCATCACTGGAGGTATTTAAAAGACGTATAGACGTGGAGCTTAGAGATGTGTTTTAGTGGTGGAAATGATGGTGTTAGGTTAATGGTTGGACTGATTTACCTTGAAGGTCTCCTCCAACCTAAACAATTGTATAATTCTATGATAACAGCCCAGTTAACTTCAGCATTGTATCATCAATTTGCAATATATGAGGCAAATGTTAGAAGTTCCTCACGTAAGATCATACAACCGTCTGGTATGAATACCCACCTTTTAGAGATGACCAGAACTGTGGTATAGGCACCTCTTTTACCATCTCCGCAGTTTAAATGTCAGTTTATGGAGTTTTTCCTGGCAAAATATTAGTGGCAGAAAAAGTGCAATTTTGAAACTAGCCCTCTGTCTAGGAGAAATTTGACTTTTGGATATAAATAGCAGCAACACCTCCCTAACCTAAATGCTCATTTTGCTTTAAACTAGTTTAATTTAAGCAATAGAAATTACACTTACTTTTAATGGGCAGCAGCTGTTCATTAAATTCATAATGACATTTAGATACCCTGGTGATAGACATTCAGAAATATCATATACATAGAGACAGAAATTCATTACTAGCATTACCGAGATGGCTTGGAAGTGAAATTAACTTGAAAAGAGACTCTTGTTTCAGCTCCATCTGCAGTTTGAAAACCCGGGCTTTTTTCTAAGGCACATAAGTGCACTGCAGAGTGGTATTAGCCAGAGCCCATCCTACAGAAAGTCTGAAGAATTTTCCCTGCAAAGTCACACACACTCTTAGGATATTTCTACTAAATGGTCATGGTACTACTACCACTGAAATCTGTATTGGTTTCACTTTCCATTATATACAGATATACAGAGATAAGAAAATGCGGGATAGAGATGTATATTATTTCCGCAAAGGTAGTAGTGAGTGCATTAAAGTTTATGCACATGACAGTATATGTAGGTCAGAGCAGTTGTTCATTTCTAATGGGCCCTGGCTGTGTCCTTCTGATGCCAGATGGAATACTTTTATCAACTTCAGAAGACAAAAGGTTTAACCCACATGTTAGGGACCAACACAGAAAATAATTACATAACTCTAGTAATGGAATGGGCTTATTCTTTTATTATTATAAACACAGTCTCTTAGTGTATTAATTGCGCATTAATATCCATCTCCGGTCTCTTAGCTTGGGCCTCTTCCTCATGTCAAGTTGATTTGTCCTCTCTAAAAGTAGTATTGCTAGGATCCACCTGTACCATCTTATCTATAGACATATAGTACACGCATTACAGTCTGGAGAACTCAGCATGGCATCAGGACTAAAAATGTTGTTCTTTCTTGCGTGTCACCAGCAGTAATAAGGTAGCCAAGGTCAAACAAGGTTGCTGTGTAAGAATCCTGTGGCATTTCAAGTAGTCTGCAGTGACACCTTTGCAATGTCTTTTACTTCAGTGAGATTGCCAGATGTTATCCATTGCATTTCATTAAGCAAGTCTGTTGATTAAACACAGGAAAGGACTAGAACATAACTGGATAAGAAGAAAGCATGTAAAGTGACACACAAGAACAAACAGCAGCTTTGCTAGCTTGGTTCAGCTATCACAGAATCACACTGTAATTCCCTTTAGTAGATATGCCGCTGATGATGCAGCCTACATCTGTATTACTTAATAGCGTGGATCAGTATGAGCCGACCCATAAAATGGAAGAGTCTGAGAATCCATCATCCACACAGCACCCATCCCAAGGTTTTGTTTTGCCTTTATTTTCAGAACAGCTCTAGTCGAGTCCCATGGACTGGATACTTAAAACCATGTAAAGCAGATTTGTTAGGTATAGAAGTGACAGCTTCACACTGGAACTTCTCAGAGAAGAACTGCATTTGAATAGCTCTGATGAATTAGAAGCATCACACCCTCACACTGTTCCTTCTGTGCATCTCTCATTTTTCTCTGTTGAATAAGTCCTAGTGTGGCAGGAAATTCCTTAGCAAATCCTTTGCTGAAAGTAATGCTTATGTAAGTTGAAGATAAGAACACTATCAGAAGAATGTTTTGATTAATTTGCTGTTCATTAACTGTACAGCTTGGTCACTGTATAGTAAATTCTCTTTTGAAGACAGCCATAAAAATTATACATAGCTGTGGTTTTTTATAATCTAGTGTTCTGAGAACATTTAGTTACATCTAACAAATGTTTGGCATTTGTTTACATCAGGCTCCCATTTAAACTCCACAGCACACACTTGCAGAAGGACTGCCAATCTGAGGTCCCAGAGGGCTTCTTCCAAGAAAACTGTCACTGCAGAGCCATAAAAAGTCCTCCTGCTGTTATAAGGTGGCCAGGGTTATATGCCCTCTCACCCATGAATCAGAGCTAGAGAACATGTATCAGCTCTTCCACAGGGAACTTATGGGAATTACTTTTCCCAGCAGGTCAACTGGGACGCTTGCTATGATGGACCTTAATTTGGATCATGCTTGCTTAGTATCCTATGTCACTGCAAAACCAAAACTTTGACGCTACTTCCTTTAATGACACACAGCTTTTGGTGACCCTTGTCAGAATACCTAGCCAGTTTGACTACTAAACTGGAGATATCTTTCGTTTTGTCAGATTAATAGATGGGGCTTATTGTGAGGAAAGAAGCAGTGACTGAGTAGCTTGGCATTTTTCCTCAGGGAAAAAAAAGAGTTTAAATGAGAAATTTCTTTCTGTACTGCATCTGTCCACTTCTCCATTTTAAGGGGTATTGTGATGATGATGCCATCATCAATGTTTTGACTACATATACTAGCTAGAGGTGCTGTATCACTCACAGTAAAAATAACTGCACTAGTAACAACACTGTACGAAGCTGGCACTAGGTAGTTATATTTGGCTAACATAACTTGTTACTAAATAGAGTATTCTTCACTGCAGTGCTGCCATATATTATCATAAGAAGTCCTCTTTCATTCACTTCTTGTTTTTAAGGGGAAAATGAGAGAGTCCCTGTGCACTGTATTTTTTTCTAGGTTTCTAAAGAGCTTTACGATACTTAAGAGCACTTCCATAAGTACAAGTGGGCACATTCTCGTTTTCTCCACAGTTTGCCACCTGCTTAATTTTTCAGTAGGTTTGCACAGAATACGATTTTCCTTTCCCTTGGTTTCAGCTAATCCTGGTCTGCTCAAAAACCTGCTCACAAGTTTCACTCAACTGCTGAGCAAAGATTGACTGGAGTGACTTGCCAGTTAATAACTGATTAAAAGAAAATGGCTTTTCCTCCCAGAGATCTCCTCACTTTGCCAGTCTGTAACATCAGATAAGTGAGAGGTGCAGTGGTCTGCTATCACTGCTTCTGTTCCTGCTTCTGCTGGAGCAAAGAGGGTCGTGAGTACTGACCATCAAAAAGACACTACAAACACAGCAGGTATTAACAGCTCTTGCTCATTAAGGAGAACAAAGAGCCATATATCAGGGTAACAGCACAACATCTGCCAAAAATCTGCACAAGGCAGCTGTTATAAACACAAATGAGTGCTCTATGTGCACGTGAAGGTAACGGCAGCCTTCAATAAAATAACTCGAGTGAGTAGGTAGCTTTCCAAACACCTCCCTGGCTTTCATCCCAAGGCACAGTGATGTGCACAAATCAAGCAGTTCAATAGCTTTACCCTATGGAAATGTGTCCCCAGAGTCCAATGTTCCCTCTTCCTTCTTCAGTACCCCCACAATGACTCCTGTTAAAACCACAACTTGTTACAGAGATAAAAAGAGCTTCAGGAATCTTGTCCCTAAATCTTCACCAATTCAGAAGGGAGATATTTAAAGGCATGGTGCATAGAGAAAGCCAATAGGAAACTCGGAGCTCTGTAAAAAACTTTCTTCCTGCCTTGCTGTTAAATAAAATTAAATATTTGTTTCAGTTCTTTCTCTATAGACAGACAAAATTTGAATGCCTTCAATTTTGAACTACTGTTATTAATATTAACAGGAGGTTAGATACACAAGGGATCTTTGCAGCTGCCCTCCACCCCTCTGATCTACGGCCCCAGGGATGGAGCCTGACTGGCTTACACAGGCTGGAAGTCGTGCAGCATTTCTGAACGATATGCGCAAAAACTGGTAGTCCAGCAGAAAGCCACCCAAGTCAGCAAAGTGGAAAAGCCCTGAAAACGGTATCTCAAGATTCTCTCTGTTTCTGACTCTTAGCTCAAAAGCTTTTCCCATACAGGTAAGCACTGAGGTCCGCAGGAAACTGGGGGTGAATTTTCAGGCATCAGTGTTGTACTAGGCAACCTTCTTCTGACTCTAAGTGTTACGCTGGGCACTGATTAATGCTGAGCAGCTGCCACAATACTCCTGAATCTTGCTCTGAGTTTGTTTCTTTCCTGAACTGATCATGACACAGCCCTTTCATCCAAAGCTGTGATGGGGATCTGCTTCCCCTGTTGGTGTCTGCAGCTATGTGAGATGCAGAGATCTACATTTCATAGAATCATAGAATCATAGAATCATAGAATCATAGAATTATTTAGGTTAGAGGAGACCTTCAAGATCATCAAGTCCAATCATTAACCTAACACCATCATTTCCACCACCAAACCATGTCCCTAAGCTCCGCGTCTATATGTCTTTAAATATCTCCAGGGATGGTCCTTCAACCACTTCACTTGGCAGTCTGTTCCAAAGCTTTACAACTCTTTCAGTGATGAATTTTTTCCTAACATCCAATCTAAACTTCCCCTGAAGCAACTTGAGGCCATTTCCTCTCGTCCTACTGGTAGTTACTTGGGAGAAGACACCAACAGCTGCCTCGCTACAACCGCCTTTCAGGTAGTTGTAGAGAGCCATAAGGTCTCCCCTCAGCCTCCTCTTCTACAGACTAAACAACTCCAGCTCCCTCAGCCACTCCTCATAAGACTTGTTCTCTGGAACCCTCACCAGCTTCGTTGTCCTTCTCTGGACAAGCTCCAGCACCTCAATGTCCTTCTTGTAGTGACGGGCCTAAAACTGAACGCAGTATTCAAGGTGCAGCCTCACCAGTGCCAAGTACAGGGGCACGATCACCTCCCTGCTCCTGCTGGCCACACTATTCCTGATACAAGCCAGGATGCTGTTGGCCTTCTTGGCCACCTGGGCATACTGCTGGCTCATGTTCAGCCAGCTGTCAATCAACACCCCCAGGTCCTTTTCTGCTGGGCAGTTTTCCAGCCACTCCTCCCCAAGCCTGTAGCATTGCATGGGGTGCTGTGACTGAAGAGCAGGAACCGGCACTTGGCCTTGTTGAATATCATACAGTTGGCCTCAGCCCATCTATCCAGCCTGTCCAGATCCCTCTGCAGAGACTTCCTACTTTCAAGCAGATCAACACTCCTGCCCAACTTGGTGTCATCTGCAAACTTACTGAAGGAGCACTCAATCCCTTCATCCAGATCATTGATAAAGATGGTAAACAAGACCGGACCCAAAACTGAACCCTGGGGAACACCACTTGTGACTGGTCACCAGCTAGATTGAACTCCATTCACCACCACTCATTGGGCCCAGCCATCAAGCCAGCTCCTGCTTTTGTCCTAATGGGCTTGAACTCTCAGCACGACAGGGCCCTGTCTATGCATCTGTAGGCTCCTTTGCGGGCTGCAGAGAAGGCGTCTCCTCCATGTCATAAAAGCCATTCATTTATGAATGGAAGAGAGGGGCAAACACTTTCCCTGGTTAGTGGTTGAGGATGCTTATCTGAGAGAGAAGACAGCTGAGTGCTACTGACTGTGTGGATTATATGAAGTAATTTTCAATAAAAGACTACCACCACAGATAAACTGAGAAGTACATTTTTATAACTTTTCAGGAATTAAAATGAGCTGTCAAAAGGGTTTCACATTTAGCACATACCGCAAATGAAACCTTTTTGTCTTAGCAAGGCCATGTCAGTGTAGCACTGCACACTGGTTGGTGTAGCTTGCTTGGCTTCTATTGTCCCAGCTGGAGCAGCAGAAGCAGTTCAGGTTTCTCCATATGGCACTGAACTGTGTGGCACTGACACATCCATTACTTCTGCATAAAGGGGACTTGCTCTGAAGAGTTTTGTTTCCCGCCTGAGCCATCTCAGTGACACTAATAACGTCCTGTCAGCTGACATCCCGTGCCCTTACAATTAAAAGCAGGTGTGCTTCAGCAGGAGTGGGACCTAAATTCAGAGTGTTTTTCTTCTGAGCAAATATTACAAGAATAGTCAGGAGTCTTTTGAGTTTGCATTCTGCAGTCAGACAAGTAACTCTATTACCTAAAATATATAAAATAATTTCCAGAAGAATGTAGTGAAGTTTTCCAGTGGTGTCAAGAATGATTAGGACTGTACAGTTTTGAGAACAGCCCAACGCACTTTCAAATCAGGTTTCTTGCAGTCTTCCATATTACAGCCAGACCTAGCTTAGCACGTCATGGAAAAACAAAATGGACTTTAAGAAAAAAACTTTGTCAGTACTTCCAGTTTCCCCACTACATTTCTTTACTGCATTTAAAAGAGATTGACCCTTTTTCTTTTGCATTGGTCTTCTATTCTTACCGTATTGCACAAGTGAAAGATCTGACATCCTTAGCTTCTAAGGTATTGATTTTCACCAAACTACTCTAAGAAAGAAAATTCATGAGTGGGAAACTTTAGTACCAGAGCTCCAAAGAGCTCCCAGAGCCATTCAGGGAGTTAGTTCCGGGAGGACTGAGCCCAGACCTCCGAAGTCTAACAGCAGGACCTCAGTTATTCAATTATCCTTCCTTTCAATAGCGTCTTTTTACCTGTCTGGAGATCACTTTCACAGGATAAATCTTTTTAAGCATAAAAATACTTATATTCAGTGTATGTTAACTCCTAACAAGAAAACCAGAAAATTTTTACTGAATTATGTTAATTCTGTATCAGATATTTATGGATACCAGAGCTGTAACACCTTATTCAATGAAACAGGTATGTATTAATTTGAATGAATGCAAATAAGGACCATTGATTCCTTTGACCCCTTTAATTCATTAGCCAGGCAGATTAGTTTTTTAGATAAAGTCCAAAGGGAAAAATATACCCAAGGTGAATTTTGAAACAACTGTGTCAAACTGAAACTGATCCTGGAGTGATCCTTATCTTCAAACTACGGGATATTTGTTCCATTGAACGTCAGAAGGACACAACCAGTCTAAAGTCTCATGTTAGCAACTGGCAGCCACTTAAGAGTGCTGCACCTGATAACAAGTTTTACTTTATTGGCCATAAAAGTAAACAATGTTTCTTAGCATTCTACTACTTAGGCAGCAAAATACTTTGAGATGGTAAATTCCTAAGTTTTCCAGTCTATAAGTATACAATTTTTAATGGGCTGGTACTTCACTTAAAAACAGTCTGCAGCACAGACCTTGTAAAACCCAGCCATTGCATCAGTAAATATTCTGGCCATGTATTCTGACCTTTGCTTTCAGAATTGGGAGCCGGCCAAAAGGCAGGGACATGAGGTTCTTACAACCCAAGTGGAAATTTTGTAAGTGCTCAGTCCAGTGGGGATCACCCCAGTCCCATGGCTTTATAACACGTCCCCTAAAGGCTGGCTGTATCATACAATGATGGGGCGATGGGGCACTTTAAAGCATAACTCCTCAAAATATATATGTCTCTTTTTTACAGTATAAAGAAGACTTTGTAACGGGGCAGCCACAGAAGTGAGTTTTTCAAATAAACCTGCAAAATTTGTCAAGGATTGTTGTAACACAAGGCAAGCCAGGCCACTTGATTGCAGAAAAAGGGAAGCTCCCACACCTCAGTCTTTACCTATAAGCGTGTGTGAAGTGTTCACTGGAGTGTGGGAGCTGGGATTACACTCTCCTGCAATGCCCACGAGGATTTGAATCCATGATGCCTCACACTTTTCAGGGGAGGAAAGCTCTCACTTCCACATTATCACATATTCTTGGGCATGGAGAGGAGGTAGAAAGCCTGCTTGCAATTTTTCCTGTTGGAGCCACTCATTTTATAGATGATGATTAAATACTAACTGGCCAGAAGATAAGCATTACTCTCTAGATGCTCCTTTGGGCAAGAGGACACCTGTGTTTCAGTCCTGCCTCTTGTGACTACCTGAACAGCAGTGGAGCAAGGACAGGAAAGCAGGTCTCTCTTCTCCCGCTCTCCTCTGGCTCAGGTGAGTGCCCAGCCGCTGGGACCATGCTCCTTCTCTCCGGCAGAAGGAATGTGAAGCTACACGATGCAGTGTCAAACAGCTGCAAGGGGAGGATGGAGGAGATCCTCAGCCTGTGGTACCCCACAGCCTGCTGCTAGAGCAGTCATTGCTGTGACTGAGTACACGGGCAGAAAGGACAGGGCAAACTTGCTCTTTCTGCTTCTAGAGGTGCAGGAAGAGTGCAGGGAGAGGCACAAATCCAGAATTGAGACAGATGCTTCACCAGGGTCTAGAGTAATTGGAGTGTGCTGGAGTCCAGAGCAACCAGAGTTCTTCTGGGGATGGTCCTCCTCTCCTCAGCTCAGTGTACTCCTCACTAAAGAAAGAGGGATTTGAGGGAGACAGAAACAAGAAACAGTGGCATCTTGGGCCACACTAGCAGGTTTCCTGAGCCTGGGACAAGCAGCACTAGAGCCTAAGGGTTGGCATTCAGCAGGAAACCTGACAGCCTCTGGAGAAGGGGGCTTGGGGCAGAGGACCCGTGAGCCCCAGCTTGGTGGTTGCCTTGTGGTCCACTCTAGACATCAGTAAAAATATTGCTTTTCTTCATTGGTTATTTAGCTCTGAATCACCTGTGAAAATGAGAAAATATTCCTTGAAAAATTCGCCTGTGCTCTTTATAATGTTATTTTCAAATGTGAGTCATAGACACAAGTGACTTCTAGATTCTTTGGTTATGCAGAAGAAATGAAAGACAAGAGATTCCTGTGGATAAAGAGAATTTGTCACATCTATGGCATACCTGGCCATCATCCCACAAGCCATAGTAATGGGGTTATGAGCAGGCAGAACCAGCATGGCAAGAGCTCTAGTGTCCTTCTTCAGAGGCAGATCACCAACAAGAAACTCACAAAATAACAATTTAATTCAACTCTGTATTAAGCAAATATACTGGAACTATTTCTATCTACTGTGTAAATTATGAACTTTATGTCATGCATCGTAGAAGACTGATTAATCCTTTCTTGCATTTTATGCTATTCAACTGTACTAAGTATGAAATAATGTCTTGGCTGGCTTTAAGAGATGTCTTTGGAAACATTGGGATGAATCTGCACACCACCGTCCTCCATATAAATGTGTTTCAGGCTTTGCTCAAAACCCTCTGGAAAAAACAGGATTCTTTCCTTCCAGGTCAGACCTTGCTCTGCAGGCAACATTTGTACTGACACATTTAAAACAAAGTCTTTCTAAGCTATGTCTGGCTGCAAATGAGGAAACATGAGGTTTGTGGGAAAGGGGGTACACATACCTGTTTTGGAAGCATATTTACCACAGATGCTAAAATCTTGAATATTTACCCTACAGGTCTTGAATCTGTAAATACCAGGAAATTACAAATAACAGCAAATAACATAGAAGTGATTCCCACTTATCTCTATTTTTTAATTCCCTTCATTAATTTGTTCCTGAAGAGCTGTTTTTCCCTCCCAGATCCACACTTTTTTAGCACAAGTGGGAACAAGAAAGCGGCCAACCAATTTACAAGCAGGTTAGTCCCTAACCCAACAGCAAATGCAGACCACCATGCAATAAACAAATTTAGGTTTCAAGCCATTAACACAAATAAATAGCTTTGAATCGGAGACCTCCTGGCACTGCTCGTCACTTTAATGAGGGGGAACTCAGGCAGCTTTTGTGCCCCCCTGCCCTGGGGGTTCATCATTTTTCTAGCCTCCCCTACTTGTCCTAGCAGTCATTAGAGCTGCTGAAGGACTTCTCTAATTACTCAGAGTCGTTTGCTCACCTAACCCAGCCACCCTGGTCCACAGAGGTGCCATGGCAGTTGTCAGAATGACTTTGCTCAGCCTGTGGATCTCCCCTAGCTGCGGATCATCTGGTGGCCAGTTAAGCTGGCGTCAGGGCTGTCTTGTGTGGATGATACAGAGCCAGGCTGGGGGAGTTAGGGCAACAGTATTTGGGACTCCTTCCAGTTGTGTGAGATTTCTTGGGCATGGCGACCTGGCACTGGCAACAAGGTGGCTTACTGAAGCAAGGCTGCAAGAGCTGACAAAACAAAGGTATTTCATGCTAAAAGCTTAAAGGACCTCTCTCCTTACCCTCCTTGTAATTAAAACCCTGAGCAAAAAAACCCAAGGAGTAATTAATTTTCTTCTTTTTGAACAACCACAGAAACTGACTCCCTGGCAGCTAACAGCATTGCATGAGCAATGATTTAACTCACATTTTTATAAATGCCACATACTTAAAGGCATTAGAAAGACTTCAGCATTGTCAAGGAGAGCTGCTAAAATGATTGCACCAAATTCCATTTCACAATTCCAAATACTTTTATTTGCTAATGTAAAATACAAATGACCACTGCCTAACTGCTTTGTCTCTGCTTTAAAGCAATTGACTGTATAAAAACCTTGCATGCTACCAAGGGAAGGAATGAGAAACTTTACCTGGTAAGGATAACACCTGCTAACAAAAATAGAAACCTATATTTAGGTTCTGTTACTTCATGCCTGGTTAATCTGGAGAGCACGTCCGGGAGAGCAACTGGTGTTAACCAGTCTGACAGTATGATGCCCGCAGCAACACGAACTTGTTAATCTTAAGTTTAAAATAGATCTTCACCAGTAATTCAAGTTAACTATGTCTGATCCGACTAGTTTTGTCTTAGACTATTTGCTTCCTTATATCTCCTCTCTTTTGGTGCTGGGAAGATTTGACCCTAATTTGATATAATGCCTTGATCTTTACATAGACTGCAGTGAATTATAGAGACAGGGAGTTTATAGACTTCCCATACTAATAGCTTGAGCTCAGTGAAGTTAAACAAAACATCAGACACCTAAATTTAAGTCTCTTTGGACCCAGTTATGTGCATGTTTTGGTGGCCCTTGCAGTTGAAATCATAAATTAGCTATGGTCCTAAAAAAACAACAAAAAAAAGGTTTATTCCACTTAGGAGGTTTAAGAAGCTTGCCTTCTCCCAGCTTGAGGTACAGTACACACCATAAAAGGTCCTAAAACTGATGGTGATGATAATCTTTTCTGCCTGCAGGAAAAAGCCTTCATGAAGTGATAGTGAATATCTGCAGCTTCCCTTGCTTTAATAGGATTTGTGTGCACTGGAGTTTTGAAAAGTCACACAGTGTGTACATAGGTGCCTAGATACAGACTTCAGAGGCCGATAGAAATCTCTAAATTGGAGTGTATCAGGCAGTCTGACAAAACAATACATATTATTCTCTTGCCAGACTTTCCTACTCTTAGGTGAAAGACAGACCCATTTAAAAAACTGAGTTGTAAAGTGTCACATTGTTACTTGTTTTCTAACATTTGTTAACAACTTTGGTTCAAAGCACAGAAAATCACACTGGGCATTCATTTAGCCTACTTTATTAATAAATTTACTCATCCTCAAGAGACCTTAAAAGATTTCTTTATTCTAACATCAGGACTCAGAATCCCAAAATTTTTCCTCTTAAAGAAGTTTCAGACACCGAAGAAATGAGGTTTATAATTTGCTTGAATTCAGGCAGAAAATGTAGCTCATCCTGAAGCAGTCTTATATAATAAGATATTTCCTTATTATATAAACAAGTTTGGGCCCCTTTCTTCTTTAAACAAACTTTTTAAAACACACTCTTTATTTCTTCTCAAGACACAAGGCATGCTGTTGGCAGCAATCGTCCTCACTGGGATAAGCAGGAGTGAACATAACTTGGTCCTTTCAGCTCCTGCCACCTGTGTCCCAGCCTGCCCCTCCCTGGTACAGGACACAAACGGCCATGTGTATAGGTTGCCGCACACACCAGGTGGTATGGGCTGCCTGTGTGTGGAAAACCAGCAAGGAGACCAATTTGACCAGATGAATCCAGCATTCTACCCACCAAAAGCATGTTTCTCCTTTTCCACATACGTATTTTGTGACCATTTGACAGGGGAAAGATGAATAACATCCCAGAAGCTATGGATCTGGGTACATTACAACTGTATTACTTAATGAAAAAGGACTTTTCTCAAAGTTTAAAGACCTTCATACAACATTCAAGACTGTCTACAGACCCCTCCCAGACTGAAGCAGCTCTTCCCTATGCTCTGCGCTAAGGATAAGTGCAAAAATCCTGCTTGAACTTAGGCCACCTGCTCCCCCGTGGGGGTCACCTCTGGTGGGGTTTCCTGGGCCTTGTCTTCCACTTGCAAGTTCCAGACACTTTCTGGCTGCCAACATTTTTTTTCTGGATGCCAGCATGTCATTGCTGTGTGTTTGTGCCTTACTGTCTTGTAAATACCTGGAGAGAGAAGATCATGAATCATCATTACTGGTGATCTCCCCTTGAAGAAGTCACCACTTAGAAGGCTTCCGCCGACTTAGTTGCCTAAAGAATCCAGCCTGCCCACTATGGCATCCTGTGAAATCAAAGCCTCCTCCCACTTTCTTGAATTGTATCTGCTTTATACATTAGTTTTAGGAACAGATGACCTTGAAGATTTATGGGTAGCAAAAGGGAAGAATACGAGTCCTGTGTAAGAAACTAGAGAAGTCCTTTGTACTGTGGCTTTTACACCAACATGCAGAGCATCAACAAGCCAGACATACCTATGTTCATTGTCGCTCTGAGTTAAAAGAAGCCACACCCTGGCATCCAGGGAAGAAATGTGGCTTGCAATATTTAATAATATATCTTCAGGTTACTTGAAACGTTAATTACAAAGGTTAAAGATTAATCCTGCTCTGTGAACTTGACTTGTCAATGGAAAATACATGATCAAAAAGGTTCTTGTAAGTCTCTAGAAAAGCACTGGAAAGGCTTGCTGAAGTCATCAAATTTTTCTCAAAGGTAAAGACTCAAAATGTTTCAAAATCTTAAGAGCAGCCATGCAAAACACTTCTAATTCCTCCACTTATCTGTACCTTAGATAGTATCACAGAAAAGAGGGGAAGAGTCAGCCCAAAAGGCGTGCAGGATATTCCTGTCATACAGAGAATCGTGCAATTTTGAATGGAAAACAAGAGTAAGACTGCTGTAAAATATGTGGGGTGCACAAAGTGCAAAGTTTTGGCTGGACGAGCATATGGTCCCTAGGGCAACTGCAGGACATGAATGAAGCTGGGCTAGCCTTGCTGCCAGCACAGATATTTACTTTCCGGCATGTCTGTCCCTCAGTCGGCAGAATGACTCCAAAAGCAGTTACAGAAGCTCTGGCTGCACAAAAATGGGATGAGTTTGTCTTTGTATTATGGCTGGAGAATGTCACCCCCACAGAGGTGGAGGGAGAAGGTTAATCTCTTCTCAGGGCCTCCTTCAGGTCTAACACAGCCTCTGTCAGACTGCAGTATAGCTGGGTGCTAAGCTCACATTTTGCTATTTCTCAGCTGGTTTGTTCAATTCTCTGTAGCTTTCTGGGAGATTTTGCTTTCTGTCCACAGATCCACGTTTTGTTTCAGTCCACAGAGGATCTCAATTTGAGGGAAGAGCTTTTATCTGCTGCTTCTGTCTTCCATGCATTTCCATGACACAGAGCCAAGCTCTTCCTTACCTTCCTCCAGGCTGTGGGAAGAGTAGGGATGTGATGAGAAGCAGAGGGACAGACTTTTCAAAATAGTCATTCTGAAAGTGAGCAACTGAATATACCCAGCTAGGCACTGCTGAAATGTTGTGGGGAACCTCTGGCTATTAATCTGATTCCCAGCAAATCTGGGATAGGTTCACTGCAGACAAACTTGGCACTCAGGAGCCAGCCCAGGCACCTGAATATGTGGGATTCCATGCTCCAGGTGAAGAGTCCTACTGCAGCTAGTGGTGGATCACAAGGAAAACTTGTGCAAAAAATCCTGCTGGTGGGACTGTGAAAGACAATAGGCTTTCTGGGAGTGTCCCTGTGCTTCTCTCACAGACAGACAGGGGACTAGAAACCTGGAGCTAGGGTCAGTCTTGTGTCGAAATTAGGTGAAATTGAGAGAAAAACACCTGGGCAAGTAGGTTTGTACCCTGACAGGACAGCAGTCATTTTAAGTATTCATGACACATTTTTCCTGTATCGTAGAATCATAGAATCACAGAATGCTTTGGGTTGGAAGGGACCTTTAAAGGTCATCTAGGTCCAACCCCCCTGCAGTGAGCAGGGACATCTTTAACAAGACCAGGTTGCTCAGAGCCCCGTCCGACCTGGCCTTGAATGTTTCCAGGGATGGGGCCTCCACTACCTCTCTGGGCAATCCAGTCCAGTGTTTTCCCAGCTTCATGGTGAAAAAATTTCTTCCTTACATCTAGTTTAAATCTACCCTCTCTTAGTTTAAAGCCATTACCCCTTGTCCTGTCACAACAGACCCTGCTAAAAAGATTGTCCCCATCTTTCCTATAGGTCCCCTTCAGGTACTGAAAGGCTGCCATTAGGTCTCCCCGGAGCCTTCTCTTCTCCAGGCTGAACAGCCCTGACTCTCTCCAGCCTTTCCTCACAGCAGAGGTGCTCCAGCCCTCTGATCATCTTTGTGGCCCTCCTCTGGACCTGCTCCAACAGGTCCATGTCCTTCCTGTGCTGAGGGCTCCAGAGCCGGATGCAGGACTGCAGAGTGGAGTAGAGGGGCAGAATCCCCTCCCTCGACCTGCTGGCCACACTTCTCTTGATGCAGCCCAGGGTACGGTTGGCCTTCTGGGCTGTGAGTACACATTGTTGGCTTGTGTCCAGCTTTCCATCCTCCAGTACCCCCAAGTCCTTCTCGGCAGGGCTGCTCTCAATCCCCTCATCCCCCAGCCGGTATTGATATCGGGGGTTGCCCTGATCCAGGCTCAGGACCCTGCACTTGGCCTTGTTGAACCTCATGATGTTCGCAAAGGCCCATTTCTGGAGCTTGTCCAGGTCCCCTGGATGGCGTCTCGTCCTTCTGGCGTGTTGAGTGCAAAACCTGATCAGTCGATATGTCTGCAACATGTACTTTCTCATTTCATTGCTTTGCTTATTTTATAGCTATCTAAATACCTAAATATCTAAATATAGGATGAGCTTTTCCCAGTCCACCTGGTCAAACTGGCAGTGCCACTGGTAGCAACTTCTAGTCCTTAGCTGAGGACAGAAAGCAAGCCCACCAAAATCTTTTCATGGCAGGTACCAAATACCCTCTCTCTCACCAATGAGAAATAATGCAGCAGTTTGGACTCCACAGCCCTTAAACTTCTGCTGGCTCCCACAGCACCGGTATCACGCGAGGCACAGCGGGAATTGCCTTGCAATTCAGGTCGTGCTTGATCAAGAAGTAACAAAGAACTTTGTGAGTTCAGAAAGAGGTCTGTGAGGCTAAAGTTGTAAACTGATAACAAGTTGGGCACACTGCACTGTTGTGTTGTGAAAGCCTAATGTTTAGCTTCTGTTTGCTTTAACTTGCTAACATTTTCCATTCTCTGGCTGTTGTAAATGTCACTTCTTTCCGTGATAGTGAGGCCAGGCCCTGATCTTTGATCAGAAAAGGGTCCAGCTCTTATATCAAACCTGCTCATCATAATTTTACTGCAAACCTTGGACAATTTTGATAAGTGGTTATGTTATAAATTATGAGAAGGAAAGCTTACAATCTTGAACTCTAGCACAGGCAGGTAGAATGGATCGAATTTTGAAATAAAACAAAATAAATGGTTTTTAATGTATCATGTACAAGCTTCCAAGAAGCCACTGTGCTTATCAGATGCTGAAATCATTTCCAGGAGCTACTTAGAAGTAGCTGTCAATTCTCTTCAGAAGTTATATGTCTTGGAGAATTAATAAAGAGATTCCTTACTAAGTTTCTCCTTTCTGATCTTGAACTGATCTACAAAATAAATTATTTAAATTTTTAAAGAACATTAAACATTTCATTTTTTTTTTAATAGATCAGAGGGATAGAAAATACTGTTAGCAAGTCTGCCTTCCCAAAGTAACATTTTATTTTCTTGATTAAATCATGTATATTTTTTAATCTGTGGATAAGAAAGGAGATAATGTGGTGGAAATATGAAAAGTAAAAAAAAAAAAAAGAAGAATGCAACAGTCTATGTAAAAATATCTCATTTAATTTGGGAGATAAATAGCATATGGAAGAGTTATTCTACCTTTGATATGTAAGATTACTAGCCATTGATCTTAAGTGAGAGCCGTGCATAAGAATGGACCTTACAACCAAACTACAATTGTTGGCATTTTGCACGGAAAAAAGTAAATGGAGTTGCACGCCTGCTTCTGTAGAATTCCAGTAGCAGTGATCATTGATCACACAGTTTTCTGTCCGTACCAAGAACCCACATTGCTGTGCAGCAGCAAGCAGTGACTGAGATCTTTATTACAACGGCACTTATGTCAGTTTTGCTGAGCTAGTTTTGAGTTCAGTGGAGTTGAGAGATGTACCTGTTCACCTTATAATATTGTGGGCTTTATTTATTGCTTTTTCCATATTACACTTTGAGACTCTCACCATGTAATTTTACGGCTTTGAAGTTGTCTGGGTTGACCTATAACTGTAATAAAAGAATTTGTAATGAGATACCACAAGTTTTTCCATTACTTACAAAAGGTTGAGGCTACTTATTAAACACCTTCATATTCCGTAACTTTGCTAAAATGAATTTTTTTTCAAGCAACTGTTGTGTTGTGGTAGACCTGTGCAGCACACAGATTGGACAGGATAGGGCTATGCTGTGAGCTCAAACAAGAAAAACCTCCAGTTTGAAGTTTTAATTCAACCTTTCTGAAGAGCACTGCTTTTCCTAGTTACAAATTAACAGCATGTTTTCATCCCACGTAACTACTCTAGGACACAGGTTGTATTTCTCGTGAGTTATGCTCTTCTTAAGGAGAATTAAGTTCAGTTAAGAGAAGGTATAGAGAACAAAGGGGAGTTCTCTGTCCACAGGGGATTGACCCACAGCACCATCTCATGTGGATGCCACCACATCTAATGTACCCCTAAACTGCACACCCAAGTTTTGGTCACATAGTCAGCTTTTCCTCCAGGTAGAATAACCTCCCATGGACATTCCCGGGCTGCAGAGCAGGCATGCCCCAGGGTCCACCCCACAGCCCGGGTCCCCCACTCACCCAGACTGTGGTACCTGTGGGCGTACTCTGGAGTTTCCTCTCAGCTGTCAGCTCAAGTTTCTTTCCAAAAAAAAGTCAGTGCTCAGGAAGTGAGGACACTGGGAACCGAGACCACTGACACACACCCAGCTCTCCTCCCATTGAGGAGCTAATGCTCAGCCAAAGCATGTGTACTGCCCTGTAAGCTAGACAGAGTCTGAGCGGGCAGGGTAAAGCAAAAGTATCCAAAATACTCAAAAGGAGCTCTAAAATCCTCCAAAGAGACAGACAATCCTCCTAAATCAGGATGCTAAATTTCCAGCAGTCTCCCAGTAAGATGTCTCACGAGATGGGTCTCTGAAAGCTTCCGTAACAAACCACTACCAGTAGCACTAACGTTCCAGTTAACTACTTGCCAGGCTACTAAACTATGCTGAATTTCTGTGGAATTGCATGCAAATACAAGTTATCCAAGTTGTAGAAAGATAACAAAAAACCTGGTCTTGCGCATAGCAACATAAGCCATTAAAAATCATAATATAAGTTGGAACAGACTCCCAGAGAAAACACTGGGTCCAGCCAGCTGCAACCCATTCCCGCTGAGTCTGCACCATGCAGAGAGCTCAAGGCAACAGCTGAAGATTTCCTCCTGCCAGGGGTAGCTCTGGTGGCAACTTTACAGTGCCTCACAACCCACCAATGTGAAAGTTTTACGGGATCGTGGCAGGTGGGTGAGGTGAGCTGCTTCTCCTGGCCTGAGTTAGGTCATCCCCAACCAAACTTCTTTCTCCTGGTGTCATTTAGGTCTTCCCTGAGGCTCCTCTAAATCTCATAGTTAGGCAGGTATTTTCCTGCAAAACACAAGAAAAAACAAAGTTAAGCATTGTCTTGGAAAAGATGGAGCTAAATACGAGAATGCTGCATGGTTTATCTTTCTTTCTGCTTGTTTTCCTATTTGGTGTATGGTATTGTAGAGCATCAGACAGATCCCATCCACCTCAGGCACTTTTCCTGGTCGCACTGATATATTGACACCCCAACACAGCCTTTCATGCATCCATAGCAGTAACACGTTGTTGGATTCCTTCAAATAAAAAAGCTGTTCCCACATGCTTGGAGCCGGAGGCTGTCACGGTCACTGTCCTTGGGAATTGCTGGGCCGGAGGGACATACCAGGCCAGCGCCGCCCGTGAGGTCTGTGCCGGGCATCCATGCCATCATTGAAGAAAGGAAGCTGCAATGTGCAGAACAAAATGTTCTGATGGCTCCAAGGACCTTGCAGTGTGGGAAGACGTGGCTAAGCATGCTGCATTGACTTTGGGCCTTCCGAGTAATCTGTTGTCGAGCATTGCCTTGTCATCGGTATGCTGCTCATTGGAAAGCTACAGATGAGACTGTAAGGATATAAAATCGGTAAAAAACAGATTAATTAGGCCCTGGCTTCACCTGTCAGAAGGTTAAGGCTTGGGATATGCTGCTATCTGAAATTACAAGTGACTTGCCAATTTTGCATTTTATATTAAAATACATTTCACGTCCTTAAAACTATTCCAGACAATTCTGTCCAGCGCATGAAATATAGATTTCAATATAATGCTGTTTTTGAAAACCAGTGAAGGCTCATGTAAATCCCTATGTACATAATATATTTCCTGTGCAAATAGCAGTTTACTGTAGTGACTATATAAGCCAAGGCCACCGTAAGATAGAGTATGCGCTTCAATGCTGCATTTACTTTTTCTTTTTTAAAGAATACAAATACTGATTGAAAATGTAGTTAAATAAAAAGTAAGCAATAAATCATTCTGTAGTATTATCCAAATATTTTGGAAAGACACGTTCCTCCACCACCAGCCAGCCATACTGGCTGGCATTTGCACACAACTTGAAGCTGCTTTCTAGAGCCCAGTGCTACTTCTGCAAATTCTGCCACAGCTCAGACCATGTACCAACACTGTTCCGGTTGTTCTACCTGGTTTATGTGTCAAGAGTAAGCTTTGGGATCTCATTTGAGTACCTAGCTCAAAGATTTACCTGAAAAAAAAGTCTTCACAAGGTTTCGGTTTCCTAGGATCACTCTGTAAAGCACCAGCCCTTACTTATCATCTGGTCTGAACATCTGTCACCATTAAGACCAACATTAGCAGGACTCTGTACAGGTGTTTGCCCTTGTTCAGAATTAACATTATCTAAATCCTTTTTTCTCTTACAAAAGACTGTATCTAGTGGCTTTAAAATTTTTAATACTATGTGGCTGGGCTCAAGATGAAGGGTGAGCCAGCTTTTTTTGTATTTGCTTAAGAGATCTTGAAGTCTGGCAATTGTTTTAAAACCTTATCCATCCTTCCAGTTATAATGTTTTTCAGATGTATGTTTTAATATGGAGTGTAGAAGAGTGTAAGAGAGACCTTCTTCACACCTGACAATCACAAAAAGATTATAATTAAAATCTAGGGAATCACCTGTTTCAAAATGCTTCTTACTGTGATGGTTCTCTGCAGGAAGGCAGGGGTAGCGAGCAACAACTGCCAAGGATCAGTATTTCCTTCTGTATCTTTCAAGAATGACTGTGCTATGAATCACCACAAAGTGGCAAATGGGAAAGATTATATTGATACGGGAAATCCAGCCACACCTCGGGATCACGCATGAAATTGGCCCTTCAGAAGAAGAGGTGACACAACAGTCCCCGCCTTTGACGTATCTTCTGATGGTGGACTGAGAATAACTGAGTGAATAACTTCCATTGTCCCTGTGGAGCATTTGTGTTGTTCATGTAGGACATTCTCATTTGAAAGTTCTTACATTTGGGTCTCTTTTGGTCTCTGCTCATCAAAATCAAGTTTGTGATTCTTCACATGAGGCTGAAATATTGGTGCTTTCTGACTGAGAATTACCCTGTTGTTTTCTTGCTTTTATTTGGGGGATATTTTAGGTTTGATTGCTATTACAGTTGGCACATTTGATTTCCACACATCTTGAGAAACCCTTGGGATATTACAGCTAGACACTCTTCAGAGAGTGAAGACAGGACTCTGGTAGTCAGAACTAGGAAGTCTCAGAAAACCCACATACAAAAAATGATTAATGAAAAGCATTTGAAGAACAGCTATGAACAACAAATCTTTTCGAAGAAAATCATAGTCACTTAGATTCTGGGTCAAGTTCCCAGCTGGCTTCAGTGCAGCATTTCTGACTTCTGCCAGATACAGATCTGGCTCATTTTTTGCAAGGAGAACTTCAAGTAGCTCTAGCTAAAATGAATGACAAGGCTTAGGCTTCTCAGTGAAGTAATTAATTAATCAATGTGTATATATGCATACCATCATACATATAATTTTGGAAAAAATGAAGAAGCTTTTCCTTGTACAAAGCCCTCCAGAGTCACTGGAAAAATTTGCATGGACTTCATTGGGTTATGGATCACATCCTGTATATATATCTGCATTTTTAAATCTTTTCTAGTGGTTCCTCTTTCAGTGGAAATTAATATCTTCTTGGAATTGAAATGACCAGTTTCCGATTCAGTTTTGCATAAGAAGCAGAGTCCATCAGGATTAAATATGAATGGTGGCTTGGTAATTCATTAATCATGAAAATATGGTGTGCGGTTTGTTATATAAGTGATTATTTTTTGCATGGGAATGTCTGCTACTTTTATGCCTATGCAGGATCACTTCAAGTGCAGCAGTGAGAACATACAAACCCATTCACCCCAATATGCTGTTTTACAGAGAATGCACAAAGATACATAAATGCTTTGTAGACAATATTGATTTTGTAGATGTTAGCACACTGAGAGGACGGCGTGTCCAAGTATCCTACCTGCACACAATCATACCTGTTCCTGGAGAGGAGAAGCAACATATTTTGAAAGTTCCTGTGAGAGTTTTTTCAAGCCCTCCTGGCCACATGTGACCTATGTAAAATATTTTATTTTGAGAGCTTCTGAAAACGTAAACCTTACAGCTCCTGTTCATTTAAAAGTCTGAGCAGTCAGATGAGCAAGGTCAGACTGGCCCCAAACAATGCTGAATTCTTCTCTCCCATTCAGCTACAGCCTTCTGGGCCAGGGAAAAGTAAAAAGCACAAGATTTGATGCACCATTGGAAACTGGTACGCAGCAAGGAACAAATCAACATAAGATGCAAGTCAGGGGACTGTTGAAAGAGGTTCAGTGCTCGGTTTCCATTTGTGCGGGCTGCTGGAAGCTGAAATTCTGCACTGAACGGAGTAATTCAATATGCTTGGCAAATACAAGTAGTCGCCTCACTGGCACAGATCTCTTCTATCTAAAAATGGTGGAAATGCCAGTTCCACCTTTGTCTCCTTCCAGTGCCCTTGCGTCACTGGCACCCTGTTGTCTTTTCTAAGTACAAAGGACAATCCCAGGCTCGAGTCACCGTGTTTCTGCTCGTCAAGGCCAGGGGCCTGCCGTGTATTTACTCACGGTATAAAAAGCCTTCTGAATCCTCTGGTTTCTTTGTCATCACTGCTACTTTATGGAAAGTATTTTTTTTTCTAAGACAAAATGTAGGCCGGCTGCAGAACTTTCAGGATCTGGCTCCTACTGAAGTCTATTGCTCTGAGAAAGCTATGCCCAAAAAACGGTTCGAGATGGGAAATTGACTCAGCCTTGAATTTTATTTCTTTTTCACACGGAGCAACACAAAGCCTGATTGTAAGGAAATCTTTAAAATTTCTTTAGTCCTTTTTCAGAGTGTGTAATGGTATTTGTGGCTGTAAAACTATTCTGAACCTTTTTCACTAATACAAACATTTTGAAATGAAGGGATCGATGATCATATTCTTGTGTCTGTCATCTCAGCTGCTTTGCTCAGCAGCTCGCAAAACACAGACCAACTTGATGTATCTCCTGAAGAACACACAGCCAAACAGCAGCAACAGAATGAGAGAAAGCTGTACATAACAGGTGGAGAAACAGGAGAATGGAAAGATGGAGGGAATCAAGTATAAGGTCTCATGATTACTTAATAGCTATGCCCACATCTTGTTCCATAATGCATACAAGATTTCAGCCACCCAATCTACCGAAATCCCTCTCAGGACATGTCAGCCTTTAACTGAGCATCCACCTCTCATCCTGCTGGGTTATCCATCCTCCTTGGCATTTTATTTGCCTTCTGTTCTTCATTATTCATCTTTTTTATATCCTTGCACTACATGTGAGTCTTAACACGCTATTGTCCTGTTGTTGTGCATGTCAGTCGCTTAACATACGGAGATTCCTGGGTTTCCCAGCTGTTTTCATCCATAATCCTTACTGTACTACCTAATGTATTTGGCAATATCCTATCAGCCAATCATCTAAGCCATCAAAACATGCTAACCCAGTGTAGCACCTGAGGGATACTGCCAGAAGGAGAAAGGCAGTTTCGGTGCTTCAGAGCACCCAGGTAACCCTAATGACTACAATGATTTATGCCTCACAGGGACTTCATCGTTATTGCTAGTACAATACCATGTTACCCTGTGACAAAAGGAAGATCTTTGGTAAGCTGCTCTGTCCCCTCCCACCAACCCACTGCTACAGAAGGGCAAGTCTCCAAAGCTGGTCTACCAAAACACATTCTTTCCCAGTCAGAAGCGGCTGTGGTAGTGTCCCTCACACTCCTGCACTGCAAAAGAAAGAGCTTACTAATGAAGTCTTCCACACTTACCTCTTGGGATAAAATTACATGCTAGGGCAGTGTATTTAAGTTTACCTTGCCTGCTCCCATGCTGTCCCAATATGGATATATAAATAGCCCGTGATATGTTAGTGGGAACACCAGTTTAAAGGGTTGCAGCACTTCACAGATGAAGTCTGTGTGGAGCTATTGGCAGGTCTGGTTTGTGGATAGACCGGTGAAAACTGGATTCATCACACCCCACGTGGTGTCCCATATGGCTTTTTTTGTACCAGGACATCCCGCAGTGCTATTAGCCATGCTCCGACACCCAGGGCTCTTCTCTGGATGGAAGCACGATGGCTAAACCAGGAGACCGTGCTCGCCCCCGGACCCCATATGTCACGGGCAGCCTCCAAAGCAAGGGACCCGCAATAACTCATAGAATCACAGAATGTTTGGGGTTGGAAGGGACCTCTGTGGGTCATCTAGTCCAACCCTCCTGCCGAAGCAGGGTCACCTACAGTAGGCTGCACAGGAACTTGTCCAGGCGTGTCCAGTCTTGAATATCTCCAGAGAAGGAGACTCCACAACCTCCCTGGGCAGTCTGTTCCAGTGCTCCGTCACCCTCAGAGGGAAGAAGTTCTTCCTCATGTTCAGGTGGAACTTCCTATGCTTCAGTTTGTGCCCATTGCCCCTTGTCCTGTCGCTGGGCACCACTGAAAAGAGTTTGGCCCCATCCTCCCGACAC
>Ga0065711_1034472_pt1 | contig 23710 bp, 11 predicted proteins | sample Hoacrofraction12_FD_59098 | JGI IMG/M metagenome (GOLD analysis project Ga0065711, IMG submission 59098) | Hoatzin crop microbial communities from Cojedes, Venezuela - Epithelial fraction 12 v2 (version 2) | ecosystem: Host-associated > Birds > Digestive system > Esophagus > Crop | place...
AAGAACTTCTTCCCTCTGAGGGTGACGGAGCCCTGGAACAGGCTGCCCAGGGAGGTTGTGGAGTCTCCTTCTCTGGAGATATTCAAGACCCGCCTGGACAAGGTCCTTTGCAGCCTGCTGTAGGAGTCCCTGCTTTGGCAGGGGGTTTGGACTAGATGACCCACAGAGGTCCCTTCCAACCCCTAACATTCTGTGATTCTGTGATTCTGTGATTCAGTTCAGTACCTGAACCTCCCATTTCCTGGTGAGCTTAAATGGCAGACTGTTTCTGAGCCACAAGACTAGGTAGAGAAAAACTAAGATACCTGGCAAATTTTCCTGAGAAAAACAACTCAGAATAGTAGGTGGAAAAAGATTACATCATAAAATCTCAGTATTCAGCAATTTAGTAAGTGTAAATAAAACACCTAAGTTGGTATATTTTAGCACCTGTTATACAAGAAATTGACTTCTAGAGAAACAGAATTATGGAAGATCTCTCTTAGGACACACATATGTCATTAGAAAGACTACACCAAAGAACTTTTCAACAATGTAGGCTTTTCCTAAATAACACAGTTGTGAGTCTTGTGCTAGCAACATGTGTTGCAGGCTATGAATGAGTTTTACTTCACAGAGAAGTGTGGGTCAAGCCAACACACAATGTTAGTACCAACTTTCAGCAAGTAGCAAAATTCTGCGCGTAAGAAGGCCTCTTCAGAAGTGCAAAAAACCTAGATTCCAAAGCATGAAGATAAACCCCTAAACTAGGTTTAGCTACCATAAAAACCCACATGTATTAATGGGTGCAGCAAAGAAATCTTGTATCAGACATTGGATAAATTCAGCGCAGGACCCTTATTATCCATTGGGAAGAATTAAACTGTCTAAGAACAAACAGGAGGACAGAGATGATAGAACATGATTTTATTTTTTTAACAGTTCTTTTACATAATTTTGTATCCAGATATTCAGTATCATCAAAATCCTTGCTTTTACCTTTTGTTAACTTACTGGTGTCTTATGACGCTGTATTGCTTGAATATATACATCCATATATATAAGTGTGTGTGTTTATATAAACAGTGGAATTTTCACAGCCAGGTTCTGACTGCTGTATACTGGCATTGTAACAATTACGATTAAGAAATATACCCTTGGAGACTAACTACTTACTATCCACACATTTAAAACTCAAAATAACTGAGAAAAGCTATGAAATCTAAGGAGAAGCAGATTCCTTTCATCCAAACCTATTCTTTTGAATTACCAGATGAACTCTATAAACTAAACACAGAAGGCTGAAGAAGGTGGATTACACAGCAATATCTGGTATTAATGGCTGAGTTCAGCTCTGGCAAAAAGACCCTGTGTGGATAATGCCACCTTTTTATATATTGCCTTGCCTGATACTGATTTGTTCTTGTGCAGCCCAGATAGGGAGTTACACAAACTAACACCCACACTCACTGACACCATTGTAACCATGTAATTTACGCTTTGAATAGCTTCTCCACAGAATTGCAGTCAAAGAGTGTGCACTACACTGCGTATATTCTTTGTGTCACAGCCATTCAATTATTTTTTATTTGCTTTTTTGCTGATAGAACCATGACTAATTTTTCATTTGAAATTAGGCCTATACAGATGGTAAAGGAAAAAATGAAATGAAAATGAACAATATAGTGGGGGAAAAAAAAAAAACTAACAGCAATTCTTCAGATATTCTGCACTTGAATATCATGTCCTAGCACTCAGATTTAATTCATTGTAACTAAATTTGTGTTGTCCTGGTGCACACTGGAGGAAAAATCAGGACCTTGGAGACAATCTAAAGCATATCAATCAGTATCTGCAACTTTAAAAGTCCTCAGATGGATTCTGTGAACTTAATTTTCTTCTATAAAGCTTCTGTTGGCACAATTTGCAGCATAGCTTTCTAACTACTGATACATTATGTTGCTGGCAAGGATCTGTAATTTTTCATTAGCTAGTGATTCAACATTCCCAGTTTTCTTTACACCAAAATAGAAAGGATGTTCTTCAGTTATTGCACTGGAAAATGCTCTTGGGTATATTGTACCTAAAGGGAATAAATTCGTTATATAGCAGCACAGTATAAAACTGCAGTTACTCCAAGTTGACAATTATATTTTGAGATATTAAAGTTTGCTGTTTTGATGATGGCCCTGGTTTTATTTTTAACAGATATATCAACATGAAAAATTTCATAATAGTCTGCAAGATACTCAATTCACATTCTTAATTTTTCATTTTACAGTGACTCTTCAAAGGTAGTATGTATAATAAAAGGAAGATGTTAAACAGTATTGAAGTTCATATTCATTGAGGGTGTTTGCTGAGTGTAACTCCAAAATGCTAATATTTTTAATAGAAAATTGTCTTTTTCATCTGAGATACCATCTCACATGAAATGTATCAGGCGTATACTTGGACCACCAGTGTTTTACCAGAGAAAGGAACAGGGGGGAATAAGAACTTTTCAGAAAGCGAGGAAAAACCCAACACAGCGCGGCGGATGAATCTGAAGCTTTTTAAAACTGCCAGAGGTGAAAGTGTACGTACTTAACTACACATCCGCACGCGCAGCAGGTTAATTAGGCACTGATGTGATGGGAACGCTGAGGAGACTGACCACCTTCGGAACTTCCAAGCCGTCTCCCGCTCCCGCCGCCGCTCCCCCGTCCCCCTCACGCTTCTCCCGCCTCCTCCCCGCGCGGGGCCGACCCGCCCCCCGTTCGCCCTCCGGCCCCCGCGCTGCCGCCTGCTCTTGCAAAATGGCGCCGGGCTGTGCGAGTGCAGCCTACGCGCCCCGAGCAGGCGCTGCCGGTGCCGCACCTGCCGCCGGGCTCTGCTCCTGCCGCGGATCGGCGTATGGTAAACAGGCTTTCAGATCGTGTGAGCCCCGCGCAGCTACGCAGCAGCTCGGCGCTGGCGTGGCATGGAACAGATGAGCAGCCCGTCACTGAGTGCCAAGCACTAGTGCTAGCAGGAGGAAAGGTGATTACTTCAAAATGCGTCCCTTTTCTTTCCTGAACGTACTCCCAGCCCCATTCCACCACCTTACGTGAGAATGCCTCCTGCCATCCCGATGCCTTCAGCCCTGCAGTCATGCTGTGGCTTCTGAATTGAAGGGAAAAGTGCTGCTCCTATGTGGCTGTTCCATTTTTTTTAGAAGTGACTACTCACCGGCTTAGATAGTTTGTAAGAATACCCTTATGCAGGTTGGTGGTAGGGCTTTTATTTGAGGAACAAACACCCCATGGGTGTAGGCCTTGGAAGAAAAGGAGAAGCCCCAGCCTGCAATAGTGGTCACAGCTACTGGTCAGGCTGCTCTTCATGGAGCTGAAAGTCTCCGGTTCAGTCACGGTTCTGAACAAGATAATAGCAAAATTTGAATCTGAGGTTCCTGCAGCCCAGCAAGGGCCTAATTGTTAAACTCTAAGGTATACAGAGAAATCTCTGGCAGTAAGTCCTATTCTGAGTCATTTAAAAAAGGTATCTCCTTTCTTAAGTAACTATGAAGTAACATTTCAACTTGACATGCCATATTTTTTACCAAAACAAACAAACAAAAATTATTAGCATATCTATTTCCAAAAGTGTCAGGGAGGAAGTATTTATCAAATTACGTGTTAAACAGTATCTTCCTATTACAAATTTGAAAATAATTTTTCACGATCTATATTTTCATGTAGTAAAGTGTTACCTCTTGTTAGAACACTTCGCAGTGTAAGAATGGGGTTGAGGCAGTAACTCCCACTTCTATTCGTTGTTCGTTTGAGGGTCTGTTTAGCACTCAGAAGTACACAAAGAGTCACCTGTTTAGATGATGAGCTCATCTTGTTGTCATATACTTGTATCCAAGGTAGCGTGAACCAAAAATAGCTCTGTTTGTTCGATTTGTTTTTGACTCAGGATGTTACAATGGTCCTCTGAAACCTGAAGACACAGAGTACGAAATCCAGGGAGGAGATGAAAAATATACCAGGTGATGCTTGAGCTAGCAGGGTCTGATACCATTTATCAGATTTATTATTGTTTTTATCCCTAGATGGTCATCATAAAATGAATAACAATATTGGAATGCAAGGATACAGCCTTCTCTGGTGAGGTGACTGGCTGAGAGGAAAGCAATAGATGTTGCTTATCCTGACTATAGCTTTTGATGCTGTCTCTCGTAACATCCTCATAGACAAGCTGATTAAATACGGGCTAGTGGATGTTGAGGTGGCTCAAATACTGAATGAACTGCCAGGCTCAAACGTTGCAATCAACAGGACAAAGTCCACCTGGAGGCCAGACACCAGTGGTATACACCAAGGTTATAGCTATATATAGATATATATATATGCATATATGCTTGGTCCAGTACTGTTTAACCTCCTCATTAATGACCTGGATGATGTGGCATAGTGCACCCTCAGCAAGTTTGCTGATGATACTAAACTGGGAGAAGTGTTTGAAGCACTGGATGGCTTTGCTGCTATTCTGGGTGGAAAAACGGGTTCACAAGAAAATCACAATGTTGAAAAAAAGGGAAATGCCAAGTCCTGCACTTGCAGAGGACTAAACCCACAGACCAGTACACGCTGGGGGCTGACTGGCTGGAAGGCAGCTTGGCAGAAAAGGACCTGAGGTTCTGGCAGACAGGAAGTTGAACATGGGTCATCAATGTGCCCTTGTCGCAAAGGCGACCAACAGACTCCTGGGCTGTATTAGGCAGAGCATTGCCAGCAGGTCGAGGGAAACGATCCTTCCCCTCTACTCAGCCCTGATGGGACACACCTGGAGTGCTGTGCTGGGCTCCCCAGTACAAGAGAGGCATGGACGTAGTGGAGCAAGTCCAGCGAAGAATCACAAAGATGATCAAGGGACTGGAGTATCTTTCATATGAGGAGAGGCTGAGAAAGGTGATGAGTGTTCAGCCTAGAGAGGAGAATGCTCAGGGGTATCTTATTAATGTGTGTAAGTGCCTGCTGGGAGGGTGCAAAGAAGATGGAGCTAGGCTCTTCTCAGTGGTGCTCAGTGGCATAAGAGGAACTGTGTACAAGTTGAAACACAGGAAATTCCACCTGAGCATAAGAAAAACTCTTTATTATAAAACACTGGTTGAAGACCGGCACAGGTTGCCCAGAGGGGGTGCGTTGTCTCTATCCTTGGACGTAATCAAAACCCAACTGGGCATGGCCCTGGGCAACCTGCTGTAGGTGAATCTGCTTGAGCAAGGGGCTTTGACTACCAAGACTTTGTGCCCTGTCTAGTTGAAATATAGGAAATTCTGTCTGAACATAAGAAAAACTTGTTTACTATGTGTATTGACAAACACTGGAACACTCTATAATCTCCTCGTCCCTTTCTAAAAACTGTGACCAATTCAGCTTTTTTATCCTCTGATTGCAAAATTGATTGTTTCCGCTTATGCATAGTAGTCTACTCTGTGTTGGAATTCATCTTCATTATTTTTTCAGAACATTTCTTCAAGCTGACAGAAAAGAATAATTTTTAATTCTTTTTCTTTAATGTTCTGGCATGTCTGCTTATCTTTTTGTTATGCACAAATCAAATTATCCTATTTTATCACTCATGCCATTAATGAAAATACTGATTAGAATTAGACCCTTGAAACATTTTTGAAGATACGTCTCAAAATATCTCTTACTCTTGGCAATAAGCTAATGATAACTACTCTTGTGCAGTTGCACAATCAGTCTTGTACTTTCCATGTAAGTCATCTCTGGGTACTGTTGTTGTCCTTCTGAATTTCATTTTTTATCTTGTCTTTTCTAACTTTGCTAGGATTTTACAGAGAAAGGAAATACTGTCTCTTATGCACCTCAGCAAGATCAAGAGATGATAAATAAGAGACAATGTTATGCAGCTTTTCAGAATGTGTATCTCTTCTACTAATGACGTTCAGATCCAACAGTATTCCAATCTTCTGTTCTCTACTAGCTGAACTCTTTGTGCTTCACATGTGTGTGTGTGTATTTGGACAGCACACACATGTACAGGAATGACAATACTTCTAACCAAAATTTCATTTTTCAGTTTAGTAAATCTATATTCCAAATGACCAAACTACCTTTAAATTTTTCATAAAAAACCACTTTTTTTCTGATTTCAGGCATTACAGGGGAATGCATTTTTAAATTTTTTTTCACAAATTAGCACACATAACAGTGAATTCATTTCACTGTTTCTAATTTCATTCTGCAACAGCAAATGTCATCTTCTCAACAGTAATTAATTATGTTAGTATCAATCACTACCTAGAACTGAAAATTTGTAGTGTGAAAGCACTGTTTCCCAATGAGGTTTTATTGCAAGTGTTTGAAAGATCATATTTCTTGTAGTAATGTGATTGATTTTCTTGAAGTGTCATCTTTCTGATACAATCTTCTGTAATAATACCTTCACTGTATAAATATCAGCAGGGAGATAAATAATATCTTTTCATCTCTACTGGTATTTTGGAATTTTTTTCCTGGTATGTTAGTCAGCAGTTAAACTATATTGAACAAATAAGACAGGCAAATGTCGACTGTATTTAACTCTCTCTTCAGATGCACATTTGTTTTCATCATTATGTACCTTGGAAAGTCAAACACTCAGATTTTTCATTATCCTGTAAAGAGGCAGTATCTGATTTTTATGAGAACAGAAAAACCCCAAACCAAACCCCTGTGATGTAATATGGGAAATGAATGAGTTTATTATTTTGTGTTTAAAAATGAAATATAGCAAATAGGCCAGCATAGTTTATGTAAGTATCTGATGTTCTATTTTTGTTACAGAGACACAGATTTACTTTTAAACTCAACCAAGAAAAGGTGCTATGTAGCAGGCATCCAAAATACAGAGCAAGTTCATCAGACAGAAGTATATTAACTTCTTAAGGAGAGCATAGCAGATGCAAAAGAACTGTGGTTTTGAGCACCTGAAATACAAGCTCCAACTCATTAGAGCATTGACAATGCATTTTTTATTTTTACAGCAACTCAGATCTTAGTTTTTTTATTCCTTCAACATACATCAGACACCATAGTTTCTATAGAAAATTGCTTCCCTTCAGAAATACTTAATTTTCATGCAATGTGCTGAAAGAAAAAAATATCTTAGTTTGTATCATTGAAAAATGAAGGTATAAAAGTGTCCTCCTGCAATGTAAAATGATTTTGGTTTTTTGTTTTTGAAACAGTGACATTTTTTTGCCTACCATAGTTACTGAAGTTAACAGTCTGTAATGGAACATTAATCCTTGGTTTTTATCTTACCACTGATCAGCACAGCACACAAAAGCAGCAGCAGATTCTGCTACACCCATATAAGAGAACACATCCCGGTGTACTAGGTCTGGTCAGGATGTTATTTTTCTCCATAGCAGCCTGTATGGTGCTATGTTTTAGATTTGTGACCAAAACAGCGTTGGTAACACATCAGTGTTTTAGCTGTTGCTGAGCAGTGCTCATGCAGTATCAAAACCTCCTCTGTTCCTCACGCTGCCCCTTAGCGAGCAGCAGCGGGGTGGGCAGGAGGCTGGCAGGGACACAGGCAGGACAGCTGACCCAAACTGACCAAAGGGATATTCCATGCCACATGACATCATACTCACCCATAAACCCGGGAGGGGGAAGTTTTTCCAAAGCAGCTTTTGTTTGGAGCCTGACTGTGCAGCAGTCTGCTGGTGGGAGGTGTTCTGGCACTACAGGAAGACCATGTCACACTTTTCCAGTGGGGCTTTAGGCTATGGCTCTGTGTAGTCTAACCATACAGAAGGCATTAACACTTCAGTGTATTAGTTGCTTTCTCATCTGGTGAGCACTAGCTGTAAGAGATAATCCTTGTACACTGTCTGAGGTTCTCGGTCCTGATTCTGCATCTCCTTTGCATCTTCTGAAATGTGTGAAAGTAGTGGGACTGACTTTTAAAGTTTTCTTTCCTCATTTGAACAAAACTGAAACATCTTAATCTTTACATCAAAGTTTACTGATCCTTTCAAATTAGTCTTGTAACTGTTTGTTCTTAGGAAGACAATCTGTAGAACAGCTCTGTTGAACCACTGATTGCCTCTATATCTCAGCAAAATAGATCACCAAGGTGTGACATTATTTGTATCTTTATTCCACCTTTTATGCCAGTTCTGGGCTCTTGTCTTTTGTAGCTTTTCTTCTCAGTGGAATTTATGAGAGTGACTACTGAATTGTACTAAATTATTTCAAATAAATTTATAGTTTTCAAAGTGCCATAGCTCTCTGCAGTTCAGAAGTCTAAACATGATCATGAACGGTGAAGTAGGCTTCTTTCAGGCAGCATGGGTACTGTACCCATTTTTGATAGAATCTTGATATATGTAACACACACTCAAAAATAGTAAGAAAAAATTAGTTTTGATTAATGCTTCTTATTGGCATTGCTTCAAATTTGCAAAAATGGCCTTTAGTACTAAAATCTGGATTATTTCCTAATAGTCTGTTTTAATTTTGATGTTCCCTTTGTAAACGTGCACAGTTTTTTTAAAATTGTGTAATACATTTCTGTGATTTTGTGATTCTGTGATTTCTCTTATGATATGTATTAGGAAATTTATGTAATAATGTTCTATAGATGTTATCAGATTTCCATAGAAATCAAAATATAAGATCACCTGCATGTATTGCACTTCAATAAATCTGAATCATTATTTGGGCTTCAGCCAATTACTCAACAGGTTTTTACAATAATGGATTGAACTTGGTGAATGCCACAGTCACATTAGTCTCATTTAATGTCATTTATTTTACTTGCTTGTATACCTCAAGTTAACTTAAATTTGCAATGTCTTAAATTTTTTTTCATCCTGCAGAAAGAAGCTCAACACACATTTAAACATATTTTTTTTCCATTTCTTTTTCAGCTTGTGACAAACTAAGTGGGAGAACCCATCCAAAGCATTATGCATTTTTCCAGAGGCAAAGGTCAGTGTCACGAAAGTTTTTCTCTCTTCACTCATCTCAAGCTCATTATTTATTTTCTGTTGCTTCTGCTGTATTTGAATATTCAGGAGGTACATTTGCCATGAAAAGAGGCACAATATTAACCTCAGTTAAGTGTGTGATTTCAGCCAGATGTTTTTGTCTAGCTCTTAGTGATTATCTAAACCTTTTATCATACTCTTTACTTTCTGGTATGGACTTTAGTAATCTACAATAACCGTAGACCCTCCATATTATTCATTTACATTCTCTGTCTTGTTTCAGCATTTCAAGTACAGAGAGCTAAAAAAATAGCTACATTCAAGGAAAAACTTGAAATTTACTTTTGTGGCTTGCTTCTAGTAAAATGAAGGGCCATCTAGCCTATAGTTTTCAGATTTTTGATACAGAAGTTTGAACAAATAGCATGTGATCTGTTATATAACATATCTGTATTTGTCATTGCCTAGTCTTTATCACTATAGAAGCATTTGAAATCAGGATCATCTTTTCTTACATTCTGATACATTTTGTTCTCAAGTCTGTACCTGCAATTGTTTTTCCTTGCAATGCTGGTGAGTTAATGCAATCAACTTTCACCTTCTTTAGACCAACTTTCACCTTTGATCTTCAGGATGAGCGAGCATTCTTATCTTGTGATACATAGTGGATATATGTAGATATTTGTGTTTATATAATAAAATACATACAGATGCATAAAGCAAAAAATAGAGTAGCAGAGGTGATGCAGAAAACAATCAAGTTATTTAGGGAATATTGCCTAGTCTTTTATCCCTAGTACACTGGATTCAAATCAGTGATGTATGACTTCTTTCATGTCAATACTTAATTTAATTTTAAGAGAAACTGATCTTTATTTCATAATAATTGGTATCTTGTGGGGAGAACAGAGTAGCAAAGAATCAAAACTTCAGAAAGCTATCAACAGTGTAGGAAACAAAGATTAACTGGCTTAGAAATAAAGATTATGGGAAAAGAAACACAAAAGAAATATGTAATAGGTTGATTTTTAAAGTTTTCTGTGAGGCATCATTAGTAGTGCTTTTCTTCAAAAAGATATGCAAATAATTACTGCATTCTAAACCTCCTTTCCATAATGTAATATCATTAAAAAGAAAAAAATGCTGTTCATAGGTGTGATTTACATATTAATACATGTAAATTGTGAATCAAATCATAATTCATATAGTGTTTACAGTTCATTGTGTGTCATGCTACAGCAACTTGACAATGGAGCTGATTAAGTTTAGGTCAACTCCTATGGTCATCTGGATTATGCTACTGAAGTTTCTGAGATTAATTAACCTGAGAAACCTAATTACTGTCAGCTGAGGATCTTGAAGTGAAATATTTAAGAGCGAGAAGAAAAAAAATGTTGAATTAGAATATGTCTGAAGTTCCATAATTATTCTGAATATCTTCAACAACACTTGTTTTTCATCTTTAATCCGGTGTAAACCCTCTCTGTGCTGCAGCTTTTAACTACATAACCATACAATAATGAGAAATACAGTTTATTCTTATGGCAAAATGTCTTTTTGCTGCTAAAATACTGTATCTACCATATCATACTTCCTAAATGTACTTGTATCAATGCATCACTGGTCCTGTTAGAAGGTCCATAAAAAGACCTGAAAAACATGACTGATGATGTGCTTTGTTCACCGCAAACCCCACTAAGATTAATAAGTTCTATTTTGCCCAGAAAAGAAAGAGAAAAAAAGCCGCCAGTGTTAACTCATTTACCCATTAGGGAGACTTCGGCTCTAGTAGTTGCTCCGATGAAAATTTAAGTACCCTTTATAAAAAGTCAAGCAACTCAACAGAAAAGATTAAGAACAGCAGAATACCGTACAGTTTTGTAGTGAAAGCATGACTGGGGAGGATGGATCTTGTGTGGTTAAGTGTCTTCAGGCAAAACTTCTGTATACTGAGAAGATACAGCAATGACTGTGTTACTGGGGTGCTGCTGCCACTTCTTTCCCTATTCTACCATTTTAAGGAAAAGTTCTGACTATTGTGCCTCATTTGAAAGATTTTGATAGTGAATCTTCACTGGGAAAGGTACCTTCCTGATACCTGTGGTTAATGTTAGAGCCACAGGCAAATGACCGAGCCATTAACTATACCCTGGCTTGAGGTTAAGCCAACTGTGGAAAATTACTAGATATGACATGAGAAATTGCTGACAAAAGTTATAGAAAACTCAAGGAAAGGCAGCTGGATCTGAAAGGCAGTGAAGGAGTTAAGTGAGGAACAGCTAAACTCCAGACGCTGTTGCAGGGGAGTATTGGGAACCTTTAGGGAAGTGCAGTCTTGTATGGCCAACACCACCTATGTAGCCATAGCAGTAGTACTGTATATGGCTGATACGATATCATAATGCCATATGCGGGTATGGATGTCATAAATCTGGGACCAATAGGGTAAAAGTAATTAGAGACAGGTTTACTTGGCAGAAGACTGGAGCTGAGAAAGGAAGGTACAAGGATGTGAAGAAGGACAGCCAGATAATGCAAATCTTGTGGCCAGGGTTGTTATGGTGTACTCCTCAAGCAACCTTGTGCTTATTTGTTGCAGCTGGAATAGGTCAATAAACTGTAAGAGCTGAGACTGCTTTTTTTGGTCAGGAGAACTGGGGTGGAAGTGATGGGGGACTACTGCCCCTTACTAGCAAGTTTACACCCAGACACAAGGAGCGAGCATCTTGGTATCATTGTGCTGGTGCCTGTTCCAGACCGTCAGCTACCCACCACTTCATAACGCTTAAGCTTATTTCTGTGAGATTAATGTTAAATGGTATCTGCTCCTTAGTATATCCTGCTGCATCATTTAGGCAGCTCCCAGCTATGCATAAATGCAGTAACTGGTAAATCCTTCCTTCTCCCCTGGCTCTGGCTTTCAGACATTTCATTAAGCCATGACTTTATTTCCATGCATTATACCGAGAATTCAGCCATCTGGTCTGCACTTATGGATCCTACTAACAGGACTTCAAGCAAACATTAAGTGGTTGCAAGCAAAGTGGTATAGAATATACACTTTCTGGGCAATCAAAGCAATAGGAGCCCATGGTTGCTGGAAGATGTTGAGTCTTTCCTAGGACCTCCAGACTGAGTGTACTCACTGATGTCTTGTGTACATTGCTCCTGCTCTGTGTACCATCTCCGTTCCACTTTTCCACATCTGAACCTTCACTGCTGTGTTTCACCCTACCAGTCGGTTCATTTTTTACTTCTGCCTCTCCCTAGTGAGCCTGCCAGTACAGGAGCCTTTCTGCTCTGTCTCCACAGACCACAATCTGTCATTGGACACAACAGACTTCACTGGAGGCTCTCTTACTCTGTTAGCTCTCGCTAAACCTTAGGGGCGACCAAGAGTTTTATATATTTATATTTGTAATATATATTTATTTGGTATACCTATATAGAATATCTGTGTCCAAGTAATAGCTCCATCTGCTGAAATGCCCTTCTATAAACTATACTGAACAAATAACTAAAAAGAGAAGTAACGAGATTGAAGGGAAATGTGCAGTGTATTGTTGATTCCTTTTACTTATGCAGAATATATCTAACAAAACTGTTTTTATAAAAGTTCATTATACAAAATCAGTTCTTATTACCAAATTATCCACCCATCTTATCATAACTTTTGCTGTAGCAATATATTGTGGCGGTCACCAGATGATGGTTAGCCCACAGAAAGGAGCTGAAATTAGAAACTGTAGGGTAGCCTGCTTCCCTGAAATGTACAATACAAATCACAGCTTTCTTTAAAGACTTTGGTTGAGTGGTTTTTCTACTGCAAAATACAGAAGTGAGGTTAGCAAGTTAAGGGCACTGCATCAAGAGCTGATTAATAGCCTCTGAGTGAGTGAATATGCGTCTGCCATCCTACCGCAAAGGCCATATGTTACACTATCACTTTCGTTCCAAACTGCGTCTTAGCCCAGTGACAAGAATAATTTCTGACAAGCAAGGATTATTTGTCTAATACAAGAGATATCATAATTTTCAACAGCAGAATTGCTGAATGACCTATGGACCTATGACTCACTCTTAGGCAATGTACTAAGGCTTCATCTAATAGTGCCAGTGTTTGTCATCTCAAAAAGGAGCTGAAGAAAATGTCATTCAAAGTCAGTACGCAGAGTGCTGATTGCAAGATGTAAATGAATGTAGTTTCTTCTAGATCAAATAAGCTCATGGTAGGTATGTAAGAGGGGCAACAAATGATGAAAATTGCTTTAACTGCAGAAATAATAATGTGTTAGAGAAAGTGTTAGTATTACTTTTAGAACTAAACTACAAATTGTAAGATGTCAATATATTGTTTGAAGCAAGTAAGGTCTATTTACCCTGTTAGGCATACAAGGTGTTTGTTTTGCTTTTAAATCATACCAGTTAAAAAAATAAATTTTATTTCTGAATGCACAGTTCTTGAGATAAGTTACTTTGTTACTATGTTGTTTTTTTCCCAAATGACATAATATTAAATTTAACAAATCAAATGAATTAATAATTTTATGTTTTTAAAACATTACTAACTGAAAACTAATCAGAGAAGCTGAAGTTCTGCTTATTGCAGTGAATGTAATCACTACATTCACTGCAACGGTATCTGAAAATGAAAGAGACAGGAAAGATATTATTTTGTGAACCGGTGTTTGGCTAAATTCAAAATCTATTTAGTGAATTCTAAGGCATTTGTTTTAAGTTAACCCAATAGCTTGGTTCTGGTTATTTTGTAATATTGATTTGTCTTGTATGCTTCACAGGACTTTTGCTGTTTAGAAGGTAAAAAAATCTTACAAGGGCTTTGGCATCTCTCAGGCTTCTCTGAAAACACAGACTTTAAAAGTACAGAGAACTAACCAGACTTTCTATAACCTGCTAATCTGTATTGTATGTGTCTTAGCATATATTTTACACAGACTAGCTGATTCTGAAACTAGTGAGAATGCCGTGATTAGAACAGGATTTTTTGATCAGAATAAGGAATGGTTATTAATAAATTCTGGTTTTACTCATTTTGGCTATTAGGTATCTTTATAAATATGCACAGAAGTCCCAGTATCTCTGAAAAGGCACAGGCTAACTCAAATTTTACACACATTTGAAGAAAATATAGATGCACAAGGCCGTTGCTTCCCTTTACCTCCTCTTTCTCACTTCCCACCATTTTGTGTGGTAAAAAATCAAGACGGTCTTTGTATCTAAAGTAGAAAAGATTCAGATCCAGAAAGCATCTGTTGCTCTTTTTATTGCTGAGAATTGAAGGGAGAGCAATGGCAGAATGGAAAGGAAAACAGTCTACTGGAATCCTTCGTCCTGAGTTGAATGCCTAAGTTCCACGTAATTCGTAGTTAATGCTCCACCAAAGAGAAACATGCCCTTCAGGCCAATAGGAAACTCTGTAAGTTAGCTAAGCATTCATTAAAAGGAAAAGAATCGGGCAGATTTAAGAGACTGACTGGAGAGAGGAAGGCATCTGCTTATGGCCAGTCAGGAGCTTCCATCTGTGTACCACCCTGGTTTTCTGAGTCTGCACTTGTCTCTGCCATGTGTGGAGCCAGCGCAGGTGTGCTATTCCCTGAACAGCTATAATGGCTATGATATATGGGGCTTACCTTCAAAGCCAAGCTCTGCTTGATTTGGAGAAGGAACTTGCACTATTTCTCTGTCAATTGGAGACATCCTGACAGACTTCTGTACAATTGCATGTGGCTTGCTATTCAGTGATTTCTGCAAATGTCAATGAGCAAAACTTTCAATGCTACATGAGACCGAGATGCCTATGGCCTCAGGTGGCAGCCTAGGCTGATCTTCAGCACGTACATGGTGGATGAATTCCCCCAAGTACGTTGGAAGAGCTGGACTTTATATGTACTCCAGTTCAGTTCCCATCTGTAAAACAGAAAGTAACACTCTCTGCCTAGCTCACAAGACCATTCGCAGGATAAATTAAGCATTGTAATTCATGTTGCAATCAAAAGTAAAGTGTTTTCAGTGACAATCAATAAAGGCTGAATAAAACAGAATCTGTAGCGCTGAATTCATCGACAATGCAGTGCTTAGGGAATGTTAAATGCTTAGAGAGTGCAGGACTAACACTCCAAGCAAGAAGCCAACTGCAGTAACTCCCAGAGAAAAGTTGTAGGCAGAAAGTGTGTTGAATTTTGCCTGGCCCTGGAATCGTCTGTGCTCTTTCTGTGCTGTACACACAAGATCAAGAAAACAGCTTCTACACAGAGCACTTGCCTTAAAGGTGGGATACATGATACTTCTAAATCAAGTATCTTACCTGGAAGGCTCAAGCCTCATGAAATCAGCAATCTGACTATTAGAGTTAGGGTGTCCAGCCTAACCAGTGGAAAATGTGTATCATTAGTCAACATTGCTGCGAGGCAAAATACATAAAAAAATTTTGGAAATGGAACCTTTCACTGGAATCTTTATCCTAGGAAGGATGGGAATCATGCTTACCTTTTTTCTGCAAGATAGCTACTGACCCCGTCATATCTCTCATTAGTAACACTACTTTAGAAAACATACTGGCTTGTGGGTCACATTTACTCTTTATACCTTTAGTAATCTAAATTAAATTGACAATAATGCTGTCATATTTCTAGTCTGTAGAAGAAATCTCCTTCAAAAATGCTTTTTGTATTTAAATACCTGTCATCAGACTTCAGGAATGCAGAATGCATAGAAAAAAGCCTATACAGAGAAATGAGGGAAGAAAAGAGTCTTTATATTTAACTTTCTATCATAGATATGCTCAATGAAGCAGCATGAAGGATCTTATTACTATACCAAAATAAAGAATTTTGTAAGAGAGTTCTCTAATTTCATATTATCTTATTCCCCCTCTGAAACACAGTGATTACTGCACTGACTGATACATAAAAATGGGAAAAACAGCAGACTTCAACAGTTTCAAAGGAATCAGCATTACTGGTGTTCCAAGCCGGAAAAATAAGTGTCAGCAATGACACTGAGTAGGATAGAAAAAGTATATATTTTATATGCACCTAATATTTATGTACCACTCAGCTTCTTTTCAGATTATCTGTATTTTCCTTGAATAAAAAGAATTTCTTTTTGTATTTTGTCTTCAAAAAACAGCCTGTAGTTAGTTTTCATCTCATCTGTAATTCTGAGTTTCAGTGCCATGACCTAAAGTAATAAACATTTCTGCCTGAAAGTGTATTTTAAAGCGAATCTTCTCAAAATTCATACCTTTAATTTGGCAAAGCATTGTTCAGGGTTTAAATAAATCTGCCCCAATTTGAGTGGTAGTTGTGTGGATGAAATCACAAGCAATTCTTTAAAAATATAGAAACCAGAAGCTTCACAGAGAAAAACAAAAAAAAAAAGAAACGTGTAAAGCAGATACGTTTCTTGAAACAGGAAACTCACTTGTTCCCCAAGGCATGGCAAACATTACTTTAAAGCTCATTTGTTCACAGTTTTCCAAAACCCAGAATAAAAAAAATGGTTATATTTAAGGCAGTTCATCTAAGTCTATTCTGATGAATGAAACATCTGCAAGAAAAAAACATTTTTCAGTCATCTGGAACAAAGTTAATTTAGTAGAGCTAAGTAGAAACTGGAATTTCTACATGACTTTTTTTTTTCTTCAAATTGGGAGAAAATGTTGAAGTATTAAGGCAATGAAACAAAAACACTGTGAAAAAGTTTTTCTTTATTTATGATTATTATGAGGCATTACAATTTTTAGTCAGGATTCTTTAGATCATATGAAATACAGTATGCCTTGACAGCAAAGAATGGGGGCATTTGATATCCACATCGTCTAGCTATTGTTTAGGTGATATCTGTAAACAAGTTTAATTAACTGGGGAGAGAAAGAAAAAAAAAACAAACAAGCAAACAGCTGAGCAATATAGTTTGGAGAATGCTTATTTCCATTCAACTACATGTATTAGCAATATGCTATGTTGTACTATGGTAAACTGAAGAAGGATGTGCTCAAATAGTTATTTTTCCTTGTATTTGATTTGGTTAAGTCAACTCTTTTAGTGGGAGATTTCTGCATCCTGTGTTAAGGTGTATTTTCCTAATAAAAGAATGTTCCTTTTCAATTCTTATGATGGATGAAGTAGCATTCCTTAAGTCATGACAATTTTAAAGGAACCTATTCTACTTCACATTAAAAGAAACTAGAAAGATGCACACATTGTCTACAATCAGCTGACAGTTGGTAAACTCTAATTGGAAACCAGAAATCTAGCTGGAAACTTCTTGAACTGCTCTGAACGTCTTAAATTGCTCCAGTCACAAGCAAGAGTAGCTGCATAGGAATTTTAATCAGATTAAAGAAAGCAATTTCATTAAACTATTGAAATACACATGCTGAGACAAGTAAAAAGTCAAGAATGAGCCCATATATCTTTGAGGCCTCAAGTGGAAAAAGTAGGAATTTTTTGTGACATTCCTCACAGACAGATTAAATTTTTATTTTCGGTATTTCTAGTACCGTGGAAATACTTGTTACAGAGATATTTTCAGCATTAGATATGCTGGCCTTTTTCAAGAAAAGGGACAACATAAAGTATTCTGAGTACAAGCAACTAGTCCATGACTGGAACTGTGGAAATAATCACACACAAGTTGTATGTCTTAATTGTTCTGCCTAAATATTCTATCTTAATTATTTCTTACTAAAAGTATACATAGAGATTATGTTTTTGATGGAAATGAAGAAATTTGATAAAACTGAACACAATTCTGTTGTTACTACTAGAATCATAATAACATATCAGATGCATCAGAGCAGCAATGATATACATTTCCTTTGACCTTAAACAATCTAACCAAACAGGAAAAGCTATCATTCTTACTTGTACAAGTTTTGGACAAGTGCAGATGATGAGCTACAGAAAGTGCCTGGTGTTACAGAGTCAGGGCCCTAGAAACTGATCAAGCTAATTGTCATTAATGGAAGGATCTTACTGATTTCAGTGAGCCTTACATCAGCATTACAGGATCTGCTTTTCACCTTGTATGAGGTGATTGCTCACCCCTGAGGATAATATAGTGCAGTTATGCCTCCAGCATTCAAAGGTCCAAAACATTGTATAATTGTATAAAAGTTAGCTAGCTGTCTAAAGAGATAGAAAGGGTCTTCAGTGGCAGGCATAAATAGTCAAAGTAGTTGAAAATTAAGCTATGTTGCTGACTCATTCACAGGTTTAGTTTTATTGCAAAAAATGGCTATAATTGTTTAACTAATATATCTCTTCTGACTTGGGTTTCCTGGCCATGCCATTAATCATGGCTGTTCAAATTCTTATTTTAACAGCACTTGTTTCAGCTCTGTAAGTTTATAGATCTGTTATTTGGAAAGATTCCAGACTGAGAAGTTCTATTAAGAAATTTGAAGGTTATTTGAATAGAACATGGATGAATATTCTGCTGCACAGGTATACTTGTAGTGTTGTATATTGATCAGTGTTTCATTACAAGTTAAGGTCAGATCTAGACAGAGTAGTTCAGAACATATTTAGTGCACAATATGCATTATTTTGAGTCACACACAGCATGATAGGAGATAATTAACATTTAATTGTTAGTTTATCACTCTCCAGAGCCAAGTAAACACCTACATTTTCAGTGTTCATGCCAGTTTGTACAGTTAAGATCAGTTTTGTGGTACTGCATTGAAAGCAGCTATTGTGGCTTGCAAAACTAATAGCTTTCAGTGTTCAAAAATTATAGCAAGAAAATTGTATTCCCAGCTGTCGCAGTATTTCCATGTTTTACAAGTCAGAAAAATTGTCTGTGACCTTTCCTGGATAATGATATCCCAATGTTTGACCATGTCATTGGAAACCATTAAATCCTTCACAATTAGTGAAGGAAATGTTTTTGTGGTGTCTTCAGAGAAATACGGCTGCATCATGATCTGAACTTTCTGATTTTTTTCTTTCCTTATGTAATGAACTCTTAGGAAAATAGGAAATATTTTGCATGACATAAATTTTCCAGTCAGAATATTTCTAATCAATAATAATGTATTTACACAAGATCAGCTCTAAGAAAAATATTTCCTTACCCACATTGCTGTTTTTTTCTATATTCAGCTGTAGAGCTTCTTGGGAGTGAGATAAGCTTTTGTGCAGACTTTTGAATTATAAAGGGAGAAGATCTGTTTTCATCCTAACTCTTGCAGGACCATAGATACAGAGATCTGTAACAAACCTAATCTTTTGTTGTCTTGCTATATTGGAATAAAATTTTGTGAAAGTAATTTTTTCAAATTTAGAAGGCTACTGAAGTTTTCTAGAAGAAAGGTAATCTTACAGTGGATGTGAAATACATGCATGTTATTCCTGATTGTGCCAGTCACCTTGACATGGAATAATTGCATAGAGCAAAGAGTAGGTGGTCAGGGTGGAAACACTATTTCTAACTCGCAGAAGTTTTCAAGATATAGAAATATTGTCTCATGTGAAGTCTATATGAGAAGTCAATTAAGAGTGAAAAAAAAAGTCATAGAAGTGTTTCTGCAGATATTGTTTAAAAGTTTTGTTTCGGTTTTAGCTATTTACATTTGATTATTAAAATATAATCAGCTTAAATCTTCAAATGCAACGTTGTCTTTACAGTAAAACTGGGTATTTTGTTTTGCAGAGAACAAAATAAAAGTTGTTTACATGAAAAATAGCAGCCTGATATTCTGACAAGCTTTGAATTATCATTGATTCAACAGACCTCTTTGGAGGATGCTTAGTCATTGATAGAAATCCTTCACATAAATCCACAAAATTATTTCACTGTTCTTTGAGAAGAGACAATTATGTTTAAATTAATTCTGGTACCAAATTGAGAACTTTTTTCCTGAAGTAACACCTGTGTGTAAATGGTGAACATTAGACTGATTCCTCTTTGTTAGAACAGGGCATAACAATATATTATCTGTATCTAACTTGCCATGGTGTTGTAGTGATTCATTATCACATGCAGCTCTCTTTACATTTTAGATGAGATCTTTGAAGAATGTGCAAAACTGTAATGACCAACTCTCTTCTGTGTTACAGCTAGTCAGGATAGGTTTTCCATGGGCCAATCAATTACTCTAGATCCTAAATGAACAAATTTATTACTGCTTCCTGCAAAGCAGACTTAAAAGCTCTCCTTTTACTTGCTTGTAATTTATTGATATTAACAAAAGTAGTGACAAAAGTATTTAAGTATATTGCTTTTTATTAAGAAGTAGTGTCCAGAGAGACCAATGACCATACACACTGATCTCCTGACAAGAAGCAAGCTTTAACATTTATTACAATGTACTTGGGACCTCAACAACCATAACTCTATGAAAAAAATACTTGTAATACTGAAAATTGGCTGATGGAGCAGAATGCCATACCATTCTGTTCATGATTTAGCCAAAGGTCAGAAAGAGTATGCAACATATAAACATCATAAAATGTTTTGCAGGACAATTTTATATATCTTAGAGACACATCAACAAAGAAAAGACATAAACATTGAAGTCCATAGAGAAAATGTTTAAATTAATGCAAATTTTTGTATTAACTAAACTTTACTCTGAAGTATGAAGCCATTGAGTGTGTTTTGATGATGAAAACAGTTTTATTTCCTCCCACATAAATCTCCCCAAGTTTCTACTCTATCTCTCAGTTGAATGCAAAAATCTAATATGTTACTAAATAGGTATACCTCTAAGATAAGTTTCAATTCCACTAGTTCTCATCCATACTTTTCCTTTTCGGGACCATAAACCACTATTCTATTAGGCACTCACAAATAATTATAATTGTAGTGATTTTTTATATTTTTGTGTATATTATTCTTGTATTTTTGTTTTGTAAAAAGGAAAGTAAGAAACACAAGTACATATTTATCTGTTTATTACGTGGAGAAATTCAGAAATTAGGGTAGAAAACTATCGATCCTCTTCCAAACTGGAAGAAGTAAGAGACAAAAAAGAGGGGAGATGCAAGAACCATGAATGACAACTATATTCATACTGGATTGTTTATCTCTACAAATATTGAAAGGCTCATAGCTTCAGTGTTACAAGTACAGAAGTATCCTTCTAGGTTCCAGATCTGTTTACTTATTCGAAGATACAATTCACAAATACAATTCTAAAATTAAGCTGATATAATGCAGTACCATTGGAAAGAACCTGACCTTCATATCTCAATTTTATCATTGTAGAGGCTTTCTTGCAAAAATAGTTAGAAATAGAAAGAAATTGTATTTCAATTTTAATTAAGATACAGGAGCAGTAAATTTCACTGATGAAATGGTTCAAGGGGAGTAGAAGTGTTTTTTATTTGCCCCTTTACAATAGTTAGTAGAAAATAAATGTAAAATGTTATGAAGTTCAAACAGAAGACTGAATCCTCGGAGTGACACTTAGTCTTCATTTAGGCAGCAATATCGAAGAATGCAATTCCCATAACTTTCATCTATTCTTCTAAGGGCTTCTAAGTAACTTAAAACTTCATTTTAAATCCATGAGTCTTTCAAATCCCAAAGATCTATTTCAGCTCAATAACCATTTTGTCTGTGATATGTATTACAAGTTGCATTAAACTAAGGGCTTTTCATATAAATTCTCTAATGAGTTTGATTTGGTAGGAATGAATATAGCACACTTAGTAACAGAACTGAGTTTTACAGAAAATGCAGAGATCAAAAACTCTCTCTTTCAGAAAAAGAGCTGTAGGAGGATACTGCATCTCCTTTCAGAGGAATCTTTTAGACAGTAGAGCAACCTTGCAGGATACTTAAGACTGTGATTATGCCCAGTTCTGTCATGAATTCCACAGTTCCACATGCTAGGGAAAGGGGTAGATATGAGATGTTTTGTAAAGGTGAAGTTTTATTATGCTTACTCAAAATGACCTCTAGTTGGGTAGTTTGGACTAGAAGTCTGTAATGTAATAGATGATAAGCTATGCTGAACAAGTAGGCTGATTCCAAAAATATGTGTTATGGGACCTCATCTTTACTAACTTTGGCTGCTTCATTTAAAAATAAATACGAATGGTTTATTTGATGTAAAATGTAGGACTTGGTTCTGTTATACTCGTCTTACTGGATCCAAGGTCATCAATAGGATTTCTGGGATGGGTGAAATGAGGAGGGTTTTAGGCATATATTACAAGAAGTATTTATTTTTAATAGTGTGGTGCCTCTCTAAATTATCCTCACCTTAGCACCTCTTCTGAAAATTTGGATGTGGCAATTATGAATTGTCATTTATTTAGAGTCTTAATGTCGGAGGGATCGAAGGCCATACAGCTTCTTACAAAGTAAGTTCTTTACTGGCTTATAGCACAAGACCTGTGTGAGACCTATGCTTGAACAGAGCAGCTCCTTGTGCCTGCCTGTCACTGTTAATGATGTGTAATTTATGGAAATAGTAGATAGTAATTCCTAATCAGCAAAGCTGCAGCTAATAATGCTGGAATGTATCATATAAAATTGATGTCAGATATATGAAAAATGGAATTGACAAGTAAATTCTTTCCTGTCAACAGCTGTAAGAACTTTCTTTAGAAAAGCATTCAGTCTATTCAGTAACACGTTTAAAAGATTTGTTTAAATCTTATTCTGTTTATTAATTATTTATTAATAAAGGCAGGTCTAATAATTCTTGAACAACAAAACATTCAATAAGTGAATGCTTTGAATTATATTTTAATATTTTAAAATGTATATTTTAATATTTTATTTCTTAATATGTGAACTGGGATTGAACTTACAGTTGTTACTTATCTGGAGTAATTGGGAAGGAAAATTCTCTGGGGTTTTTTATTTGTGCTTTGGATTTTTTTTATGATCTATATAAATCATGCCAGTGACCAAAAATGTTGCATTGCTCTTTGCACTACACAGCTTTTCTGTAAAGTATGTATGAATAGAAGGTATTTTTTAAATCACAAGAAAAGGTTTCTGCATTCTCGCTGATTTTAGTCCTTAAGCTACATGAAATCAGTATATAAACACAAGATTATGAACTTAACTATGTGCTGTCACCCGCTTTTCTATGCTATCAGATTTCTTGGGTTATTTAAGGGTCACTTTGTTGTGATACATAAGTCAAAGTATTTGGGGGACATGATGTTTTGACATGAAAAGCCTGATTCAACCACTCTTTCTTCTTCAGAGTAAGAAGTTTCTTACTGAACTAAGTTACTGAACAGATTTCTAATCTTCATTTCCTAACTATTACTTCACCAACTTTATAATAAAAAGCTGAGTGCCATCATAGGGGCAGGACATATGAAAGTTTATATTCCTTTCTTCAGTGTGTGTTGAATAGATTAAGACAATACTTTCATTTGTTTCCCAAGGGATGAATTGATTTTGCTGAGAATGCGCAAAGACGATGAGAATTTCTTAGAGCAACTGCAAGATGCCGGAGCCTGCAAGAACACAGGAGACCCTGTGTCCCTCCCAACCCAAGGCTGTTCAGCATGGAGAAGAGAAGGCTCCGGGGTGACCTTATAGCAGCCTTCCAGTACCTGAAGGGGCCTACAGGAAGTATGGAGAGGGGCTTCTCACAAGGGTGTGTAGTGATAGGACAAGGGGGAACGGCTCTAAACTAAAAGAGGGCAGATTTAGATTAGATATTAGGAAGAAATTCTTCACCATGAGGGTGGTGAAACACTGGAACAGGTTGCCCAGAGAAGCTGTGGATGCCCCCTCCCTGGAAGTGTTCAA
>Ga0065711_1004396_pt1 | contig 23709 bp, 16 predicted proteins | sample Hoacrofraction12_FD_59098 | JGI IMG/M metagenome (GOLD analysis project Ga0065711, IMG submission 59098) | Hoatzin crop microbial communities from Cojedes, Venezuela - Epithelial fraction 12 v2 (version 2) | ecosystem: Host-associated > Birds > Digestive system > Esophagus > Crop | place...
CGGGGGCTGTGCTGGGGGGCGAGAGGGACAGGTGCTGAGGGCAGGCGGTGGCGTGCCCCGGCTCCTCTCCTCGGGCAGCAGGCGATGGCCTTCCTCTCCCGTCCCCTCCGCTCTGGGGGAGGGGGACTGCCTCAGCACCCGCTGTAGGTGTAGCTGCGTGAAGTTGTTCTCCCGTCCTCCCGTTTTTCGAGACAGCAGGAGCGGGGGGACGGCTGCTTTCTACTTCAGCATCCCTCTACGCCTCCATTAAGGGGCGTGAAAAGACTCACCTGCTTTTACTTTTATTCTGTACTTGATTTTGGAACTGTTAGTAAGCTGTAGCCTATCTCAGAGAAACTTTTGCGCATAGGAGCAATGAGGCGCTTTTCTTCTGGGCAGTCTTTATCTTTTTTGGATGTTTCTGAAATAGGACATCAGGCCAACTGAAAGTTTGGAGTGTGTTTTGTTCTCTGGATGTTTGCTTAGCTTCTTTGTTTTGGATTTGATTGGGGTTTTTTTGGTTAGGCTACTCATAAACATATGTCTTATTTGTCCGCAAATGTAGCTGACTGCTTAGGGCAGGCTAGTATATCTCTATGTTAGGCTGTTTATCTCTCATCTTTACACTTTTTATAGTGCCTCTTGCCAAGATTTTGTAGTATGGGACTGCTTGACCTAATTTAGATATAACAGACAGCTTTTGTTTTCACTGAAGTTGGTGTTGTGCATCTGAAAAAAATGAGAACGTCTTTAAAGGTACTGGAAATGCACGATAGGAAAGTTTTGAAAGAGTGAAGTGGCACATTACTGTTCTCTGTGATAAAAAAAATTAAGACTAGCACTTTGTAATTGGTATGTGCATCTTCTGACCACAGAGATCTTTTTTATACATGATGCATCTTTGATACTGTATTTCCTGTTGTTAGAGCACAAAGAGAGGTTTTAAAAGTGGAAATGAGAAGCAAAGTCTTAAAGGCATAGCGTAGCATGTTTTGACAAATCCAGTGCTGTTTGTGTTACCTGTTCCTTGCACACACCAAACATTTGCCCTGATATTATTGCTTCCTTCAAGGAGTTACCTTAGAGTATTTGTAATGGTTAAGATGATTGTGAAGCAAAGTCTTGTTTCCGTTAGTCAGATGTGGTAAAAATGTCCACTTCTTGCTTAAGCCCATTTGCCTCAATTCATGCTAAGCATATGGGAGACAGAGGCTTTGTTTTCAGAGTGGTTTAAGAGAAGTTTTCAGTTTATGTTGTCTAGAGAATCCTTTTCTTTTTTTGAATCGTAATTCAAACATGTTAAATTAGGTCAACTTGAACTCCATGAGAATGTTAACTTTTTTTGAGGAAAAAATTTAACAGGAGACTTAAATGATGATTATAGGAATCAATATTGTTTTACTCCTAGTGTAAACATTCTTAATTTAAATGGCTTTACCTTTATTCTTCTCAAGTGTGTACTTGTACAGAAAGAAGTTGGTGGATATAGTCGTTAGAATGCTAGTGATTTAGAATAAACCTTGAACTTTGTTGTTATGAGGACAACACTGCTTAAGCCCTTGGGGGAGCTAAATGACAGGAACAATAACTGCATGTGCAGAGTTCTGCATATGAGGGGAAGGGGGAGTGGCTTTTCTTGGTACTGTAGCATCCTACCGTGGTGCAATAAGAGGTCTGTAAAAGTTAAAAGTGTTTATTGGCTTGCTAAGTTTTCACATTAAAAAGTGTATTTTTTTGCCTTTTTTTTTAAATATGAATTCTAGAATTTTGAATTGATGCCTAAATGCTTCTTGGTACAGTTGTAATATATGAGTTCGCTAACAGCTTCATCTGGAGTTACTTGATACTTGTGGGTTGAGGGTGGGGAGGCTGATGGAGTAACTCTGTATTATGCAGTCTTTGGAATCTTGGTGCTGAGTTTTGTGGTGACTGCTGGAGGAGGAGCATATAGACCTTATTTAATCTGGGCTATCCAGTCCTGTATGACAAATCATATTATTAAATTGAGTGCTCCTGAGGTTTTGAAAATCTTTAAGGAATTCCTCTTGATGAGTGTGTCTCTGAATGTGCAAAATTTGTTTTGTTTAGCTCTGTTCTTGTGCACTGCTAGCTTGATCTGTGGTGTATTCAAGAAAGTAAGCTTTGCTATTTTTTTTGCTATCCATTCTTACAGTTTGGGTAATTAACTTTCAATGAAATTCCCCAAGTAAGCCAATAACATGTGGATATCTGTAGCCCCACAGAAGAGGTTTGTTATTACAAGAAAAAAATGTTACTGTCTCCTGGGCTGCATCCCCAGCAGCGTGGCCAGCAGGTCGAGGGAGGGGATTCTACCCCACTGCTCCACTCTGGTGAGACCCCCCCGGGAGTCCTGTGTCCAGCTCTGGAGCCCTCAGCACAGGACAGACCTGGACCTGTTGGAGCGGGGCCAGAGGAGGCCACAGCAATGATCCGAGGGCTGGAGCACCTCTGCTGTGAGGAAAGGCTGGGAGAGCTGGGGCTGCTCAGCCTGGAGAAGAGAAAGCTGTTGGGGAGACCTTATTGCGGCCTTTCTGTACTTGAAGGGGGCTTGTAAGAAAGATGAAGACAGGCTTTTTAGCAGGGCCTGTTGTGATAGGACAAGGGGTAATGGTTTTAAACTGAGGGGGGGTAGATTTAGGCTGGATACAAGGAAGAAATTTTTTGCAGTGAGGGTGATGAGGCCCTGGCACAGGCTGCCCAGAGAAGCTGTGGCTGCCCCCTCCCTGGAAGTGTGCAAGGCTGGGTGGGATGGGGCTTTGAGCAACCTGGTCTGGTGGAAGGTGTCCCTGCCCGTGGCAGGGGGGTTGGAATGAGATGATCTATAAGGTCTTTTCCAACATAAACCATTCTAGGATTCTATGAGACTCCTCCCATAGTCTTAATAAATTGCAGCAGTCTGATTTTCTTTATAAATGCAACTCTCCTGAGCTGGGTCATGTTGACACTGATGAACCTGCCTATGATGATTTATTTTAAGGTGGTTTTACAGTGAAGAACTTCCCTGTGCGTATCCATTACCAACTTTCTTCAGAAGAAGTTAAGATTTGAGCCATTAGCAGCTAGAACATTTGTGCCTTATGTATACTCTCTGTATTAAGGATAAAGAAAGCCTGCTGCTGATGTAATGTTCTGAAAAATTAAATCATCTAAATAGCAGTGGTGCTCTTTGTCACTTAGTTCAAGAAGTGGCTCTATTGTGTGTTGCCTTTGAGGTCTGATGTTAGATCCTCTGAGACATGTAGTAGTAATCCTATAAATATTCTGTTCCTTGGTATTTCTGTGAAGAAGTATGTGAGTATTTAACATGGATGAGGTGGTCTTAGCATGACAGGTCTTCTATTGTGTATTACTTTTGTTTTTCTTTTCACCCTAATTTTCATTTTTAAGTTTGGTTGTTTTTTGTTTGCTGGGGGCGAGTAGGGTTTTTTTTTTCCTTCTTTGGCACTTAAGCCACTTGTGGTCAAAGAGAATCTGTGCAGCACTTCATATTTGGAGTAATTCCAGGTGCTTCCTCCCCCTGTATTTTTTAACCCTTTCTAAAGATACTCAAGCAACATACCATTGCACTGGGTTGTATTCAGTGTTAAATACAAAACGCACTGAGTATTATTAAAACTTCTGGGTGTTTTTCATCCAAAATTGCTGTCCTGTGAATAAATCAGACTTGGTTTTTGCTGTCTTTCAGCAGTGCAGATATGTCAGTGTATCAGATTGCTCTAACAGGTTCTATTTAAAAACAATTCTAACTTGTAATTTAAAGTAAGCTTATATAAAGCTTATTTCTTTATAATCCTCAGATGTGTGTACCACCATTTCCTAGCTTTTTAATGTCCCAAGTATTTTTTCCAATTCTGTATCTGAGGAGAATCAAGGAAAATGTCTCTTGGCTTTCTTGATTAAATAAACTTACGAAGAATCTAATGGTATAACTTTTTAATAGACTTCCTATGTTGCTCAGTCTTGTTCATCCTCCTCCTGTGTGTGGAAAACTGCTTTGCGTAAGTTATTTTCAGTTTCAGTTGTAGCTGGTAGATGAAAATACGATAGCTTGTCTTTGAGCATCTAGTTTGAAAGAGCAGATGTGCTAGCTTTAGGGATGATTCTCTCCCTTTCCCCCGTCCCTCGTGCTGAGTATCCTCCTTGCTTCACCTCCTTCTTCCCCTTGTCTCTGAAAAGCTCCAGGCCTATGAATAATAATCATATGGAGAGGGGAACTCCTATAGCACCTAGAAAATGTACTCACAGAACAGTCTGTCTGGTTTGTTTTGTATGAGTGCAGAATTATCTGTGGTCTTGTTTTAAAAGCTTGTGTGTTATTCCAAAAACTCAGTGAAGTGAGTAAAATAGGATCTTCCCAAGAATGTTGGTAAGGCCGACAGAACAGCTTTCTTCTTTAACAGGTGAAATGAAATCTAGACCTGAAGAACAGTGGGGTGAACTGTACGAAGAAAACTCGTGTTACCTGGGCACAGAATGTTATGAAAATGGTGGCGTGGGCAAGTCCTGTACTGAGGAAGCAGGAGGCTGAAAGTCATTTCACAGCTTTCTCCAACTGCAAACTCTGAGCCTTAGTTTTCAACATCCCAGCTGAGAACATAGGGCTATTGCTTACCTTTGTGAGAAAAACTCTTGAAAAACTATAAATGCAAGTTTAGATTTTTAAAAAACATCTTAAAAAATGTTAAAGCTGTCAAATATGATTCGGTTTATACTGAGAGAGGGAGTTACGCATAAGACTTCTGAGAATTTCATCTGCTTGTGACCAGAATCTGCCTGTGGGCTCGCTGATTGCGAAGTCTGGCATATAACAAGTAATCTAAGTGGGGGGGAAAAAAAGGCACGTTGACTTTCATTTTAGCTTTTGCAGTCCAGTGCCAGTTTTCAAATGAAAAAATGGGAGAAAATAGATGAGTGGCATCTTGTGTGCTAAAAACTGTGCGCATATATATATCTTTGGGCTTAGTAAAAGTACCAAATATAGTATAAGGATTTTTCTCAAGCATGCTTTGTTTTAATAATGCCACAATTCAGTGTTAATGGGTCTCTGAAGGTAAGTGATTGAAGTGATACAGAGAGGTTAAAGAGAAAAAAAAAAATCTGTCCGGCTTCCTTTAACTCAAGGTTATGATTGACTACCAGTGCCGTTCCATCCCACTGCATGACCTTGGTGTTTCTTGATCTGAGAATGGTTTAACAGCCTGTGTGCTGGTCTTTGCAGCATAGATCAAGGTCAGTATTGGGAAGGCATTTCTGCAATTCTTGTTTTATGTAATTGGTTTATTCCTGATCCCTCCATGGGTCTCCTGCACCCAGCTCCTCATTGTGTGTTGGATACAGCATAATTGTACCATGAGCAAGCTTGAAAATGTGAACTTCAGAACCATGTCAGCTACTCGGAACCACCTTCGTGCTTGCCTTGTACCTCTTCCCACTTAGCAGTTCGCTGTCTGGTGGCTATAGGGACATGCGCACCTGCAGTTAGCACAGAGCAGCTACTGTACACTTCTATTCTCTTGCAGGTCCATGAGTATTTCGAGACCGAAATTTTTCTGCTCCTCTTGCTTTAGGTTCCTCTCAAACTGTTTCAGCTCCTACCTGTTGAAATCTGGAGATGGGTTGGAGAAGAGAACTGCTTGTCTGGAGTTTTCTGTTCTCTGAAGATGGCTGCTTATGACACAATTCCTAGTGGTTTATGGCCACAAAAGTTGATCAGTTGCTTTCAGTAATTGAGATCCCTCAGTATTTTTCTAGTTAACTAACAAACTGGCTCATTCTGGTGTTTAGGTTAGGAAATGGGTCAGAATGGCTGAGGCTGCAGGCCCAGCTGTGGGTGTCTGGGGCTCAAATACCAGACCCTGGGACTTCCGCTCCAGCTTTGGACAGAAATTGGTGACTTGGGAACAGGAAGCGTGGAGAGGGGTCCATTTAAGAGAACAGGCATTACAGACAGGTAATGTTCTCTCTTCTTTTCTTACAGCTTTGGAAGAGCATTGTTCTCAGACCTTGAGAAATCTGGACTTTTTAACAGTGTGCTACCTGAAGGAATATAAGGAATTGATACTTGTAGCTTCCTGGCAATTAATTGTTTGGTATTTGTACCTCTTGCTTTTTCTGTGGTTTTAGATCAAGAAACGCCATGAGCACAGTAAGTATTTTACTCCTCAGTGGAAACCTGATTCTTAAAAATGTGTTGTTTATGGTACCTCTATAAATGTTTGTAAAAGTTTGCAGTAAATACACTGGAACATAAGCATATTAAATCTTCGTGTAACTTCATGTTCTGTGATAGTTAAGATTTTTAATCTCTTCAGGTGCTAGCAATAGTTCAGAAATGCTTATACTGTGAGTAGGTCAGACTGATTCCAGGGGCTGGCTGGAAGCTAACATCTGGTATAATTGTGCACTAGTCTTCTCACTTGCAAGCCATCATGATGCGGGGTTTTTTTTTTTGCGACTCAAGTGGTAAGAGGTCTGGGGTGATGCCTTTCCCTTGATGTGATGCGTCCATGTAGGAATGACCCATGTCACCACTTGATGCGTATTACAGCCATTCCGGGGCGTGTTTTGTGTATCCCTGGGCGCTTTCGTTGGTGCTGCCAAGATAAGGGCCACGTTAATGTTACTCCAAAAGAAAATGCTAAGGCTTTGTTCTCTATTAGACTCAACGAAAGCGCCGTGGAGGAGCAGTTAATTCTAGGCAAGCTCGGAAAAGGAACAGGCTAATGACTTCTACTGCAGAAATGGCTTCAGAAGCAGAGCCGATAGAACTTGAAGAAAGTGGTAAGCTTTCTTTTTAGCATGGTGAGAACATAAACTGCTTCTGGAGGGTTGGGATCCCTCTTAAAGTGCATTTTTGCCAGTTTCTAGGCCCTTTACTGGGGAGGAAGGGAAATCTCTGATTTTAGAAAGAGTGTAGTATGGCATCTATACAACAAGCCTACTGATAACTGTTGTAGCTTGTTACTGGGGTGCGATACATTCACCACTGGTGATGGCTGAGCTGTCTAAGAGAGCTGCTCAAACGCTGCTCAAAGATCTGAATGTCTAGTCGTCTGAGCTGGGAGTCACTGCACCTGCGGCTGCAGATAATGGCAAACTAAGTTTGGGAACCCTTTGAGTTTTAAGGAGATAATTAAAAGTTTGTCATTAGTTGTGCCCCGTCCCTAAAGGGAACATTTACAGCATAGAGCTGTAAAATTATTACGTCCTGTAGGATTCGCATTTTGTTCTCCTATGTTAGGTGACTAAGCTGTTGTTGTGTGCTTCCACAAGCTGCTGTTGTACAGCAGGACTGTGGGAGGAGCTCAGCTGCTGTTCCTCTTGCACTGCAACTTGCAGAAGACAGCAGCAGTGATGCTCTTTGTGGACTGTTGAGGGCAAAGCTTGAGTGAAATGTTGGATACGTTCCTGAAGGGAGGAGGGACCGGGCTGAATCATACATCAGCCTGGTACAAGTGGCAGGCAATTTTATTCCTCTGCGATCCCTGACCTTGATTCTAACATTGTGTTTTGAAGCTGGTGAAGAAGTAGTAGATCTCACATGTGAATCTTCTGAACCTGTAGTCGTTGATCTAACTCACAATGATTCTGTTGTGGTAAGTAGTGAATGGCACAGTTATCTATATCTTGTGGTCAAATTAGTTTTGTGTTGTGCTCCCTGATAGAATCTGGCTTTAAGGCTGAGTTTTAAGTTAAAGGTTGTCTTGTTCAGTGCATGAAAGCCACGAGTTACAGGTCAACACCGAAGCTGCTCCGGAGGTGCACTTGTGTACAGTTAGAGGGTAATCTAGAATAGCTTTTTGCTCCAGAACTTGGGGACAATAGACATCAGTCATGGATAATGTAACATGAGGAGATACAATTTAAAGGTGAAGTTATTCCAGATATATCACAGGTATAGGCCAATGATGTAAATAAAAAGTGAAGGAGATAGCAGTTAGTCTTTGACTTCACATATATGAAGTGTTTAGCTGTAACATCGGTTAGAGGTTCTCCTGTCACAGCTGCCAAGCACAACTGTAGCTGACCATGGTACAAACTAGGTCAGTTCATTATTCCAAGAAGTCTTAAAATCCACTTTTTCATATTACTGCTATTTTTAAAGGTAGAATAGTATTCGGTTCAGTCCACAGTGTAGTCTGTAACCTCAGCTTTGGGATGCCACTGCTGCCGTGCGGAACCAGAAACAAGCAGCAGGAATAGCGTGGGGGTGTCTTCTGCTGGGATTGCTCCTGAGCCTTTGCAAAGGAAAGGTCTGGAACTTTACAGCGTAGTCTGCATTGCCCCAGCTCTGGCTCTACCAAATGCAATGGCAGGTTTGGGTTTTTTTTCTTCAGCAGCTGTTAACCTAATATGAAGTGTTCATGGATGTCTCACCTGAATTTGCCTGTTTGAGGGAGAAAGAGGGAAAGAATCTCCTCCAGCCTAAATCAAATTAGGGTGCTGAAACTGGGGAGCAGGGAGGAGGGTGCTCAGATGGTTCGTAAGCTGCCTACATTTATATCCCTTTACAGTAGTGTGAGCAGAACCAGAAGCAACCACTTGTTTTCAGAGCAGCAGCTAATTTGCTACTATGTTTAACATAATTAAAATAAGAGTGATATCCTACCGTTCTTAGCTTGTTTTGTTGTAATTGCTTAGCTTAGCTGAGGTTTGTATGTGACTTTGGGGGTGTGCACCAAAGTCTAATTGTATTTTTCTTTTCTCTCCCTTCCCATATATATTGATGCAAGATTGTTGAAGGTGAGTTGATGTTCTACAATTGATAATGGAATTGCCATAAACTTTTTTCTTTTGCAACGAACTTGAGCAGCATGGATTGAAACTGCATTTACCAAAAGGCAAAGGACAGTGCTAAAGTACCTGACCAGTGTCTTGGAGAATGGATCCAGTCTGTGTTTGATAGTTGCCATTGGAGCTTGTGGAAAGTATCTGAAATAAAATGCATCAAGGCAGCTCAAAATACATTTTCTTATTTTCCAAATACAGATGTTCTGTAAGCCTTAAGTTGATAATAATTTTAATTAGCACTGGAATATCTGCTTTGAATAAGAAAATGTCAAAAGGCTTGTTCAGCCTGTATTGCACTGAAGGAACTAAAGGATGTTATTTGTGGTCATAGTATTCACTGTCATTATCTAGTCTGATGCGTCAAATTTAGTACCAAGGAATATTAACAAGTGTGGATTTTTTTTTCTACTTTAGGTGTTACAATAGTTATAGGTATCAAGAAGTTAATACTTTACACCCTCCAGACCTTGTTCTGAGTAGAATTTCTGAGATGTGTTAGTATGTTGTTAGCTGCTTATTTAGGGTGTAATCTGTTCGATGCTCTGAATGAAGATCAGGAAAAAAATACTTGCAATAAAAGTTGTAGCTGAATACTTATGCAGCTATTTATGTAATTTTAACTGATTAGTGCTTGGTTGTTGTTACATATACACTGGAGTTGCAGAGAGAATTATTGCATGCGATTTCTAATTGCTAAAAAGCAAACAGCAGTTCTTTAACCTTCGGATGTTACAGACCAGGCAATTTTTTTAATCTCCTTTTACCTTGGGCAATATAACTCCATTTTGAAGTTACCGTAACTCAGGAGGAAGATGATGAAAAATGTCTAAGGAGACACTGCTTAAAGTATTTTTACAATGTCCAAGTACTGTTCTTAAAAAGACTCATTTTATAGAAACTGCCTTTGAGTGGGGAGGTTTTATTTAACACAGGCAAAGCATGGAATGCTTTATCATTGTGCCTGGGTAGAGCAGTGAGAACCCACAGCAGCTCCGTAATTTACATACTTAGATTTAAGCATCTCTTCCATCACTTCTGAAACCTCCTGAACAAAGTGCACTCTGTGTTTTAGCAGACCTTGTTGTTGTGTATGCGCTACCTCGCCGTGTGCCTTGGAAGCTGAACTTCAGTCCTCTCTGCCTCCTATCACACAGCAATTGTCGCAATTCCTGAGCATAGTATGCTAATGTTCTCTGTTAGGAAGAACCTGGAGAGATATCTTCCCTGCGTAGGGGAGACTTATTCACAGGTAGTGTAACTGTATGAAACCTAGAACACAGAGAATCTTTAAGATCACGTTTTAGCTGACTGTAAGCTGAACAGAGCAGTTTTGTGTCTATCTGTAACAGAAGATTCACAATGTCTGGAAATGTTCAGCCTTAGTGTTTAGGAAGCTTGTTTGTTTAAGGTTGCTTTCAGCCCAGCTGAATATGGTCCATTTAAAAGATGAACCATTACAGACTATGTATAATCATGCATTTCAAGGATAGTTGCAGGGAGATATATCTATATATATTATAATGTGTCTAACTTACCAAAATTAAATTACAGAAAATCAACGGCAAAGGAGAAATCTCAGACTAAGAAGCCAGCGACAGTCGGACAGCTGCGTTCTGAGCAGCGATGATGAAGATGAAACAAGAGATAGTGACGTGTATGTGACAGACAAAGTGTCTCGAGAACTGGGACCACTGGAAGATGAAACTGCAAGTTCAAAGTATGTATGCCTTACGACCTACCAGATTTTGAATGTTGCTTTTCTTATGCAGGACTAAGTTATATTGCTGTAGCCTGGCTTATCTTTCAAGCCTTAGCTTGTTCTGGTTAGTTCCCTCTTTCAAGGAGTACAAATCGCGTTTTGCATGACAGCTAAATGATACCGTTTGCACTTTAGGATTAAAAGCCAGCCCAAGACTAATGTACTAGTTCACATACAGCCTTAAAGATGAACGTGAGGATATGGCAAGGAAGGAGGATTAGTCTCGGGCCATAGCTCATGGTGTATTGCACTTACCTTTCATGCAAAGCTCTAGTAGTGATGTTAGGTATGGAAGTATTTTCACTGGTGTAGATGAGGCTTGGTATCACGAGACCAGCAGGCAGCAGCCTGGCAAATTCCAGTAAAAAGTCATGTTCATTCACTGCTTTTTTACCCACTGCGCCAATTGACTGCCTTTTTCTCTCTGAGCGGTAACTGTTCTTCCTAAGGTACACTTGCAGGGTGCTTGTGGAGGTATTACTGTTATGGCCTGTTTTTGCTCTGTCCCATGTTGTATGCCATGGAGCTCTGATCCATTTACACGTGAGGTAGCGATCTTGCTGTTCAGGTCAGGTGCCTGCACAGTAAAGGCCCCATGCTGTGGAGAGGCAGTAAACTGCTGCTGTGGGAATACTCCATTATACTAAGAAAGGTGCAATGTGTTAGACTAAAAGAAATCAGATGTCCATGTGACTAGGGAAGAGGAAGAACGTGAGAACTGTGGTGTAAAAATTTTGTAAAGGGGGGGGAATACAGGCTTTAATAACACTGCTATGCTTTGAGCCTTTTAGATTACTGGAAGGCATTGTAGGAGAGAACTTGAGTATGGAAATTTTGGGTGTCAAGTCTTAAATATGCCACCTAAAGGGCTTACAGTATTCTAAAACATACTGCATTTTGCCAATGCATTTGTAGATTTCTTTTAATTTTGGTATGTATGTGAAAAAATCCCACTAATTAGTTAATAGAAAATTGATGTTCCTTCAGTCTCAAGATTCTCTGTTAAAGAATGTGCCTTCCTGCTGTTTAGGTAAGGCTAAAACAACTCGGTGCTATACAGCATTTAATGTTTACATAAAGGTGCTGATGCTGGAGATTGCCACAGAGCCATCTACAATGTTAATCTGTAGTGTTGGACTACTCTTGCTGATATGAAGGTTGTCATCAATTTTAGTTAATTACTGAGGTGGTGTTACAGCTGCGGCATAAAGAATTTTAGTAAAAATAGGAGAATGAATGGAGGTAAATTATGTATGTGAAACTAGGGGTAGACATTAGTAGTGCTTACTGCTTGAATTTAAGATTACAGGATAAAGGATATCTCATGCTTTCTATTTGTGTTTAATTAATAAATTACAAACTGTTCCTTAGCATGGGCAGTGACATAATAAAGCCAAGTGTTTACGGTAAAGACTTATGAAAGCAGCTTACTGTAATTGTTTAAAATAGAGATTAATCTGTAAATGAAAGTGGCAGGAAACTCTTTCTGATAGAGAATATTATTCAGCACTTAGGGCACATTGCTTACGCAGAGTAGGTATGACTGTTGGTAAGTGCATGTGCGATACAGCTCTCCTGGAGGCTGAGGGCAGAGAGATACATTTGTAACCACAGCTTGGGAACAGCCACTGAGTCAGTCTGTCCTTCTCTGAACTAGAAACTTGTTTTTCACTGTTTCCTCTCATTGGTGTGTTCCTGCCCTACATTTTATAAGGCGGGAGTTCTTGGTACGAAGATGTTACTGGGCTGGGATGTTACTAAATTAGAATAAGGGATATTTTAATTTCTGACAACCACTTTGACTTCTAGAACAAATACTTTCCAAAGGACAGGTAGATGGTGTTGTTACAAAACTCTATATTTATGACCTGTTGAAGATTAATACTGCCATATGTATGCTGCACAGTGCCAGAGACTGCTGCTACTTGTAAGAATAGAGCAGGGTGCCTAACTGCATCCTCCTGCTGATGAGAACCAAGGTCCTGCTTCCTGCAGGTAAGGGAGACCCAAATTGCTGCTTAAACACAACAAACTGAGAGTCAGAGGTAGGCAGGGCTCTTCAGATGCAATGCCTCCTGGCTAGCCTGTGTGCAGGCAGGCGATGACGTGGCGTTTTATGTGTCGGTAACCCTTGGTGCACGGTGAAATTAACGGGTGCGTGTTCTTTCTGGTTTTGTTCTCTCTCCCACAAGGCCGTCTGGTACCGTCAGCTGCCCGATTTGCATGGATGGCTACTCAGAGGTAAGGATCCATGTGTTGTCATCGTTTCTTTTTTGTCGGAGAGAGAAGGGGCAGAGAGTGAGCTGGGCAATTCTGCTGTGTTATGTGAGACGCTGCAGACAGCTGGCTTGAAGGGCAGCCCTTGGTCTGAAGGTGGAACGAGCTCGTAGCTCAGAATCATGTCTTAGTGGTGTACGTAGAGGGAGAAAGACTTTTCAAGGTGGCACTGAATGATCCTTGGGTTCCCTGTTAGGAAAGCAGTAATGTGCTGATTCCAGGTGGTGCCGATAGGCCAGCAGAGCTGAGTTCTTTATTCCAGATACCTGTTGTGGTTTCTTTTCTTCCAGATTGTGCAAAGCGGACGACTGATTGTGTCCACCAAATGCGGCCATGTCTTCTGCAGTCAGTGCCTCCGTGATTCCCTTAGGAATGCCAACTCTTGCCCGACCTGCAGGAAGAAACTCACTCACAGACAATATCATCCCATTTATATATGAGTACTTGTATTTCTCAGGACAGACTCAACTGGATTTTGGGGGGAAATGTCATGTTTTCAGTGCTCTGAAGATTTAAAGAGCAGGAGGTTGTGCAGCCATCCAAATAAAACTGATTTTTTGGGGGGGAGAGTAACTTGTACATATATAGACAGCTTTTTTATGGTCCAAGCTGCTTCTTGTTATGTCCCTGGTTAGGATGTTGACTTTGTGACCGTCTCTAAACTAGACCAGCAGCCTATATCCAAAAGGAAGCAGCTAATCCATTTCCTTCTACTTTTGTAATGCTTAAATAAGAGGGGTCTGAATATTTTATTATTTCTTACTCTTTAAATTATTCCCGCCTTCGCATACAGATAGGGAATAGTTACCTTTCGAAATACAGAGGAGCAATTTGCCGTGTCATTCCACTTTTGTTTTTATCCTGTAAGAAGCTCATGACTCTGTTGCTTTCTGCTGTACCATCCTTGCCCAGGTAGACTAAGTGCTGGAACGATGGCTTGTTTTATCATAAATCAATATTAAATAGACAGCCAGAGTAATGCAATAAAATAACCTGCTGTTAACCAGCAATCAGGTGTTTTAAGCAGAAGGCTTGAACTCGTAGATGTCTTTATGAACTCCATGAGATCTGAAGTATGTAGGCAAATTGCAGCTTGTACAATGTGAAAATGTTTTAACTGCCAAGAATTCCTGTGTTTGAATTGCAACACAGAATTTATTTTCTAACGGAATGAAATGGTCTCCTGCGTTTACCGCTGTTCTCTAGCGCGCTCTCCTGACAACGAAGGGGAATGCAGTCGTCTCTAGGCTTGCTAGTGATGAAGAAGGAACAAATTGTATGCTTTCCTCTCGTCAGCTGAATACCAAACCACCTACAGATCTTCTTACTGTATCAAGTGTGCGCAGCGCAATGCTTAGTTCAGCACGTTCCCTTCGCTGTTCTCCTCAGCTGTGATGCTGACACCTGGCTGGTCTCAGCCCGGTGCGTAGGATTAAAAATTCAGTAGTTGTATTGCCGTGGGTTTAGGAAGCAGAGGATTCAAAAGATGTTTGGTAGCAAGCCTGACTTGGCAGCTTTTCAAGAGAGAAGTTTCATCTCCCTTTGCCCTCTGGGTTGTCCAGCTTGCTTTCAGTGTGCATTTTTAAAAAAGAAGAGATGTCAGATACATGACAGCAATACACAGGTTTATGCACTGTTAGCCAGTCACTTTTTTCGTTTCCAGGACTGAGTTATAAATGTCTGCTTTAAATCTGTTACAGTCAAAATCTGCAAGATGATGTGGAATCCCAGAGGAGCTGATACAAACAGCATTATAGTAATTAAATGCAGATGAGATGATTAAAATCAGTATTTTATGATCGACATATGCAGTAGCTGCATCTATGAAGGTTGAAATTCAGTCTAGGAAAAAAAAAATTCCCAAATTAAACTCGGGCACCTTTTGGCAGTTGGTTGATGGCGATAGACTGTTAGAAGCACCGTTCTGTGCTCTGGTGCAGCACAGTTGTAGAATGCATTTATTTCACGTTGGTGTCTGCTGTGTCTTTGCTAACCCACTCTAGGGATCTGTAGGAAGCCTTGAATTAAAGCAGCTCTTCTAATTAGCTGGCTCAAGTTCTGCATTGAAGATTGCAACCCAGAAGCAAAGGGGTTTTATTAGGATGCTTAGGGAGGTTTCTGGATGTAGAGAGTCTGTGCCATTAAGGCTAGCTGAAGAAGCGCGGTCCCTCCCCCAGCCTGGTTTGGAACGGCGTTGGTTCAGCCCTGGTAGCGGGAATATGCAGTTTCTGAGAAGTTACACACCTGTAGTTACTGTGTGCTCCCACTGGTAATATAAACTACGAGCAAGGACTACAGCAGCCGTAGGACAGTGCAGTGACAACACCAGCTGGCTGTAGAAACGATGAAACAGTGCGAAAGATGGCTTCAAGCATTCATTGCATGGAGAGAAGCAGCCCAGCACTGTCCGGATATTTAAGGGCTGCAGAAATAGCTTGCTCCCAGCAGCTTAACAAAGAATAAAATAATTGTGGCCAGTTTCCCTTGGGTGGCTACTGCATGAGAGGGGTGATCAGGGGAGGGTGTGAGGGGTTACCCCGGGGGATGAGGGTGACTCCCGGGCCCCTGCGTCTTTCCCGGTATGCCAGCCACAGCCTAAAATGACTTTGCACAGCTCCCTCCATGTAAATATCGCTTTATAGTTTGTGTCAATAAACAGATCTACCTGAAATTTAGATACCACAAACTATAAAATATTTAACAAAAGAAGTTTTTAGCTTTTGTGTACCCTGTGAAGTACCACAAATTTTGTGCATCTCAAAATGAATTTTCAGCTCTCAGTACATGGAAAAATACTAAATTGTGTTACGCAGGTTTGTTTTTTTAGGGGGAACACCCACAACCATAAACCCCAAAATATTTGAGTTCCAGTGATGTTTCACATTGGCAAGAAGTGATGATAGATAATATAAAGATTTTTTCATTATGTAAATGTATGTCTTGTTGTATATAGTTCAATTTTTCCTGTATTTAATTGTATTCACGTCTGTCTGTCCCATCTATGTTGGACTCTGCTGGTAGGCAAGCAGTTCTTTTAACGTGGAAATAAAACTATCGATTGGATCAATCGGAAGCACTTGTTCTTTTCATCGCACTGTATTAACCGATTTGTGGGGAAAGGGAAATCCAGCGTCCCCAAATTTGTGAGCTCTTTTGACGTATGTGTGTGGGGGAAAGGGAGGAAGGTGCTGCGGGGAGGGCAGGGTGTCAGGGCACTGTGCTGATGTAGCTCACCCTGCCTGTTGCACCCACATGTCGTGTGGAAGGCCATGCTGCAGGGGGGTGCGGAGGAGCGATGACCAGAGGACCAGGTGCGTCGTGCTTTGGAAGTCATTGTGAAGCTGCTTTGGTTTCTCCCCCAGACAAAGTAGGTGCTGTAGGTTACCGATTTTGTAGTATTTCAGAATGAGCGTGCAAAGAGAACAAGGGGCAATGGGCACAATCTGAAGCAGAGGAAGTTCCAGCTGAACACAAGGAAGAACTTCTTCCCTCTGAGGGTGATGGAGCCCTGGCACAGGCTGCTCAGAGGGGTTGTGGAGTCTCCTCTGGAGATATTCAAGACCCGCCTGGACAAGGTCCTGTGCAGCCTGCTGTAGGTGACCCTGCTTTGGCAGGGGAGTTGAACTAGATGACCCACAGAGGTCCCTTCCACCCCTCACCATTCTGTGATTCTGTGAAGAGAACTCGCATTCCCCGAGCACAGAAAGGAGATGGAAATGGCTGCCTCGGGGAGTCCTGCTGGTGCAGAAGGCTGGAAGTTGGTTCCCAGCTTTCTCTGACTGGGAGCAAATAGCCTTCATCTTCTATGTCCCAGGTGAGAATATAAGATGATTTGCTCACAGCCACTAGAAAAGCTCCTGTGATAGGATACACCTGAGTGTAGGTGGGGTTTTTTAAAAGCATTTTCTGTCAGGAGTAGCAGAAATCTTAAAATGATCAAAACTGGTCAGGTTCATACTTGGGGAGGGGGTTATGCGTAACAGTTCTGAAAATGTCATCTGCTGTGACCAGAGTCTGCCTGTGGGCTTGCTGACTGTTGAGCCTGGCATACAGCGGGTGGAACAGAACAGGCTATTTCAGCTGGAAGGGACTGACAATGACCATCTGGTCCACCAGCCCGAGCACTTCGGGGCTGACCAGAAGTTCCAGCACGTTGCTGAGGGCACTGTCCAGATGCCTCTGGGACACCGACAGGTCTGGAGCATCGACCCCCTCTGTCCCAGGGTCTGACCCCCTCTCGGTACAGAAACACTTCCTGGTGTCCAGTCCAAACCTCCCCGGCGCAGCTCTGAGCTGTTCCTGGGCGTCCTGTCGCTGGATCCCGGGGAGGAGAGCTCAGCACCTCCCTCTCCGCGTCCCCTTCTCAGGAAGCTGCAAGGAGCAATGAGGTCTCCCCTCAGCCTCCTTCTGTCCAAACCAGGCAAGCCCAGAGCCCTTGGCCACTCCTCGCAGAACATTCACTCCAGCCCTGTCACCAGCTTTATTGGCCTCCTCCGGGCACGTTCAAGGACCTTCACATCCTTCTCCATTTGTGGGGCCCAGAACTGCACCCAGCACTTGAGGTGAGGCCGCACCAGCGTGGAAAGCAGCGGGACAATCCCCTCCCTCGGCTGGCTGCTCATGCTGTGCCGGAGACACCCTGGGATGGGATGGTGCTGACCTGTCCTGAGCCTGCTGCCGAGCAGCACCCCCAGAGCTCTTCCTGCAAGGCTGCTCTCCAGCCACTCCTCTCCCCATCGATACCTGTACCTGGCCTTACCCCATCCTAGGCACAAAATCCAGCACTTGGAGTTGTTGAATTTCACCCCATTAACCATTGCCCAGTGCTCCCATCTATCCAGAGCCCTCTGGAAGGCCACTTGTCCCTCAACAGAGTCAACAGGACCTCCCCGTTTGGTATCGTCGGCAGACTTGCTAAAGCTGCATTCCACTCCTGCATCCAGGTCACTGATACATACATGGACCAGAACCGGCCCTAGGACGGAGCCCTGAGGAACACCGCTGGTGACTGGTCGCCAGCCAGATGTAGCCTCTTTCACTACAGCCCTTTGAGCTCTGCCCTTCAGCCGGTTCCTCACCCAGCGCGCCATGAACCTGCTCATCCCACTGCTGGACAGCTTGTCCAGAAGGGTGCTGTGAGGGACAGTATCCAAAGCCTTACTAAAATCCAGGAGAACTACATCCCCCGCCTTCCCTTCATCCACGAGGCAGGTGACCTTATTGTAGAAGGATATCAAATTGGTTAAACAGGACTTTCCCTGTCTGAACCCACGTTGGCAGTGCCTGATGATGACTGCATTATTCTGTAAGTGCCTTTCAATTATACTCGGTATGATCTTCTTCATGATTTTTCCAGGAACTGAGGCTGGACTAAGAGCTCTGTAGTTCCCTACAGTAGTGAGGGTCTTCCCCTCACACCCTTCTTGTAAACCGGAATAATGCTGGTGAGCTTCCAGTCAGCAGGGACCTGCCCAGACTCCTGAGACCTCTGGCAGCTCATCAAGCAGGGTCCTGCCGTACCATCTGCTGGCTCCTTCATCCTCCTGATGAGTCCCGTCAGGCCCCATGGACTTGTGACCATTCAGCTGATACAGCTGTCCCTTACAATTTCAGTGTCCACAAATCGAAAGTCACTGTTCCTGCACGTCTGGTCCTCCAACTTGGGGGACCTGGCAGCCCAAGGTCTATCAGTATTATTAAAGACTGAGAAAATAAAAAAGTCATTCAATGCCCCCGCTTTTTCTTCGTCCCTATATCAGGTGACCATCTCCAGCAAGTGTCAGGCCAATGTTTTCTTTAGGCCTTCTTAGATTTTGCAATCCAGTGCCAGTTTTAAAATGAAAAACCAGAGAAAACTGATGAGTGGTGCATTGTGTTGCTTAAAACTCTGCATAAATATGTCTTCGGGCTTGAAGATTGGTGACTGAAGAAGTACAGAGAGAAACTTTAAGAGGAAAAAAAAAAAATCAGTCCAGCTTCCTTTAACTCAGCTGCCATTCCATCCCACTGCATGGTCTCGGTGTTTCTTAATCTGAGAATAGGTTAATAGTCTGCTAATTAGTTTTGATCTTTCTAGTGACACTAGGGGAGGAGAGGTGCCAGATAAGGAGAGGGACTTGAGGGGGAGGGGGGGAAAGATCCCAAGATCCGTAATGAGATTGTGTGATGAGGAGATTTCTAAGATCATCCAAGCATTGGTAGGATAACTTCGAGCCCACTGGGATATACCCCTGGCTCAAACCTAACACGTGCAAGTCTTCTTGATCTCCTCTAAACCCTTCACTTCCAACTTCAGCACCAATGGTGAAGTTTGTGGGAGCCAGAAGAAACTCAGCAGTGCTTAGATACATACCGATCCGTGTATCTAGGAGGACTATAGACTACTTAAGGATTTATTCTATGCTTTTAGATGCTGTCTTTGCATGTCCATTGGTGCTCTTGTCACATCTCGCCTGAAGTCTCTACAACTCGTTTAGCACAGACTAATGACCTGGAAACTGCCAAGTTCAGAAAACCGCCATTAGGCATCATTTCGTTTTGTCTTTGGGGCCATAACATGATGTCTACACCTTGACAGAGGCTCCGTAGCATCTCTTTTCTGGGACAACAAAGTTCATGGTCTGCATAGAGTAGACAAGGGCCTACAACTACTGCAGGAATTTGCACCTTTTAAGCTGATGTAACAATCAAGAATGGTGGCGAGAGCAGTGAGCTGAATCCTCCAGATTCTTTGGGACCGTGGAGGACTTGTGTAGTCAAGCTGCTTTGTTGCAAAAGCAGTGGATTATCCTGTGTACTTGTTCACTTTGTCACAGCTCAGGGACCATCTTTGGCCTGTTCTTGGCTGTGCCCTCTTTCTCAAGGATCGTGGGCAACCAGGGTAATGCAATAAAATAACCTGCTGTTGACCAGCAGTCAGGTGTTTTAAGCCGAAGACTGTGCAGACGCATAGGCTGTTGTGATGGTTGAGTCCTTGCTGCACCAGTTAAGCCCTTGGTCTGCTTCTGTGGAAATACCAGACCCAGCGGAATTACCCTCTGATCTGCAGCGAGGTTTGATGCTTCGGCAGGGTGAAGCACGCAGCAATTGCTGAAAGCTGTTGTCACTTGGGGTCGGATTCTAGATCACATTTTTGGAGAGGAGAAGGGGTAAATATGAAGTATAAGCCAGTTGTCAAAGTTTGTGAAGCTGAAGTCCAGAACCAAGGAAGACCAGACCTGGGCTAGGAAGCCAGGTGAGAAGCATGGTCCAGGGTGAGGTGGAACATGCAAGCTGGGGTTGCTCAGTGCCGCAGCGTCTGGAGTGAAGGGTGAGATGAGTGGGGAGGGTGGTCCTGGGGTGGAGACCAGTGCTATGGAATGGGTACCAGTGCTGGAGCGTCATGAGCCAGAAACTGGAACTATGGAGTGAAGTGCAGAGACGCGGCTGCAGCCGAGCCAGGTGTGAGCAGCCAGGCAGCAAAGTGGAATCACAAAGGCGAATCACCCAGGGTAAGCGCTGGTGCGCGTCAGGTGGATCAGCCCAGCGGGGCCACAGCTGCCGCAAGGAGCTGTTGCGTTCTAGCTCCAGAGCTTGAACCTCAGTTTGCCTGGGTTAGGTCCGACAGGGCAGTGGCACAGCTCTGGGGTGTGCTTACAGGGGATGCAACGCTGCCTAGGAAGCTTTCCTTAACTGTGGAAATGTCTGTCCTTGCATTGTGTCTCATCTACACTTGGTGGCAGCGAGTACTAATTTCATACCTGCTGTTTACATCTATTTTATTCTTTAGGTCAAGATCATGCGATTGAGCCTTTGGGCTTGTGAGGACATTTTAACCTCCAAATATTTTATGTCTTTTTTTTTTTCTCTTTTACCTCATGATGTGAAACTCAGCTTGGTTTGTTGTGCGGTGCTCTGTGTCATCTGAAGACCAAATTCATGAATGTTTCTACAGCTGGCTTAGGCCTGCTCACAGTGAGACGCTGTAGGGCTGCTCCATATTTTTTCTGACATCCTCTTGGCCCACAGTTTCTCTTTGGGGATTCTGGGAAGGTAAGANGGACAGGAATATCTGGTCTGGGGGCTTCCCAGAAGAAAAGATTGCTATCTGTACCAAGGTGAGTCTCCGGTGCTGTGCCCAGATGTCATCCAAGAGTTCTCGCCCCTGACAGGTCCCTTCAGAGAGGGGTTCCACCCGTGCTGGTGGCACAGGATGAATACAGAGGTGATGTGACGTATTCTGGTTTTGTTAGGAATTAGATGGATGTCTCTAAGACCATTTTAAAAAGACATTGAGTACTTAACACATCTCTCATTCAGTAAAGCCCTTGATTACACCAGCAACACAAACCTGAAAGCTTTGCTTCCCACTAGTAACTCTGCTACCCATGTGTTGTAGATTTAGATTTGGTGTATTTTTTTTCCATATTAAATGTTACCTTCAGGATGTAGGCAAGGCAGTTAAAAGCAGATAAAATTATGAATGAAAATGTGAATGGGGAACTACTTATTTCTAAACCTTTTTCCTTTCCCAAAAGGCATGAACAAGACATTAACACTAAAAACCTTACACAGAAAAATCACAGGTTAAGATGCTGATTAAATACAGAGGTAACGGAGGTCGAAGGATTAATGGTTTCAGAGGTCTGTCTATGCAAGCAATTGCAGATAGCCATTTCAAACACATTTCAATTATTCATATGGAAAGCTGTTTCCCAGGGAGTACACCAAATGCATTCCCACCTAGTATGGGATTATCCTTGCTCCCTGGGGAAAGTGAAGGACCTCTGCTTCCTCTAGCAGAGCTTTATCCCACGTTTCCTTTAGCCAGCGTTCATCCCTTCGATCTCTGCTCTGACACCCCCTGCCCTTCCCAGTGCCCGGTGGCACAGGCAGCAACAGAGCAGCAGCCGCCGGCTCAGCACCCTCCGCTCCCGCAGAGCATCTGCAGGTGCCAGGCTAAATGTTTTCTCTACCACAGAGATCTGAGCTGATGCGAGGTCCGAGCTGTGCTCCAGGAGTTCACGCTGCTGCTGGTGGCAGAAACAAATAGCACAGGGGCCTCGTGGCTCTGTGGGACAGGGTAGATGGAGCGGCGGCGGTTTTTATGCAAGCTCCTGTGTAGCTCTCTTTGCATATCTTGATTTGCAGCATCATGACAAGTGGGCACTTTATAATTAGTGTGATTGAAAGTGCACACATTGCAGTGGAAGGGAGCGTGTAAATTAGGCGTTAAAACTCTGCTGCAAGGAGGTGGTGGGCTACGGCTTCTTTCCTTTGCCATAAATTCCTCCATAAATCTCATTCCAATTCCGGCTCTGTGGAGGCAGGGTATGAAACTGTGACTATTTCAGTGACCAATGTTCCAACACCATTTCCCCAAATCATTTATTAATAGCCACAAAGATCGTAGCTTATTCCTAACTAATCCAGCAATCAAAATTTTAGACATGGATCATGCATATATTTGTGCCGTCCTCCTCGCTGGAGTGCAGACAAATGAATTCTAAAAATAGCCTGGGGTGAAGGTTTAAGTCATTCATTTAACAAGACTCCTTAAAAGCTTCTCTTCCAACCTGCCAAATTATAGGATGGTTGTAATTTGTTTAAGTCTTTCAACATTTAAGAAAATGCCTGCTGCATATGGAGGCATTAGCACCCCTCAGCTGAGCAAATTGAGCGTGGGGCTGCGGGAGCGGCCGGGGCTCCGCCGGGAAGGAGCTGTCTCCCAACGCGAGGCCTCATGAATTGCAAAGAGCTAATTAGAAGAAACGCTTGCAAAAGACCGATTTTCCAGCACGTCTGGCTAAAACTTATTTGAAGTGCTTTTGTCACACCAAGGGCCCTCTGTCAGTAGAGGTGGTTTACTAGGTTTGCCATCCAGTGTTCCTGGTATTTTCACCTTCTCTTACCTCTTGTCTTTGAAGGCAGAGAGCACTGCATGGCAAGCAGCGCCGCTCGGCCGTGTGGCTGTCACCATCACTGAGAAAGAAAGCCCACTTCCAGCTGGAAGTGCTTGGACCCTAAAACCAATTTTTATTACTATTTTTATTTGACCAGCAAAAATCAGACAGTTCCATCAACTTCTCCAGCCGCCTGCAGGAGCTGCAAATTGTCCCTCCGAGCAATTGCCCGAGTGGAGCGTTGGGGAGCGATTCAAGCAGCACAGCAGGCTGGCAGCTCGAGAAATCCCACCTGGCTCCCAACAGCAACACCAAGAAGCCAGGCAGAGCCTTCCTTTCGGAGCCTGTTCCCTCGAGAACGCGGGGCTGTTGTTTGCCACGTGTTTGCGGTGCGGAGGGAAGAGGCTGGCGCCCCATCTGCCGGGTCTGCTGCGACCCCACCGCTCCCTCTGGCAGCAGTGGGGTTTCACAGGGCCAGCACCAATTCACCTGAAGAGATGAATGAAATAATTGTGTCAAATGTACAGCAGCTCCTTGGAAATGGAAGGGAGGTGGGATGGGTTTGATATGAAATAAATGGAAAGTAAAGCTGTGTATGCTCTTGTTATACCTCAGCTTTGCTACCTAGATATCGTGCAGGATTTTATTGGGTTTATTTGAGCCAGCAGTGTGCTCAGGTGGCCAAGAAGGCCAATGGCACCCTGGCTTGTATCAGGAATAGTGTGGCCAGCAGGACCAGGGCAGCAATCATGCCCCTGTACTCGGCACTGGTGAGGCTGCACCTCGAGTACTGTGTTCAGTGTTGGGCCCCTCACGATAAGAAGGACATTGAGGCGCTGGAGCGTGTCCAGAGAAGGGCAACGAGGCTGGTGAGGGGTCTAGAGAACAAGTCCTATGAGNAGNGGCTGAGGGAGCTGGGGCTGTTTANNNTGGAGAAGAGGAGGCTGAGGGGGGACCTTATTGCTCTCTACAACTACCTGAAAGGAGGCTGTAGTGAGGCGG